>Ga0182012_10002488_pt1 | contig 19875 bp, 16 predicted proteins | sample 612S2SmetaG_FD_120486 | JGI IMG/M metagenome (GOLD analysis project Ga0182012, IMG submission 120486) | Permafrost microbial communities from Stordalen Mire, Sweden - 612S2S metaG | ecosystem: Environmental > Terrestrial > Soil > Wetlands > Permafrost | place: Sweden: Stordalen | collected...
GCCGAGGAAGAGTTGTTGTTGGCGTTGCCGATCGTGCCGGTTTGCGATGAGCCGGAAGCGTGCGGCAACGCGCCGAGCCTCTCCGGAGATCCGGAGCGCGCCGGGAAATCGGACGCAATGCGCCGTCCGTTCGGCGGGCTCAAAGAGTTGTTGAAGAAAACGTGACAGGACATAGCACCCATGGCAGTTCAAAAAAGCAGAAAGACTCCGTCGAAGCGCGGCATGCACAGATCGCACTCTGCGCTCGCGGCTCCGGCCGTGTCGATCGACTCGAAGAGCGGCGAAACCCACTCCCGGCATCGGATCTCGCGCGATGGATATTATCGCGGCAAGAAGGTCTTGAAGACCAAGGCGGATGCCGAGGCGGAAGGGGCCGAAGAATAAATCGCGAGCCGCACGGCGGCTCGAGCGCCGTTTGAGGCTTTCTTAACACGCGCAATTCCTTGTCCGCGCCCCTTCACATTGCCATCGACGCCATGAGCGGCGACTGCGGGCCTTCGGTTTGCGTGCCGGCGGCTCTTGCGGCTGCGTTGGAATTCCCGGGCGTTCGCTTCACATTGGTCGGCAGGCAGTCGGAGCTCCTGCACCGCTCGGGCGCCTCCAAGCCGGCGAATATCGAGTTCCTGTTCGTCGAGCAGGTCGTGGAGATGAGCGATCATCCGCGCGAGGCGCTACGGCGCAAAAAAGACTCCTCCATGCGTCGGGCACTCGATCTCGTCAAGGCCGGCGCGGCCAACGCCTGCGTGAGCGCGGGCAATACCGGCGCGTTGATGGCGATGTCGCATTTCGTGCTCAAGATGCTTCCGGGCGTCGAGCGACCCGCCATCGTCTCGCTCATTCCTTCGCGCGGCGGCCACACCTACATGCTCGACCTGGGTGCGAATGCCTCGTGCACGCCGGAGCAGCTCCGCCAATTCGCCGTCATGGGTTCGGTGCTCGCACAAGATCTGGAGGGCGCCCATGAGCGGCCGCGAGTGGGTTTGCTCAACATCGGCGAGGAGGAGATCAAGGGCAACGAGACCGTCCAGAGCGCACATAACTTGATCGCCGGCAGCGGCGTGAATTACGTGGGGTTCGTCGAGGGGCACGATATTTTCTCGGACAAGGTGGACGTTGTGGTCACCGACGGCTTCACGGGCAACGTCGCACTGAAGACCATGGAGGGCGCCGCGCGGTTGATCACCGATACGCTGCGCGAGGAGTTCACCCGCAGCACGGTCCGCAAGCTCGGGGCGCTCGCCGCCGGCCCGAGCCTCAAGGCATTGCGTACCCGGCTCGACCCGAGACGATACAATGGCGCCACGATGGTGGGATTGAACGGGATCGTGATCAAGAGCCATGGGGGCGCCGACCTGTTCGGATTTCAGCGCGCGATCGAGGTCGCCGTGCTGGAGGCTCGGAACGGGGTGCCGGAAAAGATCGCGCAACGCTTAAGCCCACCGCCCTGACAACATAAAGGGTCAAAATGTATTCACGAATTGCGGGTACCGGCAGCTACCTGCCGGAAAAGATCTTGACCAACGCCGATCTCGAGCGGCTTGTCGATACCAGCGATGAGTGGATACGCAGCCGCACCGGCATCGAGCGCCGGCACGTGGTGGCCGAAGGCGAGACCACCACCGATCTGGCCGAGCACGCGGCCCGGCGCGCGATCCAGGCTGCCGGGGTTGCCGCTGCGGACATCGATTTGATCTGTGTGGGAACGACGACGCCCGATCTGGTGTTTCCGAATGTCGGCACCCTGCTTCAGGAGCGGCTGGGCATTCAGACCGGTTGTCCGGCGTTCAGTCTGGAAGCGGCCTGCACCAGCTTCGTGTACGCGCTCAGCGTAGCCGACAAGTTCGTGCGTCTGGGTGAATCCAAATGCGCATTGGTCGTCGGTGCCGAGACCTTGACGCGAATCGTCGACTGGACCGACCGGGGGACCTGCGTGCTGTTCGCCGACGGCGCCGGCGCGGTGATCCTGAAGCCTTCCGATGAGCCGGGGATCATCAGCACCCGCCTGCACTCGGACGGTCGTTACAAGGATCTCTTGATGTATCCCGACGGCGTGTCGAAGGGATTTCATCTCGTACGCGAGGGCAAGGCAGCCGTGCAGATGAAGGGGAACGAGGTCTACAAAGTCGCGGTCAACACCTTGGGACACCTGGTCACGGAGACCTTGAATGCGAACAATCTCTCCAAGAGCGATCTGGACTGGCTCATTCCGCACCAGGCCAATATCCGCATCATCGAGGCGATCGCGAGGAGGCTCGATCTGCCGATGGAACGCGTCATCGTGACGATTGCCGACCAGGGCAATACTTCGGCGGCCTCGGTGCCATTGGCGCTCGATACGGGAGTTCGCGACGGCCGCGTGAAGCGCGGTCAACTGCTGCTGCTGGAGGCGTTTGGCGGCGGCTTCACCTGGGGATCGGCTCTCATCCGGTACTGACGCCGTCTGCGCGCCGGCGCAGCGCCCGACCGCGGCGCCTACCGCAAAGAGAAACGCCGCGGCATGACCGCGGCGCTCATTCGCAAAAGACGTACCGGTCGAATTACTTCGAGACGGACTTCTTGAACATGCGATCGATCTTCTCGTTGATCTGTTCGATCGCCTGCGAATTCTGCTGGGCGGTCGACAATGCCTGGTTCGCCGTGCTCTGCGCGCCGGAAGCGGCGGAGGAGGCGCTCTGAGCGGCGCTCTGGGCAGACTGAGCATCGCTTTCAGCCTTCGCGGTATCGCTCTGCAGCTTCGAGACTTGCGACTTCAGATCGTCGATCTGAGCCTGGATCGGCTTCAGGTCCTGGCATCCTGCGAACGCCATGAGGCAGGCCGCGGCGACTGTGGCCTTGAGTGTCGTGGAAAATGTCATAGATAGTCCCCTAGGGTTGTTAATTCATTCGATTCGGAACATCCGAGCGTGTCCTAGCACACAAGTCCAGTCGCTAAGTCGGGCTCGAATGCGTCGCAACACAGTCACACATGAAGCCAAATTCGCGCGTCGATTGCAACTGAAAGCATCTTAATGTCTCCGGTCGGCGGCGATTTTACCCAATTTTGAGCCTGAAATTAACTCATCGTAAGAAAACTGCGGCATCACCCATCAACGCGGCATGTAAGTTTTACAGGTGAGCGCGAATGAGAAGCCTGGGCGGCGTTCAGCTCCGTAACAGTTCCATGACAGCTCGATGACCCTGGTCGATCGCCGAATCGGTATAGGCGGCCCCTCCGGAGTCGGAGTTGGCGATGGTGATCCTGCCGAATGGCGCGCGACCGAGCACGTGCGGCAGCTGATCCTCGGGAAGCTCGGGCTGGAACAGCACGTTGTATTCCGGCGCATAGCCGTGGGGCCATCGATTCACGGTGATCGCGGTGATGTCGCGCGCCGGATCGAATCCGCCGTCCTTGAGCGTACGGCCGAGCTGGTCGCGGATGTTGCGCTCGAAAGTTTCGAAGGGCGTCGCGAGAAGCTCGGCACGGCCGGCTCGATTCTGATCGTGTTCAGGAAGTCCCGCTTTGCACGGGGTGCGCACCATGTGCACGAGAATCGGCTCGCTCGGCGACTTCGTGCTCTGGTAGGAGCCGATGGTGACGTGAGGGTTCAAGTAAAAATAACTGTGGTAGCCACCCGGCGCATAGACGCCGTAGAGCTTGAGCGCGGCGAACGCCCGCCAGTTGGCAAGCGCCACGCTCGTGTAGACGAGCGGCGTCTTCACCAGACTGTGCAGCGCTTCCTTCTGCGCGGCCGGCAGTTCCGGGCAAAGATACGGAATCATCATGTTATAGCACGCGAGCACCACGCCGCGGGCGCGTGCCGTACAGGCCCCTCCGGCTCGCATGTACGTCACTTCCACGTCGCGGGCGGCATTGGGTTCGCCGAGGTGGCGTGCGCGCACCACCGTGCTGCTCAAGCGCAGCCTGACCGGAGCGCCGTCGCGATCGAGTTGCGAGTAGTCGACCCGCGCCGTGACGATATCCTCCGCGCCGTTCGCCGGGCGGGTGCGTCCGCCGACGGCTTGCGGTATGAGCTCGCGCACCAGCGAGCGTGCGATGGTGGCGTTTCCGTCGGGAAAATGCAGCTTGTAGGAGCCGCCTGTGTCCTCGTAGCCCGCGGGAGTCGGTCCCATGCGCGCCGTCGATCCCTGCGCGAGCTTCATTCCCTGGAAACCCGGCAGGCCGAAACCCCAGCAATCGAGCGCGGATACGGCATCGGTTCCCACACCCCATTCGCCCATGGTGGTTGCGTGATAATAGGTGGTCACCGCCGGATCCGCCTGCACCACGTCGCGCAGGAAGGCTTCATAGCTCATGCGCGACAGACGCAGCTTTTTCTCCGTCGAGGAGATGCCGGGCATGTAATCGATTTGCGCGGTCTCGATCTGCATGATTTCGTTGCGTGCCCGATCGGACAAAGGCGTCTGCAAGACCGCCCGGGCCAGCACGGATTTATCGGAGCGGCTGTAGCCCATGCCCAGGACGAGTTTGTCGGTACCGAAGCTCTCGCGATCGAAAAAGGTGCCTTGCATCAATCCCATTTGCTCGTAGAAATGGAGATGCTGCGTGGTCTTGATGAGCTTTTCGACCTGGATGCCGAGGGTACGCAACAAACCGTCCGCGACCTTGCTGTACGGGCGCGGGCTGTCGATTTCCAGCGTACCGCCGTTCAACAGATGGAGGTGGCCGTCGAGATTGAATTCGTTGCGCTTCGCATGGCCGCCGAAGTCGTCGTGATTGTCGAGAATGAGGATGCGGCTCCCGCGGCCCGCGTGCTCGCGGTAGAAATGCGCGGCGGCAAGCCCCGAGATGCCGGCCCCCACCACGATCAGATCGTATTGTTCGCCGGTATCGACAGGCGCGGGCATGGCTTTTCCGTCGCGCAGGGCATGGGCGGATTCGAAGGACCCGGGATGACTGCCGCGCAGGCCCGTGAGGAGCGGCGGGTAATAACCGGGGGCATCTTGGGCCGCGCTCGAGAGCGGCGCGGCTGAAGTGGCGGGCGAGGTGCGATCTGCCGCGGGGCTGTCGCCAAGGCTGTCGCCAAGGCTGTCGGCGAGGAGTGGGCCTCCCGCCAGGGCGGCCGTTCCGACGGCGACGCCGTTCAAGAAGTCGCGTCGCGTAATGGGGCGGTCCATGCCGAGCGCCCGCTCCGACTGAGGGTCTTTTTTCATGATTCCTAAGGGTTGGGTATTTTGAGGATCCGGCAAGTTACCGCGCCGTAAGGGCGCTTGCCAGTATTCTCGAACTGTATATAATGACAGCTAACTGGCTGCATATACAGGTGACGTCATGACGGATCTCACGCCCCGGCAAACTCAGATCTTGAGGCTCATTCAGGCATCGATCGCCGAGAACGGCATGCCGCCCACGCGAGCGGAAATTGCACGCACCTTGGGCTTCAAATCCCCGAATGCGGCCGAGGAGCATTTGCGTGCCTTGCAACGCAAAGGCGTCATCGATTTGATCCCCGGCGCTTCGCGTGGCATTCAGCTCAAGGATATTTTGAGGGAACAATTGGGGCTGCCGCTGATCGGCCGAGTGGCCGCGGGGCGACCGATCCTGGCCGAAGAACACATCGAGCGGCACTATCAAATCGATCCTCAATTGTTCCAGCCGGCGCCGCACTACCTGTTGAAAGTGCAGGGCATGAGTATGAAGAACGCCGGCATTCTGGATGGCGATCTGGTCGCCGTGCATCGCACGCCCGAGGTGCGCAATCGTCAGATCGTCGTCGCGCGCCTCGAGAACGAAGTGACCGTCAAACGTTATCGGCAAGAAGGCACCATCGTCTGGCTGCTGCCCGAGAATGCCGATTTCGAACCCATCCGCGTCGATCTGAAAAAAGAGCCCATGATGATCGAAGGGGTGGTGGTCGGGGTGCTTCGTCGCGGTAAAGACGTGGATGCCGCGTGAAGCAACCTCGCTGGACAGTATCCTGGCTGATGCGCGTGTCTGGAAGTTATCTTCAAGTTTCCGGGACGCCTCGGCCGGTCACTCGCCGTCTCGTCCGGTTTGGTCCACCGGGCGCAGCGCGCTCGATGCGCGCTTACCGGGCGGGGGCTGGCCGGCGGCGTCGCTCATCGAGGTTTTGCTGGATGCGCCGGGCCTCGGCGAAGTTCAGCTTTTCCTGCCGGCATTGGTGCAATCCCAGAAGGTCCAGGGTGAGATTCCCTGGCTGGTTTGGATCGCCCCTCCGCATGAGCCTTTCGCACCCGCCCTCGCGCAACACGGAATCGATCTAGACCGCTTATTGGTGGTAAGGCCCGTCAGCGCGACGGAGGCCTTGTGGGCCGCCGAGCAGGCACTGGGTTCTGGGGTGTGCGCGGCCGTGCTGCTTTGGCTGAAGGGTACCGACGACCGCTGGTTGAGGCGTTTGAAATTGGCGGCCGCCGCGGGGGGTGCTTTGGGTGTTCTGTTTCGACCTCTGCCGGAGCGCTTCGAGTCTTCGCCGGCGGCGCTGCGTCTGTTGCTCAGTCGAGGAGACGACCACCCGCGTCTCGATATCCTCAAGGTACAGGGCGGACGGCCCGGCCCGGTCGAACTCGACTGTTCGGCGCCCGTCGCGCTGAGTGCCCCTCTCTCGAGCTGACATGAGGTCGCGCGTAACCGCCATGGCGGATTTGTTCGCAGCCGCCGAGGCGCCGGAGGCGAGGCGTTCCGCCCCTGCGCCGTCGGCGGCGGTCTCCCCCCCACCCCCGCCCCAGCAAGAGACCGCTCGCTCGCGCCCGAGACAGCTCTGGTACGCCGTGGTGTTTCCGGCACTCGGGGGTCCGGAGGGCATGAACGTGAGTCTCGAACGCCTATGCCTGCATGCACAGCGATTCACGCCGTGGGTGAGTATCGAGCCGCCCGACGCGCTGCTGCTGGAGATCAGGGGCAGCGTCAAGCTCTTCGGCTCGCTCGCGGCACTGCATGCGGACATCGATGCGGCATGGAGCGCATTGAAACTCCGTGCGCAAAGCTCGACGGCACCCTCGACTTTGGCGGCGCTCTGGTTGGCACGTGCCGGCCAAAAGGCCCTTATCGAGGATGCCGGCTTGCTCGCGGGGCGGCTCGCGCAGCTGCCGGTGGCATGCAGCTCCTGGGATATCTCGCGGCTCGCCACGCTGCGCACCATGGGCGTCAGCCGGATGGGCGAATTGATGCGATTGCCGCGTGCAGGAATCGCGCGGCGCTTCGGCCGGACCGCGGTGCTCGATCTCGATATCGCGCTGGCGCGCCAGAGCGCGCCGCGCCGCGCTTTTGCGGCTCGCGAGCGTTTTCGCGAACGCTGCGATTTCGAGACCGAGGTCGAGACCGTTGCCTACGTGCAGAAAGCGCTCGACCCGATCATCCAACGCTGCGCCAAATTCTTGCGAGAGCGGCAGGCTGGCGTGCAGGCTTTGGAGCTCAAACTCAAGCATCGTACCGGGCCCGTCACCCGGGTTCGCCTGGGATTGGCGAGCGTCACCGGCGACCCTCTGCGCTTGGCGGATGTCTCGATGCAAAAGCTGTCGCGCCTGGAGCTTGCCGCGCCGATTCTCTCCATGGAGCTTCGATCCGGCCGGTTGCAGCCGCTATCGGCCGATTCGCTCGATGTGTTCGCCTGCCTGGGCGGTGCCGGCGGGCGCGACACGGCGCCGCAACTGGTGGAACGTTTGCGCGCCCGGCTGGGGGAGGAGGCGGTCTATGGCATTTGCCCCGTGCCGGAGCATCGCCCCGAAGCGGCCTGGCAGCGAGTGCATGCATTGCAGACGGACGCTGTACCGCACGCGACCCGGCGGACCCATCGACCGGCCGATGATGCCCCCGACATGCCGCGGCCCGTGTGGCTTTTGAACGAACCGGCGCAACTCGCCGAAGCGGATATCGTCGAGCTGCATCGAAGCCGCTCGATGCTCGAGGAAGGCCCGGAGCGCATCGAGAGCGGCTGGTGGGACGGCAAGGATGTGGCGCGCGACTACTACATCGTGCGCCAGGCGGGCGGCGCGCGGCTGTGGATTTTTCAGGAACGACGCTCCAAGTGCTGGTATGTGCACGGTGTGTTCGCTTGAGGCTCCCGGATGTACGCGGAGCTGCATGCCTTGAGCAATTTCTCGTTTCTGCGGGGCGCCTCGCAGCCCGAGGAACTGGTCGCGCAAGCCAAGGCGCTCGGCTACCGGGCGCTCGCCCTGACCGATGAATGCTCGTTGGCGGGCGTCGTGCGCGCGCACACCGAGGCCAAGCGCTGCGAGCTGCCCCTCGTGATCGGTGCAGAGCTGCGTTGTGGCGCCGGGGCCGGCCTTTGCATCGGGTCCGACTGCGGTGTCGACGATCTCGAGCTCGTCGCACTCGCCACCGATCGGTCCTCGTATGGCGCGCTTTGCCGTCTGATCAGCCGCGCGCGCCGTGCCGGCGCCAAGGGCAGTTATCGGCTCGAGCGTCGGGATCTCGAGAACGCTCTCGACGGATGTCTGATTCTCTGGCTGCCACCGGCTGGGCGCATTTCCTTGCCGCGGCACGCAAGCGACGGCCGTTGGCTGCGAGAGCGATTTGCCGGGCGTCTATGGATCGGCGTCGAGCTCCTGACCGGCGGCTTCGATGTGCGCCGCCTGGAGCTCCTCGAAGCGCTGGGCGAGGCCCTCGATCTCCCGCGGGTCGCCGCCGGCGACGTGCATATGCACCGGCGCGGCCGCCGCGCGCTGCAGGATGTGCTGACGGCGATCCGCCTCAAGGTCCCGCTCAGCGAGGCGGGCACCAAGCTCCATCCGAACGGCGAGCGTCATTTGCGGCCGCTGCCGCGCCTGAAAGAACTGTATCCGGCCGCGCTGCTCGAGGAAACCTTGAGCGTGGCCGAGCGTTGCGTGTTCAAGCTCGACGAGCTGCGCTACGAGTATCCCGAGGAAATCGTGCCCCCGGGCGAGACGCCGACCAGCCATTTGCGCCGCTTGACGGAACGGGGCTGCGTCAGGCGCTGGCCGGAAGGGGTGCCCGCCGCCGTCCGGGATGGGATCGAGCACGAGCTCTCGCTCATCGCCGAACTGAAGTTCGAGCCGTTCTTTCTCACCGTGCACGATGTGGTGCAGTACGCCCGCTCGCAGAACATTCTTTGCCAGGGCCGGGGCTCGGCCGCCAATTCGACGGTGTGCTACTGCCTCGAAATCACCGAGGTGGATCCTTCGCGCATGTCGATGCTGTTCGAACGCTTCATCTCCAAGGAGCGCAACGAACCTCCCGATATCGACGTGGACTTCGAGCACGAGCGGCGTGAGGAGGTGATTCAGTACATCTATCGCAAGTACGGACGGGAGCGCGCCGCCCTGGCGGCGACCGTCATCTGCTACCGCCCGCGAAGCGCGCTTCGCGATGTCGGCAAGGCGCTCGGCTACGAGGCGGACGAAGTCGACCGGTTGGCGAGCGGCATGCAATGGTGGGATGGTCAGCGCATCGACCCCGAGCGCATCCGCGCCACGGGCTTCGATCCGGAAGATCCCAGGGTTCATCGTCTCATGACGATGAGTGCCGAGATCCTGGGCTTTCCCCGCCACCTGTCGCAGCACGTCGGCGGCTTCGTCATCGCCCGCGGGCGGCTGGACGAGCTCGTGCCCATCGAGAATGCCGCGATGCCGGAGCGCACCGTCATCGAGTGGGACAAGGACGATCTCGACGCCCTGGGGCTGCTCAAGGTGGATGTGCTCGGACTCGGCATGCTGAGCGCCATCCGCCGGGCATTCGGATTGATCAACGAGTTCGGCCGCCCGTCGGGCGAAGCCGAGCCGCTCACGCTCGCCACGGTGCCGGGCGAGGATGCGGCGGTTTACGACATGATTTGCCGCGCCGACACCGCCGGCGTGTTCCAAATCGAATCGCGTGCGCAGATGGCCATGCTGCCGCGTCTTCGGCCGCGCAATTTCTACGATCTCGTGATCGAAGTGGCGATCGTGCGGCCGGGGCCGATCCAAGGCGAGATGGTGCACCCGTATCTGCGCCGCCGCAGCGGCGAGGAGGCGGTGAGCTATCCGAGCAGGGAAGTCGAGGAGGTGCTGAGGCGGACCTTGGGCGTGCCCATCTTTCAAGAACAGGTCATGCGGCTGTCGATCGTCGCCGCCGGCTTCTCTGCCGGTCAGGCCGACGCTTTGCGGCGCGCCATGGCGGCCTGGAAGCGCAAGGGCGGGCTCGGACCCTTCCAGCGCCAATTGATCGACGGCATGCGCGAGCGGGGCTACGAGGAGAGCTTCGCGAATCAGATCTTCAATCAGATCCTGGGGTTTGGGGAATACGGATTTCCGGAATCTCACGCCGCCAGCTTCGCCCTTCTGGTCTACACCTCCGCCTGGCTCAAGGCGCACGAACCCGCGGCGTTTTGCGCGGCGCTCATCAACAGCCAGCCCATGGGCTTCTATGCGCCGGCCCAATTGGTGCGCGATGCACGGTCTCACGGCGTCGAAGTGCGTCCGGCGGATGCCACGGTGAGCGAATGGGACTGCACGCTCGAGCGGCGCGACGACGGCCGGCCGGCGCTGCGCTTGGGGCTCCGGCTGGTGAAGCATCTGTCGCAGGAGGGTGCCCGGCGCTTGCTCGCGGCGCGCGTGGAGCGTCCGTTCGAGGACCTCGAAGATCTTGCCGAGCGCGCGGTGCTCGACCGCCGCGATCTCGAGGCGCTCGCCGCAGGCGATGCGCTGGCGCGTCTCAGCGGGCATCGCTACCGCGCCGTGTGGCAGGTGAGCGGGGTGGAGCGGCCGCTGCCCTTGCTGCCGGCGGATACCCAGGGCCCCGAAGGCATCCCGTTGTTGCGCGCGCCGCGCGAAGGCCATGACATCGTCGCCGATTATGCCAGCCTCGGCCTCACGCTCCGGCGCCATCCCCTGGCGCTGCTGCGCGACAGGCTCGATCAGCGCGGTCTCATCGATACCCAGGCTCTTTGGGATCTCCCGAATGGGCGGTGGGTCAACACGGCCGGCCTCGTGATCACCCGGCAGCGGCCGGGCAGCGCCAGCGGCGTGACTTTCGTCACGCTGGAGGACGAGGCGGGCTTCGTGAACGTGATCGTGTGGAAACGGGTGGCCGATGAGCAGCGTGCGCCGCTGCTCGAATCACGGCTCCTCGAGGTGCGCGGTCCGCTGCAGCGCGACGGCGACGTGCTGCACGTGATCGCGCGACGCCTCGTCAATCTCTCGGCGCTGCTCGGCGGGCTCGTGGTGGAATCGCGGAATTTCCACTAGGGGCGCCCGTCAAGCGGCCTGCCCATCCTCTTGACCTCAACTGCAGTTGAGGTTGTAGGATGCCAGGAAAGTCGAGGCCCGAACGATGCTCAGCGCGATAGCTCTGTTTTCCAGCTCCCGCCGCCGCGGTAATACCGGCAAGCTGATCGATCGCATCGCGTTGGAGTTGAACATCGAGGTCGTCGATCTTGCCGGTCAGCGCATCTCAGCGTACGACTACGAACACCTCAATAGGGATGATGACTTCGAGCCCCTCATGAAACGCGTGCTGGAGCACGAGCAGATCATCTTTGCGACGCCGATCTATTGGTATGCAGTAAGCCCGGCGATGAAGGTGTTCATCGATCGGATTTCCGATCTCCTCGAATTGCCGGACCTCCAGTGCGAGGGTCGCCGGTTGAGAGAAAAGACGGCCTACGTCGTGTGCACATCGATCAGCGACGAACCCTCCACAGCCTTCATGCAAGCGCTGTGCGAAACCTTCGATTACCTCGGCATGCGCTTTGGCGGCGTGGCGCACGTGAACTGTCAGGACGGATATCGGCCCGCCGCCCATGATGCGGAGGCATTGAAACTTGCAGCCCTGGTGAGAGAGACCATTTCAGTACCGGTTGAACCGCGGTCCTGAAAGCGGATGGTCAGAGCCCGGCAGGTCGAGGCGCGTGGCAACGTCGGTCGGCTATCCCCAGGCACATCAATCACTTACGGTTGGGGAATCGTCATCCTGCGTGAGCGGATCAGGCGTCCTCGAATCCCGTCAGCACGTTCACGGCATTTCGCCCCACATCCGCGACCGCGTAGCCGCCCTCGAACACGAACAGCGTCGGCCACCTGCACCCGCCGATCATGCGACCGTAGGTGGAGAAATCCTCGGACCTGAGCCGAAAGAAGCTGATCGGATCGTGCTCGAAGGTATCCACGCCGAGCGACACCACCAGGGCAGCGGGCGCGAAGGCGCGGATACGCTCGAGCGAGCTTGCAAGCGCCTGCGACCAGACGGGGAACCCGGTGCCCGGGAGCATCGGCAGATTCAGGGTGCAGCCGGTGCCGGCGCCCGCACCCGTCTCGTCGGCGTATCCGGAGAAGTAGGGGAAGGCATGGGCGGGATCGCCGTGCAGCGAAACGTACAGAACATCGGCCCGGTCGTAGAAAATGTCCTGGGTCCCGTTACCGTGGTGGAAGTCGACGTCCAGAATGGCGATGCGATCGGCGCCCTGGTCGCGCAGGAACTGTGCCGCGATGGCCGCATTGTTCAAGAAGCAGTAGCCCCCGTAAAGGTCGCGTGCCGCGTGATGGCCGGGGGGGCGGCACAGCGCAAAGGCGGATCGCGCGCCTTTCCCGACGTGGCGGGCGGCGGTCAACGCCACGTCGGCGGCGGCTCGGGCGGCTTCCCAGGTGCCTGCGCTGATCGAGGTCTCACCGGCCATCGCGTAATACCCGAGCTTGCCCGCAATACCGTCCGGGCAGCGCTGCACCATGCGGCGGGCCGGCCAGCAGTCCGGGATGGCTTCGCCCTGGTTGCCGGCGGCGGCCCAGTCGGACCACGCGCTCCCCAGGAACTCCACGAACCCGGGATCATGAACCTTGAGGACGGGCGCCAGCCCAAATCGTGAGGGGGCCAACACCTCCCCGAGTCCGACGGCGCGGACGCGTTCGATGACCATCTCGGCCCGTTCGGGGCACTCGTGCGGGGGCACCAGCCGCCCCCCGTACAGCTCCGTCTTGGCGTTGCGCAGCAAATGCTCTTCGGTAAAAACGGTGATCACGGATGTTCTGCGGCGCCAGCCTGCGGGTTCTGAAGACGCTCGGGGACCTCAGCGGTGCTTTTTCTTCTTGCGCGAGACCTTCTCTTCGGGCTCGTCCTCGCCGGAATCGTCGCCGATCTCGTAATCGTCGAAATCGCTCAACAGCTCGGCCGTTCGACGCTCTTCCATCACGCGCTCGAGCCGCCGCCACGCGGGCTCGGCGCCCTTGGGTGCGCGGCGGCGCTGCGACTCGACGTCGCGCATGATGTGGTCGACATCGACGTCGTCCACGGGTGCGGCGTCTTCCGCATCCTCTTCCTCGAACTCATCCGACTCGGGTTTCTCGCTCATGCTGCAACGGCTTCCCATCGACCACGCGCGGTTTATAAACGGAAAGACGCCTCAAGAGCAATAGCCTGATGCGCACTCTTTTATTTCACCAGATCATTTAGCTGAAAAATCGGCAGAAGCAGCGCGATTACGATGAACATGACGATGGCGCCCATGAACACGACCATGAATGGACCCAGCAGATTCGTCATGGTCGACAGCAGGCCGTCCATTTCCCGTTCTTGATTGCTGGCCGCGCGCTCGAGCATCTTTTCGAGCTCGCCGCTGCTCTCGCCGCTCGATATCAAGTGGATCATCATCGGCGGGAACAGCTTGCGCGCCGCCAGCGACTTGCCGATGGGTGCGCCCTCACGCACGCGCAGCGCCGCCTCCTCGACCGCGTGGCGCATCGGCATGTTGCTGACCACCTCCGCGGAGATGCGCAGCGCGTCGAGCACGGGTACCGCGCTCGCGGTGAGAATGCTGAAGGTGCGCGAGAATCGCCCGGTGTTCAGACCGCGAATCAGCTTTCCGACCAGCGGCATGCGCAAAAGCGCGCGATCGACCCTGAGTCTCGCCTCCGGCGCCTTCACCCAGCGCATGAAGCCCCAGACCGCGGCTGCGATCACGATGAGACCGTAGATCCAATAGTGACGGATGAGATCGCTCATGGCGATCAGGATCCGAGTCGCGAGCGGCAGCTCTTGGTGCCCGGACTCGAACACCGCCACCACCTGAGGCACCACGTAGGCCAGCAGGAACGAAACGATGGCGAAGCACAGGACCAACAGCACGATGGGGTAGACCAGCGCATTGCTGACCTGCTGTCCCATCACCTGCCGCGACTCGGTGTAGTCGGACAGGCGCTCGAGCACCGAATCGAGCTTGCCCGATTGCTCGCCCGCGGACACCGTGGCCCGATAGATTTCGGGGAATGCCTGGGGAAAGTCGCGCAGCCCGTCGGCCAGGGGATGGCCCTCCACCACCTTGCTGCGCACCCCGAGGATGATTCGTTGGACTCTGGGCTTTTCCGTCTGTTCGGCGACGGCTTGCAGCGACTCCTCGAGCGGCAGCCCGGAACGCAGGAGCGTCGCCAGCTGGCGCGTGAGGAGGGCAAGATCGAGCGTCGAGAGGCCGCGGCGCATGAACGGGCGCCGCTTGCCCTGGTTCTGCTGCTCGCGCTGCGCCGCCTCCTGAATTTCCATCGGCAGCAGCTGCTTCTCGCGCAGCAGCTGCCGGACGTGCTTGGGCGTGTCGCCTTCGATCAGCCCCTTGCGTTCGCGACCCTGGGCATCGAGGGCGACATATTCGAACGCGCCCATGCTAGTCCTCGCGGGTGACGCGCAGAACTTCTTCCAGGGTGGTTTCGCCCGCCATGACCTTGCGCCGTCCGTCGTCGCGAATGCCGGGGCTCGCCGTCCGGGCGTAGCGCTCCAGATCCTGTTCCGAGGAGCCGTCGTGGATCATGGTCCGCATGTGATCGTCCACCGCAATCAGTTCGTAAATGCCGGTTCGGCCCCGATAGCCCATGCCCGGCTCGCTGCTCGGGCGATAGAGCTGAACCGGGCCGTCCTTGGGCTCGAGATTCAACAGACGCCGCTCGTATTCGCCCGCCATGAACGGCTCCCGGGAGTCCGGATTCAGCACCCGCACCAGGCGCTGTGCCAGCACGCCGATCAAGCTCGAGGAAAGCAGGAATGGCTCGATGCCCATGTCGCGCAGGCGCGTCACGGCGCCCACCGCCGTGTTGGTATGCAGGGTGGACAGCACGAGATGCCCGGTCAAGCTCGCCTGCACGGCGATCTGGGCGGTCTCGAGATCGCGAATTTCGCCGATCATCACCACATCGGGGTCCTGGCGCAAAATCGCGCGCAGGCCGCGCGCAAACGTCATTTCGACCTTGGTGTTCACCTGGGTTTGACCGATGCCGTCGATGTAATACTCGATCGGATCCTCGACGGTCATGATATTGCGGGTGTTGTCGTTGATGCGCTCGAGCGAGGCATACAGCGTGGTGGACTTGCCCGAGCCGGTGGGTCCGGTCACCAGGATGATGCCATGGGGCTTATGGATGATCTCATCCATGGTGTCTTGTGTACTGGTATCCATGCCGAGCGAGGTGAGCTCGATCCGGCCCGCCTGCTTGTCGAGCAGACGCAACACCACGCGCTCGCCGTGGCCCGAGGGGAGCGTGGAGACGCGTACGTCCACGGCGCGCCCCGCGATGCGCAGGGAAATTCTGCCGTCCTGCGGCAGACGCCGTTCCGCGATGTCGAGCTTCGACATGACCTTGATGCGCGATACCACGAGCGGTGCCACCGCGCGCTTGGTCTGCAGGACCTCGCGCAACACGCCGTCCACGCGGAAGCGGATGACCAGCCGGTTCTCGTAGGGTTCGATATGGATGTCCGAGGCGTTCTCTTTGACCGCCTGCGTCAACAGCGCGTTGATCAGCCGGATGATCGGTGCCTCATCGTCGCTTTCGAGCAGATCCGAGGATTCGGGAATGTCTTCGGCGAGGTGGGCGAGGTCGGTGTTTTCGTCGAGCCCCTCGAGCATCTGCATGGTCGCGCCGGACCCCGACTCGTATGCCGCGCGCAGCAGCGCATCGAATCTTTCCGTCGACACCCGCTCGAGCTTCAACGGTACGCCGACGAAGCGCCTGACCTCGGCGAGCGCCTGGGGTGTCACTCCCGGCCGGCATATCGTGTCTGCCACCTGGTCGGCCACGCCCCGCACCAGGATGCCGTGGCGCTTGGCAAACGGAAACGACAGCTTGCGCTGCTCGGGCGCCGGTTCGAGCTGGGCACTCATTACGGCGACACCGGCTGTGGCGCCCGAGCCGGCTGCGGTTGCACGGCAGCCTGAGGCGCTTGCGCGGGTTGCGCCGTGGGAGCTGGCTGGGAGATGGGCGGCGCCGGCTGCGGCGGCGCCACAATCTGTCCCGAGGGCACAGGCTGGGCGCCCGGCACCGGCTGGGGAGCCGGTGCGACGATCGTGCCCTTGCCGTTCGGGTAGGTTCCTGGCCGGCTCGGGATGGGCGGAATCGAGGGCTGCTTCTCACCCGGCAGCAAGGTGATCTTGCCCTTGTGCAGCGTTCGTTCCTCCTCGCGAATCTCGTTGTACTTCGCGTCGCTCACCGCCTCGGTGGCGGGTTGATCGCGCAGGATCTTCGGACGCAGGAAAACCAGCAGGTTGCTCTTCTGCCGGGAGCCGGAGCGCGACTTGAACAGATTGCCGAGCAGCGGGATGGCCCCGAGTACCGGCACGCGATCCTCACTCTCCGTCACGGTGTCCTGCATCAAGCCGCCGAGCACGATGATGCCTCCGTCCTCGATCAGGATGGTCGTCTTGATGGAGCGCTTGTTGGTCGAGATGTCGGCGGAATCGGCGAGCTTCGCGCCGGGAGAGGAGTCTTCCTGCTCGATCTTGAGTTGGATGGTGTTGCCCTCGCTGATATGCGGCGTGACCTTGAGAATGGTGCCGACCTCTTCGCGCTGAATGGTCTCGAACGGACTGGTCGTGCCATTGACCGCGGCGGTGGAGCTTGTGTACTGGCCGGTTACCAGGGGAATTTCCTGCGTGACCTTCACCTCGGCTTCCTCGTTGTTCATGGTGATCACCCGCGGCGTCGAGATGATGTTGCTCGCGCCGTCGCTTCGGATCGCCTGGATCACCGCCGCCAACCCCTTGCCGGTGTTGGAATTGTAGGTGCCGACCGCGAACGTCGCGCCGTTCGGGATCACCGAAGAGAGGCTCGAGGCGCCCGACGAGAGGCTCGTGCCGGCGGTGCCGGTGGTCGTCGTCGCGCTGGTCGCACCGCTGGTGAGACTGCTCACCCCGCCCAAGGCCGCTGCCGCGATATCGACGATGCTGCTGCCGCTGCTGCCGGGGAAGTTGGTGACGCCGTAGCCGAGCGAGGAGCCGCCGTCCAGGAGCCATTGCACGCCGATATTGGCGCTCTTGTTGACCGCCACCTCGACGATCAACGCCTCGACCTCCACCTGGGCCCGGCGGATGTCGAGCTTGTCGATGACCGCCATCAGGTTCTTCATGATCTTCGGCGGCGCCGTCATGATGAGCGCGTTGGTCGGTACGTCCGCCCAGATGGTAACGCTCGCATCGACGTTCGATCCGCCGCTGCCGCCCGTCGGCGAAGGCACCACGGCGCCGCCGGTGCCCTGCGGGCCGCCTTGGGCCTTGGAGCTCGCGGACGCCTGGCCCTTGAGCTTGTCGGCCAGCTTCTCGGCATCCGCGTACAGCAGATAGCGCACTTCGGTGTCGCCGTTTCCGGCCCGCGGCGTATCCAGGTCGAGAATCAGCGCCTTTTGCCGCAGGCGCAGCGATTTCTCGCCGCTCACCAGCACGCTGTTGGTGCGTTCATCGGCAACCAGTTTGACGGGGGAGCCGCCTTCGGCGGCGCCCGCGCCCTGATTCAGCTGATTCAAGGTACGGACCACATCCGAAGCGCTGGCATTGTGCAGCGGGATGACCTCGATCGGCTCGTCGCCGCTCTCGTCCATGCGCTCGATGATCTTCATGATGCGCGCCACGTTGCTGGATCGATCCGAGATGATCAGCATGTTGCCGGCGGGGTAGGCAGCGAGATGGCCCTGCTGCGGTATCAGCGGGCGCAGCAGCGGCACGAGCTGCGCCGCACTGATGTTTTTCATGGTGATGATCTGAGTGACGATCTCATCCGAGGTGGAGCTGACGTTCTCCGGCAGATCGAGCGAAGGAGACTGTCTCACGTCGGTGTTGGGGATGATCTTGATGACCTTTCCCGCCGGAACCGCGGCGTAACCGTATACCTGAAGTACGGACAGGAACGCCTGATAGAAGGCCTCCGGGGACATCGGCGTCGACGACAGCATCGTCACTTTGGCGTTCACACGCGGGTCGATGATGAAATTCTTGCCCGTCACCTCGCCGACCGCCTGGATGATCTGGTTGATGTCCGCGTCTTTGTAATTCGGCGTGATCGTCGCCCCATCCTGGGACGGCTGACCCCGCGGGGGCATCTGTGGCGCTCCGGGCGGCGCAGACCGGGCTGCCGGCGCCATCAGCATGAGGATCGACAACGCAAGGCCTAGCGCCTGGCACCGCCGTGCGGGCCGGTACGTTGCGCGATCGGTCGAAAACGAATTCGTCATGGGCTACCTGTGAATGAAGCGCTTGGCCAGCACGAGCGCATTTCGACCATCGGTCTCTTCATTCGTTTGGAACTTCGGTGGAGTTTGGAGGTGTGGCGCCCGGCGGGGGCGACCCGGGGGGTGTTGCAGCGCGTGCCGCCGCCGGGTTGTCGCCTTCCAAGTCGCGCGTGGCTTCCGCAGCAACCTGGGCGATGTTCAGGGTGATCTCCTGCTTCTGGCCGCCGCGCTCGAGCGTGACCGCGACGGTGTTGGAGGACTGAATCGTATTGAAAACCTCTTGGCTGTGTTGTGGATCATCGAGCGGTTGTCCATTGATTGCCGTGACCAAGTCTCCAGGCTGCAGACCCAGTTTATTAAAAATGCTGCGATTCCTGCCCGGATAGGCTCGAAAGCCGCGCAGCTTGCCGGCGGCGTTGTCGTACGATGGCACGGTGCGCATGACCTGGTCCAGGATACCCGGGTCCTGTTGAACCATGCGCCGCACGTTCTCCACCGCCTCGGCCGTACGCGGATCGGCGCCGATCCGGCGCGACATTCGCGGCGCCGCCCGGGATCCTGCAATCAGGCGCGGCAGGAGCAGAGTCTCCAGCGTTCCGGCCCGGTCGAGGATCACGTGGTCGAGGTAGACCGAATACAATGAGGCGCCGTTCACATTATCTCCGATCGAGTACACCTTCGAAGGGCCGCCGTCGCTGATGATGGCGATCCCGCGCTTGGGGTCCTGCGTCGCGATCGTGCCCGCGAGCACCAGGTTCGCACTGCTGAGCGGCGCGTTGTTGGGGTCCTGGGTGGTCGGGTCGGCCACCGCGACGCCAAACAGATGCGCCGAGATCACGGTCTGAACGTTCGCCGCGGGACGCTGATGACTGATCGGGGCTGCGCTGATCACCGGCTCCGGGGTTTTTACATGGCCGCCCACCAGCGTCACGGCCATGCGCGCGAACTCGATCGCGATGAGTACCGCGAGCGCGATCGAAACCGCATAGGGGCCGTTGCTCTGTAAGCGGGCCAGCCATTCGTTCGTCCGCGTATCCAGCATGTAGTTAAGGTCGCGCGTTACTTCAAAAAGGTGGCGCGCGGCAGATGGCCGCGCGCCCGGATCGATTAATCATAGGACTACCTGCTAGTGTGCTCAAGCATTTGTTTTTACTTGTTAAAGTGGAGTGACACCGATTGGCGACAGTGGCGCCGCCCCCGGACTTTTGCTTGCAGCGCTTGTAAACCGCGAAACTGCGCCCTATAAACCGTAAAGACATGAGCGACGTTGACCGCGGTCGGGAAGGTACAGGCTTGGTCGTCGAGGAAGCGGCGCCGAAGCTCAAGCGCCCGCCTCTTTACCAGGTCGTGCTCATCAACGACGACTATACCCCCATGGAATTCGTCGTGGACATCCTGCAGCGATTCTTTGCAATGGACCGCACCAAGGCAACCCGGGTTATGCTGGAGGTCCATACCAAGGGAAAGGGAGTATGCGGGGTCTTTACTTA
>Ga0182012_10002489_pt1 | contig 19875 bp, 24 predicted proteins | sample 612S2SmetaG_FD_120486 | JGI IMG/M metagenome (GOLD analysis project Ga0182012, IMG submission 120486) | Permafrost microbial communities from Stordalen Mire, Sweden - 612S2S metaG | ecosystem: Environmental > Terrestrial > Soil > Wetlands > Permafrost | place: Sweden: Stordalen | collected...
GCTGAAAACAAATCTACTCGCTCAGTCCTTTCCGTGTCAACGATTATTTTCGTTGCAATCCATTTTATTTAGGCGTACTATTTTTCCATGAAGAGACGAAGGAGTCTAACCCGCAAAGAGCAGGCGCATACATTGGTTTCGTGGATGAAGCGCAAAAAGATGACCCAGCAGAAATTCTCGGACTGGCTGGAAGATAAAGGTATTCTAGTTAGTCCCGGATATATTAGCGACGTGGTTAATATGCGCGCTCCGGCAGGTCCACGATTCAAGCAAGTTTTTAAACAGATCACAGGTATTAGCTTGGTAGATGGACTTGTGGAGGAGGACAGACTTAATGCAAACGATTGAAGAGAGACGCGCAACCGTAAGGAAGTCTCTGACGGAGCGGCGTAAGAGACTTAAGCTGGCGATATGCTGCATAGACTGCGCGGCCAAAATGCCATCTAGTAAATACTCGCGATGCTTCAAGTGCCGAAACAAACGGAACATAAGAGAGATAAATCGAAAAGCTATGGTAGCGGAAGAATTACATGGCAAAGAGTAACCTCATGTCTTATGTGCTGTTGGGTAGATGCTGGTCATTTATAGTTATCGGTGCCTTGATTGATGGATTCACTACCGGCCAGTTTCAGCATGACTCATGGATTGCTTGCTTACTGACTGTAATTGGTGGAGTTAGTTGGACGCTGGCGGATTTTGCGATGATGCGCATGGTCGAGGAGGAATCACACGGAAAAGCTGCTCAGCTCTCCGACCACTGGCGTGCAGAGGCGATGCGCAAGCAGCGGACGATCGGACAGCAGAACGACAGGATCAAACGGTTAGAAATTGCGCTGCGTAACATCCATGAAATTGCAGACACAGAGACAAGTAGGTCTGCCGAATCGCTGATACAAGAGATGGTTCAGCAGTCGATGGACGCGCTGAAAACCAAGTAACGTCAACGCTGGCACGCAGGGCGACGGGCTGCAAAGTATTTTTACTCCTACGAATTAAACAAGGCAATTTCCTTGTTGCGACGCGCCACGAGGTTCGGAGATACTACTTCGATACCTGCGGCGTTGCGCATGTGGATCCAGCGCGGCATCTGAACGGTTACTTGATCCCACCCGTGAGAGAGAAGCTGCTGCAGTCCTCCAGGACCGAATTGATGCGTGAAGTCGGCCAGTGCGTCATGCTGGTTTTGGTTGGCTTGAGGGGCAAGATGATTGATGAACACGTCCCACGACGCCACATCCTTTTCGAGAATCTTCTGAGCTGTCGACTGGTCGATCCCGTTGGGGTAAGTCTCGCCCGGAAGAAGATCATGGCCGTAACCAATCGCCCATTTCCCCTGATCTAGATATTGTTTCAGGCCCAGCCCTTCATTCGACCGGATCAAGGCAAACCCGTTTTCACTGGTGTTCATTCTCTTCCTCTCGTTCGTCGCCGTCCACCGCGATATGCGCCACTTTCAAGAACGTGTTTACGTCGCACGGTGTCAACTCCAGAATCACTCCATGTCCAGCAAAGCACAGATAAACAGGGTAGGTGATTTCAGGATGGTCGGGAGTTTCCCGGTAGATGATCTGCATGGAAACCTCACTTTGCTAAGGTTGCTGCGTCTATTCCAAGCCGATACCACTTGCCCGGCTCCTTCCACCACGGAACTTTCTTGAAGTATTGCGCGGTCATGTCGTCGGCCACGCGCTTAGAGTCTGCCGTGATACCCGCTACGCTTGTCGAGGTCACATTCAAGCTGTCCATCAGACGGTCAATGCGTGGATCGTTGATGCGGGACGTGGCAGACTCTATTAGCGGCTGTCCTGATGCGATGGTTCGGTTGGCTGTGTCGATGGCTTCGGTGGCGCTGTTGGCGGTTCCTGTGGCCGCATCAGCCGTCCCTCCGAGTCTCGCAGATACATCATGTATGTCGTCGGCCATCGTTGAGATGTAGGAATCGTATACGTCGAGCTGCTTGTCTTCATGGGCAATCATCATGTCCGCGTGAACGGTTGTGCTTTTGAGGGCCAGGAGGAGTTTATCTATCTCGACCACGGTACCGGCCGGCCCGTCGATTCGATGCAATATCGCACTGGAATCCATCGAGGCTGAACCGATGCCGTCGATGGCGACGATGAGATGCCGGTTGAGCACGAACGCTCCCCACGTTCCAAGCGCAATCGCCCCCGTCGCCACGAGTAAGAGGGCAAAGAGGGCGATGCGGATCGCAAGGGACATTCGGCCAGCCTAAAGCTTGATGTTCAGCGCCTGAAAGTCGGCGACGACGGTCTTCTCGCCGGCGATGGCATCGGCGACGACGGTCTTCACGAGCCCGATGGTGGTTTCGCTGAGAGTGATCGTCAGGGGGATGTTACCTGCGCTGGCGGCTGCGGCTGCTTTCTCCGCGGCGGCGATAGTCTTCACGACGTCATAGAACACGGCCATCGACGCGGCGATTACCGGACCTGAGAGAGCGCCGTAAATCTTCTGCACGGTTTTGGCTCCAGTAACGATGCTGGTGAGGAATGTTCCGATCTTCTGACCGGCTGCTTCGATATCGCTGAGAATACTCAAGGGGGTCTCCTTACATGGTTGTGGGGGTTGTGGTTTCGATGGTGACGCTGGAGGTAACGGATGGCTTGGCATCAGACTGGATAAAACCGAGGATAATCTTGGCTCCTCCACTGATTGCGGCGATGATGACTCCTGTATGGGAGGGTATGACTTCAGGCGGAAGCGTGACACAATAGAGTCCAATAACGCTGACAAAGCTTAGCACCCCCTGAAGACTGGTTTTCCAATTCGCGAAAATGTGATTGACGGCGTTCATAGCTTACCCCTTCCAGCGCACACCACGCACCGGTGATCGTACATGTCAGATCGACCCGTTCCCTGACATATGGTACAGGTGCGACGCCATAAAAAGGCTGCGATGATCTTCCTAATAAAAGCGATCATGTTGCGTACATTGTAAACCTAGAATCAAGAAGGTCTATCTCTTTCTTCTTGGGTTCCCTGAAATTGCCCTTTCACTCGGGTGAGTTCCAGTATTAAAGCCTTGGACTCGGCCAGTTCTGAAGTCATTACGGACAGGTGACCATCAACCTTCGTTTCCACGCTTCCGATTTTTGTGCGGTTGTTCAAGCCAACCATAAGCGCGGCTGTGGCAGCAATGGTGGCAGGGATCGCCCCAATGAGCGCAATTATGAGCGGTATCCAGACTGTCACGGCAACCATCCGTGAGTTTTCTGGTAGTGCTCTGCTGCTTCGTCGAGAGATTCGTCATCGCCTTCGGGGACTGGTTCAACCGGGACGGCGGCGGGGGTTGGTGGGTTCTGTACTGGACCGTGCGGATTTCCGGTAGGGTCGTTTACTGGTGTCGTTCCCATGGTGGTTCTCCTTTAATTGTGAGGTAGTGTGGTGAAAGCATGTTCAGATGGCATGAAATCGCGTGCCATCGATCTGGGATCTTCATCAAAAGCCGTCTTAGGCTTACTCATCTTCACGCCGCGATCCGCAAGCAGCATATCCATCTTGCTATCGATCCTGACACGAAAGTCATGCTCTTCAGCTTGATCCTTCTCATACCTAGCTTTAAATTCAGTGAATGCGTTCTGGCTCACGTAGATGGTAGGCAAGCCGGCCAATTGAGTCTCGATTGCTCGTTCCCTGTCCTGTAAGGCTGCGATCTCGGCTTGGCTGCTAGAGCTAGTAGCGTGATCGTCGTAATTGGATCGCATCTGAAACGACATAATGTTTGTGCCGATCGTAAGAGCTGCTCCAAGCATCACGCACGCCGTAGGGATAAGCCATTTCGTAAAGCCGGGTTCTGCTTTTCGATCTACCATTGTATCGTCCTCGATCTCTGCTACAGTCTCGGCCAATTGTCTGCCTCCAAGGTTGAAAATCGTAAAGCTAGTTTATCTGCCAGCAGACATGGCTCGTGTCAAGGGTCTGTGTTACTCCGCTGGTTGGGTTTATTGATGTAATAGTGAACGACGTCCCACTAACCCATGAAGTCGGCTCGAGCACCCCCACAGCCGTGCCACCATTGCCGCAATTTGTAAGCTTGTATACGCACGTCGCACTCGGTGAGCAGGCTGCTGTAGTGCTTATCGTGGGACTTACTCCAGCAGATAGAGTTGTGAATCCGAATGATTCCGCTCCAGGAACGAGAGAAACTAGCCCCGCTGCTGCTCCGGTGTTTCCAGTAGCCGTAGCCGGAATAACCTGATGGCCGTTAACGAGAAATCCTAAATCAGCCCGCCAAGCGCCATTAGTCCAATTGGTTCCAGTACTGAGATCTCGAAAGCAAGAAAGAGTTCCCTGCACGTTGGCGTTTGTATCGCATCCATAACCACGACGATTCACGACTGTACCGAGCATTCTACGCCCTGCATCGGTCACAAAAAAATCGAAGTATTGGCTTGTTGTGGTTCCCGCAATCGTATCTAAGCTCAGATTTAATCCATAGCCATTCACTAGTGCTCCACCGCCAGTAAGCTGGTTTGATGTAAAGAGGCTTCCGAGACGGCTTGTTAATTGAGATGAAGCGCTATTAGCTAAGATTGTCCATGATCCACTAATTATCCCATCTCCGTTATCCGTAGTGTTTACTGTAGTCTGTGTGATCTGAGGATTATAGCCAACCGAGCCGGTAACTCCCAGTGTTCTAGTGTTTATCGTCTGTGTTATCGGATTCACGATGCCATTGAAAGTGGCAGGCGCGGCAGTGCTCTCTATGGTCGATCCACTTCCGAATGGTCCACAATACGCCAGGTTGTGGACATCGCTTGGAAATGTATCTGCCGGTGAGTCCCAAATCTGGAAATTCGGGGATTGAAGCTGTAGTGTCGCTGAGGCTCCACTCCCACTCGTAAATCCGGCAAGTGATATTGTCGGCGTGGCTGATCCGGGAAGATACGATCCTGGTTGGTTGTTTGAGAAGTGTAGCGCACCACTGCTGTCTACGCTAACGCTGATTATTGCGATGGTATTAGGATTTACAGGGCTACCGCCACTGACTACGACATATCCTGGTCCCGCATATCCCGATCCGCTAGTTTGAGACAGGATGGTTGTTCCGCTACTTGCGTAATTAAGGATGCTATGATACTCAAGGTTATTACGAGATACGGGGTTTGAGTAACATATCGTATCCCTGATCGATGTACCATTTACCGCTGTCCCATTTACAGTGCCAGTGTTCGCCGCGAACTCAACCTGCGTTATAAAAGCATGGTAAGGGAAGGAAATTGTGTAACCCACCGAGCCATGGTCTACCTGTATCGGCGTAGTAGTGAAGATACTCCCTTGCCTCTGCTCTCCTGCGTTGAAACCATCAATAGTATTGTTGTTATAGTTGCAGAGTCCGTACTGGCCGCCACCTTGCCAATGGATACCGCTGATTTTATTGTTGCCATGCATAAATCGATAAGTGCAAGCAGCTCCAGACGTGCCGAACAGCCCCCCTCCATGAGTGAAGTCTGAGACCCAATTGAAGTCTGTTCCGATAGCTACAGGATAGACTGAAGACGCCCACGCCATCATCGGCCCCACGCAACCGGATGCCCCTGTTGTCGTCTGCCATCCCGTCAACGTGATAGCGCCACCACCAGATAAAGTCGGGGTTACGCTCCCCTCTGGATAAAGCGTGCTGGCAGTCGGCATTGTTGTACAGGGAACTGGAGAAGTTCCGCCCTGCGTGCCTTGTAACACAACTTGCGTGTTAGCAGGATAGCCTGACCCGGAAGATATTGCAGGCGTTGCGCCAGCGCCTGAGCCAGAGCCAAAGGACGTGAAACTGATCGAAGTCGGGGCCGTGCTATAGGTTCCAGCGCTAGTTATTGCGATAGCTACGCCACCGAATCCGTTGGCTGTAGCAGAGCAAGTGGCCTGTGCCGTGAACGTCCCACCATTGACCGTACACGGCTCAGTGCCAGTTGTAGGATAGCCGCTTCCCAGGGAAGATGATGCAATTTGTACGCCGAATCCAACAGTTGGAACACCGCCCGAGATTGATACTGTAAGGAACGCTCCACCGACTACCTCATCTTGCGTATTATCCGTGAAACCAACGATAGTTGGGCTGCTAATCCATGTATCCGTATTGCTGCTGTCGACGCCAAGCCGAGCATTCCCAACGGTTCCTTGCTCGTATTGCACATCCGCAATATACCCGTTAATCGCAAAGCCTTTCAGATCGATTGCATAGGGCGCAATCTGATTCGCGTTCACGTCAATTCCTACAAGACTGTAGACCTTGGGAGCATAGTTTGGGCCGCCTACGGATGCACCCGCTTGAATTGGTGACTCGATAAGTCCGGTCGGGAATGAAGTCGGGATAGTGTAACCGGGGATAACAGATGTCGACGTGGTATAGGCAGGCCATGATCCTGCGGCGACAATGTGCGTAGAGGACTTCCCCATTCCTGCGGGATTAACCGTAATGCGATTAGGGGCCGCTATTCCATTGAACATCGGAGCCGGGTCGGAGATAAAAAATGCTCCACTGGTCGCTGTGTACGTGCCTGAACCGAACAGGAGAGTGTAGTTAGTGCCTCCATTTTTACCAGTTCCTATCGTGGCGCGTTCCCCATTTCCAATGAGAACATAGTCCGCGCACATCCATCCAGCCGGTGTGTAAGTCACTCCGTCGCTGCGTACTAGCAGCCAATCATAGGCGTGCGCTCCCGCGTTGGCGCTATCACCTGTTCCCGGTAGTATGTTGTTCGTTGTTTCGGTGGATACGTAGGTTTTTCCGCTGTAGCTTACCACGTTGCATGATGGATATGTGGTAGCGCTGCTCCACGCTCCCGCATTCACACCGGCTGACCAACCATCCGCAAGAATGATATTTCCCACATTTGGAGCCAAAATATTAGCCGCTGTAATCCCCCCAAAAAACGTATCTGTTCCCGTATAGGTACTATTCAACTGTCCGGTAAGCGTGCATCCATTTAAGCAAAAGCTAACCTGATTGCCGGGGAAACAGTCCACGCAAATAGGAACAGGGGAAGGGTAAGTGTTGGGAGGTATACCTCCGCTTGCGACGATGTCATATGCCTGTGTGGTAGATGCCCAAAAAACCCACCCGCCAGGATTGGATGAACTTGAATCGTTGGAGGTAAAAGGATTAGATAGAGGAGTATTGGAACCATTCGAGTATATCGTGGCCTTTGTTTGCGTCCCGGTAAGTAAAACCGTTATGGTGGCGTGCGGTATGATTCCCTGAAGGTAGTTGGTGGAATTCAACCCCTGAGTCTTCGCCTGCGTTCCCCCAAGCGTTGAATACCCGCTTATGGCGGCAGTCTGGGCGCAGAGCGGTAAAGATATAAATAATCCGAGTATCAGTGCGATCTTTCTCATATCACCCTCAGTGAATCACGTAAGCAGCCGAACCAAGTATCGGCGTGGCTGAGTAAATTGCAACTGTCACGTTGGCGTAGGTCACCTGCCGCTGTATAGTCGCTGCCGTGTTGTACATGTCAAGCTGGTCCTGAGACCCCATAAACGAGGGCCAAGTCACAAGCTCATTAGATACCGCCCCGAGCGGGAATCCTGAAACAAATTGTGTGTGGCTCAGATCGTTTCTAATTCCATTGGTTTCCAGCCAATCGATATACATGCAACCGTACCCACCACAGCCCGTATCTCCATTGGTCCAGTGGGCTTGTGTGGCAAATTCAACCTTTGTTCCGTCTGTCCATGGACATCCAGTATTGATCGACGTGCAAAACCAGTGATCTTGATTGCTGGCGTTTCCTCCACCGATGGCCCAGTGTCCAGGGCAACCCGTATCAGGAGCCTGTTCGCACTGAAGGCCAACGTTATGCTTCATGGATTGACCAGCTATCTTCCATGTGGAATTGATGGCTTGCGAGTCTGCTTCCTGATTCTGTGTAGCTGCACTATTTATGGGTTGCGCAATCTTACGCTGCACGATCATAAGCTGTTGTCCAGCCGTTCCGTCATTCGTCGATCCCGAGAACGGAGCTAGAATCTGCACAAATGCGGGAGCGGTAATGCTCTGGGAAAGAACGCTTCCCCACGTATACGTCCAAGTGGTCGGGACCGAGCTACCGACACCGCCGCCAGATGTCGCGGTCGGGGTTCCATGGTTGCATACGTTGACTCCTCCCACCGTGCATGTCGCTATGACGACTTTCCATCCAGCCGAGGATGCTTGCAGGTTTTGATGTGTAACAGCCCCGGTAACTACTTGGCAATTGATGGTCTGCGAAGATGACACGGTGATTGTACCCGCCGCTCCACCGGATGCCGGAGCCGTGCCTATGAATGTAGCAGCGGCGTTAGCCAGAGTCCCATCGTTCGTACAAAACACGCTTCCGCTTCCGGTTGTGGTCGATACGGTTACCGTCTGCGATCCGGTATAGGTTCCCGCTACTGGAGAGAAAGTGATCGCTCCTGTGGGAGGTGGGGGAGCTACGGTGGTATATGCCTGATTGTCTGACGCTCCCACCTGTGCCCGCGCAACTCCACAAATAGCCAGAAGCAATGTGAGTACAATCCTCATTGAGCCATGCACCTAAGAGCAGTGCTTCCCGAGGTGATAGATGCGCCAGTCTGGTTATAAATGCGATAAGATACGGTACCGTTCGAAGATACCCATGGACTGATCTTCAAACCTCCAACCTGACCCCAACCGGTAGTGATGACTGGGTCACCAGAGAAACCACATAAAACCACCATCGCCGTGGTTACACCGGGCATTGAGAACGTGTTCGCCGACGCTGGATATTGTGGAAAGGAACTATTTGCTGCAATCGTGATTGACGAAATGGTTACATCTACATCAGCAACACCGCTAACCGTGTACACCGGAATATTAAGAACACCAGCCGCAAGCGTAGCAGCGCCACTGCTTCCCGAAGTCGTCAAAGAACTGACCACGCCACCACCACCACCACAGCCAGCTCCTGAGTCCTGAGCGCTACCATCTGCCGCAACCTTGACGCAATCTCCGGGGGTGAATGTACCCGTAGCTGACATAACCTTGGTCGCCGTACTCCCCTGCACTGCGGTCATGCTCTGTGATCCATTCAAAATGAACGATCCGAACACTGGAGGCTTATTGAAAGTCACGGCTCCGGGTGTAAATGTCAGTGATGGAGCACCGTCATTCATCCAAAAACCGCTACCTGAGTAGCAGTTGTTTACATCTCCAAAGTAATAATTATTGCTCACGTCAACGTACGCAAGATTACAGGCGGAACCGTTGGCGCTTTCGGCGACAATCGGTGCATTGTTGCTTAACTGTATGCCTTGATTGAATGTCCACAGGTAGTTAGAAGTAACCGCGCTTCCAGGTATCAGAGTACCGATGGTAGCTGTCGGGATCGTCAGAGGACCATTGAATACCTGCGAAGAGGCGGTGGTGAGAATAGCGCAACCCGAGCACGCGCCACCAGCGGGAGGGGGAACGAGTACGGTAGTTGTAAGCGGAGAAGTATAGCTATTCGGAGGTATTCCCCCACTCCGCGTCACATCGTACAGGATTCCACCTGTCGCATAGGCGATAAATTGTCCGGTATTGGATGCGGTGAATGGATTGGACTTTGGGGTGTTATTTAGATCGGCGTAAATTGTTGCTGCGGCTGGAGTGATGCTGGCCGTAACGTTTGCAGTTCCAGAACATACCGCTGTTCCGTTGGAAAGTGTCGCTGTGGTCGGAGCGGTTGTGTAGGTTCCAGTTGGAGAAGGAATAGATGCTGATGTTCCTACCGCTATCGTGTTGTTGGCGGTGAGGGTAAATATTCCGGTTCCGTTGGTCTGACCACCGTTGAAAGTGGCCACGCATGATTGTCCCGAAGTACCGGATATCGACCCACCGCTTTGATATGTGGCGCTCTGTACTGCGCTCAATCCATGAAGATAGATGGCAACCCGGCACGATGGAATGACGCCTTGGCTGTAGTTTATGGACTTGCTTCCAAGTACCTGAGTCTGCGCGGCTCCCTGCTCACAAAACCCGCTTATAGGTCCAGTCTGCGAGGAAACTGTCACGGCTGGCAGTAATGCCAGGATAATCCACTTGAGCATCTATGCCTCATTTTCCGAGGCCGTCCATCGCGGGTGAAAGCAAGTAATACAGAGGATACGACCTAAGCATACCCTACCGAATCATTTATTTCTATACTTTACTTGTGGTTAGTATTATCATTTTTTGCATGAATGATACCGTCATCACCTCCGAACCACCCGCGAACACTACCTCGAAAACCAAGAAACGAAAGATGAGCGCAGCTGGCAAAAAGGCACTTTCCGACAAGCTAAAAGCGCGTTGGGCAGAACGCAAAGCACTTCCCGAAGTTGCCAATGGGATCGATGAGCTACGAGCGTTACATGCAATTGCCGCTGGGCAGGCCCTTCCAGCTCCGGTGGTACCCGCCGCTCCCGTACCTCCATCTCCTGCCGTTCTAGCTCTCCAGTCTCAGGTGGTAGAACTAGTGTCTCAGCGCAACGATTCCCGTTCACGCCTCACTGAAGCCCATACCGCATACCTGCTTGCTCAGAGCAAGTTTCAGGCCGCTGAGGGTGAGTTGAAGGGCATCGAACAAGAGGTGCAATATCGCATTGGACTCATTGGGCAACTAGAGAACAGGCAAACATCACCCGCCAACCCATGGGCACCTCAATTAACTCCTGAGAAGGTTAACTCTTCGAATTTCGGAGGCGCTGCGATTGGACATATTACTTCTGAGCCATCTCAAGCAGCCCAGCAGGCCCAACAGCGCCGTCCGCAAGAGACGTTTGCAGTTGGATCAGCAGACGACCTAAGACGTGATGTTCGGAGCATGATGTAGGCGAACGAATCCGAGCGATTCTGAAGGCTCTTCACCGCGAGGACAGGCTGAGCGAAATGGACAAGGCCGAACACGGTCAAAGCACTGAGAGAAATGCGGGTCAGGAGGACAATCCACTGACCGGAGTTGATCTAATTTTCGGCCCGCAAGGTCGATAAGCTGCTGACGCATTTGCGTGTCTGGTGCGTTGGGAGAATGAATATGGACCACTTCCCCCAGAACCCCGTCATCAGTAAGAGCGTCCAGCCATTCATCCCGTGATGCTGAGTCGTGTTCCCGCTCTACCTTGCTCCACGTCGCGCCTAAGTCGTCGCCATCCCGCTTGCGAAAGCGCAGCGTCTTGCTCACCGGGTGCCGGTAACCGCGCGTGAACGGGTTGGCCCACCGGCCGCTCCGCAGAGAGCCGATTTCGACAATCAGGCAGTCCATCCCCACACCATATGCCGAGCACTCCCCGGCCACGTCCCACGACCGCTCCAAAGCCAGTTGCGCCCACGAGTCCCAGCGGTCCATCAACACTACGCGGCGCAGGTGCGTCTCTGAGGCGTCCATGAACGCGCGGGAGGTCCATGGCGATCCATCCGGAAGGGCTATAGGCTCAGGGCGTTTCCACGGGGCTGCATCGCCCCGCAAGAGCCATGCCAAGAATCCTGCAAGACTGGCAATATGACTCGCCAAGCCGAGCAGGTCTGTTTCCGGCGTGTCGATGCCGGGATCGACGGCCAAGTCCATCGCGTGAGCCTCCGCGGCATCTCCCGCATCGCCTGATGCGCACAGCCCATGCTCGACTGCTTGGTAAAGGATTTCCTTGGGACCCAGGAACGGTGTTCGCCAGCGCAGGCTGTACCATGCGCGGCGAGAACACAGATCGTCACTGAGCAGAAAGCGGGCACTGTTCAGCGTCATGCTCTACCTTGGATTCGCTTTCGCGTACAGATTTTAAGACCTCAGATTGGTAGTCTTCCCACCGGGTAGATATGAGGGCAACAAATATGTCGAATGAGCATGGTCTGCCTGTTATCAACCTCACCCCGTCGAGAAACGCGTAGTCGTCGATGCTATCGACAACAGCAATTTCGGTGTCGCCATCGAATTTCTGCAACTCGTCTATCAGTTGTCGGCATTTCACTTACGACCCTCTTTCTTTTTGATCGGAAATGACGCCCTGACGCTGACATTGTCGGGACACCAGTAAACGCCTTCACGATCGTGGTTATGTTCGGACTTATGCCTTCCGCAGACTTTGCATGTTTCAACTGGCGTCGGTTTCGGCAGAGGCGAGTCAGCGCATAAACCGTAGACCGTCATCTGCATCAATTGCGGCCCAAATTTCATTTCCGCGTCGGGCACAATGTAAAGCACGTCTTCATCCACTGATCACCTTCTTTTGCTGAACCTCTTTTTGCGTCTTATTTTTTGTTCCTAATGCCCCTCGTACCAGTGTTCCACCGCACGACGGACTCCACAGAAGTTTTTCCTCTTGGGCCGCTTGCCCCACAGTTCTTGCAGAATACTATTTGCACATCATCCATACCGTCTTCGACAATCAAGACAGGTTTAACGTGAAGCGACGTGTTTCCAGCGCCACAGAAAGGGCAGGGGCTTAGTGGGCTGCGATTAGGGATAGATGGCAGCCCTTCCTTTAGGTAATCATCGAATCCGTTAGAACGCTTATCTCTGTCTATTCCTGTCCAGATCGGAACAGATTTTATTACTCCACGCCCAAGGTTCCATCCGCGCTCAAAGGCTTCTGCGAGAGCAGCGTTCGCCGCATCAACCCCAGATTGGCAATCTGAATGCAGACCGGAACCTATTTCGTAGGCTAAGTCTTCAATTTCCCTTGGCACCTGCACGATTCGTATCGGTTCTTTATTCTTTCGCGCGGCTTTCATGATTTCTCCAACCTCGAAGTTTGAAACTCTGATTCTACGGTCCCTAAGCACCGCACCAATCTCACAGATATCGTTCTCGGAGACTTCTGGCTCACATGTGCCAAATCCGGGAGGTGGAGGCGTGAACATGGCCTTAAGTTCATCGGATGGGTCTTCTATCTTTACGTATTCATTGCCGACTTTGCGATAATATTCAATGCGATTCTGTTGTTGCTCGCGGAGAATAGCCATTGCAATTTCCTTCACCATTTGGCGATATTGCACATCGTCTAGAGGTTTGCCTGTAACCTTCATCCACTCAAGGAACCCAGTGTCGCGCATCGCAGCATTGAGGATGTTTTCCGGTATCTTCATTGTGCTCCTTCCCCGCTCTTTATGCTCTGTTTTCCGATGTCATCTATCAGCGCCTTTAATGCTTTGTTGTTAGCCTCCAGAAGCGCTTGCTCTGTAGCAGAAAGACTATTTCTATTCATTTCTGCTACAAAAATATCTTGATTTCGCTTAAACCTTTCCACTCTATCGTGCCACGATGATTCCTCTTTTTCGTGCATCTCTCGAACTGCTTTTGCAACTACGCCAGCCTGCGACATACCACACGCAGCGCAAAGATATTTGATCTGTTCAACTGTTTCCTTAGAGAAGCGAAACGATATAGACATTTTGCCCACTAGACTCCCTGGAACCTTACGTTCCAGCCTCCTATGCGAATATGCGGCTGCTTCCACTTCCGCTTGTTGCGGAATTGACTTCCGCGCGGGGAGCAGATAAGCACCTGGAAAAACCATAGCCTGACAAAATAATCGCCGCAATGTCCTTCGCATATAAACCGTCTCTTCTCGCTCATTTCATCACCAACCATGGGATCAACACTAACAACGCAATGATCGGAAGAGCCACCAACACGGAAATCAAGCCGATCTTCCGGCTACCTCTAAGGCTTCTACTCTTATGGATCATGCGACTCCGTCGTGCGGGCCGGATTGGATACCGGCTGTCCTATGCGGGTCGAAAGCCCGCATAGGCTCGGACAGGCTACGGGTTGATTACCGTCTCTGCAAGGGGCGTAGGCCGCTCTACTACGCTTCGGACGCCCTCTACCCGCCCAACACATGCACGTCATGCCGCCGCATGTTTATGTGTATAGCAAAATGCAATACACTGTCAATCGTTTATTGAGCAGAAGCCGAGCGGGCGTCATTCGCGGTCTTTTGCAACTGTTGAGATTTAGGGCCTTGAATGGCTGCAACGCCGACTAGCGCGGCTACCCTTGGATCGATCTTAATCCCCTGTCGTTGCGCCTGTTCAACTACGGGCTTCAATCTATCTGTGAGTTGAATGCGGTCGGCATAGGGCAGTTTCTGCAACGTCTCGATTTCGTCGGCTGGAGCACGAATAATCCGCGCCACACGCGCTCCCAAGTTGATCCAAAGTCTTCACCGTCTCTCTTTTTGAAGCGCAGAGTCTTCGATACGGGATGCCGGTAGGATCTCGATAAAGGCCCTTGTCTGCGCCCGTCGCGCTCCTGCCCGAGCACAATCACAACCAAATCTATCGGAACGCCATAAATCGAACCTTCCAGCGTTCTCCAGTCGTGCTCCTCCTCAACCATCCTGTAAGCATCCCATCGGGAGCACAGCACAACCCTGCGTAAATGGCTCTCGGATTGGCTCAGGAATGCGCCGGGATGCCAGGGAGTGCCATCGGGAAGGGGAATAGGTTCTGGACGCTTCCAGGGTCCACCCGGGCGCAGGATGTAGGTGATAAACGAAACCAAGGATGCCAGATGCTCAGCTTCCCCGAGAAGATCGGTCTGGTTTGAATCGATTCCGCGCGTCGTCGCCAGGTCGTATAGTGCCTGTTCCGCTACTATCCAAGGCTCTTTGCTTGCCGAGATCAGACCGGCTTCGATGGATTCGTACAGTGCTTCTATGGGACGTATGGCGGGAGTCTGCCACCGCTGCAACAGGTAGGGCAGGCGTTCGCAGCGATCTATGCTATTGAGGATTATTGATGTGTTCATCGCGAAGACTTTTCAGTAGTTTGTAAACCGGACCCTCAGGCATCGTTGCCGTCATAAGAGCAGTGATTGGTTGGCTCATTACTTCAGGTGGAGGTTGAAGTCTTTGACGTATGCCATATGCGGAACGGATTGCCGAATTGGCCTCCGCTTCGGGGTTGGGAGCCTTGAGCGCAGATTGGATATTCGACAAAAATCCATGAACGCCGCCACTCGCAGAAACTGACGCGCCCGGATGAAGTCTCTGCATCGGAGTGCTTCCCTTGGCAATCATCGATTTCTGATGAACTGCGGATGCATATTCTTTCGCATCGCTCTGCAGGCGAAACAGATTACCTACTCTTCCCTGAAGATCGCGAAAATATCCATCTTGCTTTCCCGCCAATTTATCCATCACGGGATACACGGTATCTCTCACCGAATTAGCGATTGCCTTGTCTACCGCTGTACCCGCATTGGCTCCCGCGCTCGCATATTGAGCCACATCTGACTTGTTTTCAAAAGAATAAAGTCTGCCATTGGCCGATATGCGCTGACGGTTTAATTCGTCCAGTGTAAGAGGTTTCTCGAAATGAGAGGCCATCTGATCAATATATGCGCGAGCTGCCTTATCTTGAGGGGTGGTATCGCCTAGTTTGTTTTTAAGTGCGCGGATTGCATCGGCAACGGGGAATGTACCATTGGCGGTCACCGGTCCCGGGTCATTAGCATGGGGGCCAAGAGCATTCGCGTATTCTTTGTTTAGTTTTCCCTCGGCTACTGAAACGTGATCGATGAAGTCCTGTACGGTCCGGGGAGTACCGAAGGCTTTCCCTGTGGCGGGATTTACTTCCTTGGTCACTGCGCGAAGATCATTTACGGTCGGTTCAATGTCTTCCGCCATGCCTCCACTTCCCTTAGTGAGTTTTGCAGCCATTCCGGCAGGAGATAACAACTTCGTAAGTGTATGCGTGAGAAGCATTGGACCAGCCACTAGTCCAGCCGCATAATTAGGATTTTCCTTGGCTGTTTTTGCTAGATCCTCAATACCCGATATGTTTTTCTTGGCCTGAGCAACAGGATTCCAAATGATGGGATTGCCATCTGTTCCAGGTAGTGGGGTGGTAATAAATTGACGGATACCTTGAGCCGCTCCCTTCAAGGCCTCTCCCCATGTTTTTCCGTATCCCTTTAGCGTGTTCGGATCGTTGCCGGTCATGTCGGATGGAGCAAGGAATTTGTCCAGTGCGGATGACGTGCGCTGTGGGGTAATCGTTGGACTAATAGGCCGCGATGGCGCAAGTTGCCGAGCGTGCTCTGATTCCTCAGTAGTCGCTGCCTGCCAATCATTCGGTTCTACGGTTTGCCAGTCGCTTACTGGCTTGGAGGCTTGCCCATCTGCCATGTGGACCCCCCATCCATCGAATATCGGTACTGGCCAGTACTTGGAGAATGTTGGACGATGGCCTTTCCTTGAGATGGTTTATTACCCTTCTGCGAACCAATCTCATGCTCCCGCTTGTCGAGCCACGCCAGCGCACGGGAATTATCCGGAACAGCGTTCAATCCAACTCGTATCTGGCGACCGATAGTTTGCATCTTCGTCAGATAGCTTTCAGAATCAGGAGTACCAGAAAGACCGATCAGAGGGAGTTCGTTCTGAATCGATTTCACGCTGAACCGCGCTGGAGACTGTCCAGTTGCAGACCGGGAACCGATAATATCAGCCATTGATGCAATCGCTGTATCAAAGTATTCCCGTTCCTGCTTCGTCATCTGCGTTCCCGTAGCCTGTTGGGCACCCGCTTCCGCCGATGCACGAAAGTTTGCCCAACCCGCTGCTGTTCCGAGAGTCTGAATGATTCCAGGATCGGAAATCTCTCCCATACTCTGATCGAGCAACTTGAATGCCTCTCCGAGAACCTGCTGCGCATGTTGATCGTTTGCAAGTGGAGCGAATTCTACCATCGAAGGTGCTTGCGGACTCTGCGGATCTCCGTAGAGTCCAAGGAGGGCAGATACCGCAGGCTGAGATTTCCGAGCCGCTGCTGCGTTCTGCGGAGTCATGTTCTGAATGTCGGGAAGGATACTTTTTCCACGGCTGAGGTCTGCTTGCCCCTGTAGTTTTTGCGTAACTTTTCCTTGTGGTCGAGTGTGAAGTGTAGGTTCACTCTGAGGGGTGGACCCGTGTGGGGTCGTCGCCGGAATGCCGCTGTTCTGCGGTATGACTGTACTTGTTCCTGTGACGACCTGCCCCCCACCGGGAGAGGTTTGCGTGCGCGTGGTTGAGCTTGGAACACGTACGGGGCCGAGCGACGGCGCTTCAGGATTGGGACCGCCCACGGAAGGCTCAAGAAGACGCTGGTTTCCGGCTGTCTCGTAGCGTCCTTTATCTGTACCGACTGACCAATAGGACTTTCCGCCCCCAAGATAAACCGGTATCAGGATAGACCCTTCAGGTATCTTGGACACATCGATAGGATTCCCGTCTTCGCCGTTGAATTGAACGCCTTGATCGAGCATGGACGATGCGGTTTTAATGTTTACCGCGCCGGGGGCGTAAGGAAAAGGTCGAGCAGAACCACCGCGTTGAGCGGCACCTTCATTCTTTAGAACCTGCAAGCGATAGGCTTCTGCCGCCTTCATCCCCTCGGGAGTCATGGCATAAGGAAGCGCACCAACAGCAAACTCTCCTGCCATCTGAGTATTCTGGTTCCTCCAATCATTCACCTTGCCGGTTTGCGCTGCCTGCAACTGCTGATTGTTCTTGCCGCCCATCTTGAGCCACTGGCGAATACCATTCACGGTTTCAGCCATTCGCCCAGGATGCTCTGACGGAATTTTATCCCCAGCGGCCTGACGAATATCTCCGATGGTCTTTGCCATGCGGCTTTCGATCAGGTCGTAATCGGCGTGCTGCCCATTTGCGTCTGGTTTTGGAATCCCATTTGAATCCACAAGTGTAGATAAGCGCTGTTGATCTGCTGCCAATTGCTGTCTGAGCGGCGCGATCCTGAATGTTAGATTCTGCTGTTCTCGGTCGCGGATGGCATTCATATTCGCATCTTCGCGACTATGTGCCCTGTTGGCGAGATCAACGAGCGCATTTCCTGAATCTGCCATTAGAATCCTGCCCCCTGTAGACCAGCAAGCCACTGCTCTCCGCCTGTTGCTCCTGCCGGTGTCGCCATTACTCCTCCAGCCGCTCCTACTCCCATGCTTGCAACTGCCGCGCTGCTGTTGAAAATATCGTTAATTTGCGCTAGGCGTTGCTGCTGTTCGGTATTGTTTTGACTGAACACGTCATTGTAGCCACTCATGCTCTGGCCGAGTAGATTGCTGCCAAGAGATGCACCAGCACCCATAGCGCTACCAGTGAGCGACGAAATCATGTCATTGACGCTCGACCGCGCAGTGTCCATCGTGTTCTGGTTTGAGGCGTTCGTACCTCCAGAGCGAGAACCAAACTCCGAATTGGTCTGTGTCTTTTCGTTGGCCTGCTTGGAAATCTGGCTAATCTGAGGGGCGAGAAGTTTGGCTATATCAGCCTGATTTCCGCTCAGCAGTCCGTTGATGAGAGCAGACGAATTGGATATCAGCCCTTCGCCCACAGAGCCAGCAAACCCAGATTCTCCATTCAGGGCGTTTGTCGCACCTATTTCTCCCGAACTTGGACCCATATCTACGCCAAATATTTTCCTAGCCCTCCCCTCTTTGAAGCACTGCCTTCAGTTTACCGCTCATTACGGGAATACCACTACCTGAAAAGTGATATTACTCCAAGTTGCCCCGATATTGGGAAGCGTGACTTGAACCTCAACCGTATTAGTTGACACCACATCGCAGGCCCACGATACAGGACTGGTAGAGCAAAGCTGCACAAGGGCCGGAGCGCTTGCGATTGCAGCCATAGTTGCACCAGCGCCTGTCACGGTACCTGTTCCGCGAAATGTTCCGCTAGTTCCGCTGGCCGCTACGGTAACTGTCCCCTTTATGTAGCTCGATCCTCCACCACTGGCATTGACCGTTACGACGCCAGTTCCTCCCACCGGAGAAATTGTGACGTTGGTTCCAGCTACGATCTGCGTTACTCCCGCTGGACCAGTAGAGCTAATCGAAAGCTCTGCCCACCAGTTCGTTCCGTCGAATGCCACCAGAGCACTTCCGCCGCTTGCAATGGGCATCGTGGCTGCGCCGGGGTTACCTGCATAACTGATAGTTCCCGTCGCCGGGGTAAGCGTTGCCGTTCCTGCCCCGATATTGTTGATGAAGCATGACCACGGAGGACTTTGGGAGCTTAGAGTCACTGCGATAGGAGAAGCATCAGAGAGAACAATCAGTGACCCATCGTCACCCGCAACCGTGGCGTATGTAGTTACCCCAGATTGATTATTTACCGGAATGCCAAGGTTTACAGGAACAGGAGGAGTGCTGCTACCTCCGAATCCTCCCTCGACAACCGTTTTCGTGGACCCGGCCTTGAAGGAGTTGATATCGGACTTCAGTAGCCCGAAAGCAGTAGCATGGTTGCCGAGTTTTTGGAACGCAAGAGTGAAAAGACGGTGAACTTCATCGGGCTTGGGTTCTGCCGATACTTTCGGCATCCATCCGGTGATTGGCGGTGTACTCATGAGGTTGCCGCCGTGGTTCCCCACCCTTCCTGGAATGGCTTGATCGGTGCTGATTTAACTCCCCAAGAGGAGTACACGACAATCGTATCCGCCGCGTAGATCGTGAACGGTTGAGACGAATTCGCCGTCCATCCCACGATCTTGAACTTGTTAGGCGGGAAGGTAAGGAACTGCTTTACCTGTGCTCCGCTAGTGCTCGGAAACGTAAGCGTTATCGGGCTTCCGTTGTCGGGTGTCATGACCAGCGTAACCGCTGCCGTGGACTGGTAGGAAAGGTTGATCCACTCGACGTGCCCCCATCCTGGACCATAGCTCAATAGTCCCGTCTTCCACCCAATCACCGAAGCTGGCATGAATGTCCAGTCTGGTTGCCATTCATTGAGAGTGTTTCCGCTGATGATCGGCCACGAGAATTCGCACGCTAAATCCTTCACATCTGCATTGGTTGCGGAGGTGAAGTCTATCAGGTAATCTCCCTCGGAAGAGATAGGTCCGACTGTCGTGGGATTGAATCCCGTGATCGCGGTCTGGATTCTATTGGCCCAGAA
>Ga0182012_10002490_pt1 | contig 19874 bp, 14 predicted proteins | sample 612S2SmetaG_FD_120486 | JGI IMG/M metagenome (GOLD analysis project Ga0182012, IMG submission 120486) | Permafrost microbial communities from Stordalen Mire, Sweden - 612S2S metaG | ecosystem: Environmental > Terrestrial > Soil > Wetlands > Permafrost | place: Sweden: Stordalen | collected...
CCACGCTTCCTCCCCACACTCGGTCGCCCTCATGCAGTTGCGTTTCACTTCGCTCGTTGTGACCAACTCGCGACGGGACTTACACCCATAAGAGTGCGCCCATGCTGGGCGCACAAGCAGAAGAGGCGTCCGCAGTGGCGGACGCCTCTTCCCTTCCCAATCGGTCCTTAATTTAGAACTTGTACACTACGCCGAATGCGGCGCGCGGGTTCCAGGTCTTGTGCGGAGAGTAGGCCAGACCGGGCGTATTGTTTGATAGCGAAAAGGATCCGGCATACCGGTCGCCGGTTGCACGCAGATCGAAGTGCTTGTTCAGGGTATAGACTGCGCCGCCGCCAAAGCCGCCGGCAAAGGAAACCACGGGGGTTATTGCTTCCCCGCCCGTATGTTCTCCGCCCAATTCGCCAAAAACAACCACGCCCACCGGGCCGATGAGGTTATAGCCGTGCAGCTCGGGCACTACTGAGAACGAATATACGGAAGGGTCGCCGGGATTGCCTGAGCCAGTGGCATATCGGTAGTAGTCCGCAACGCCGCCCAGGCCAAAGTACTTGCCCCAGTCGCGCATGACTCCAAACCGCTCGCCCATCAAGCCGTGCCGGGAGAGGTTCACCTGATTCAGGCTGGTGTAGCCAAACGCCACATACGCCTCATATTTGTAGTTCGGCGCTTCCCCAACCGCGCCGGCGCCTTTTACTGGAGCAGCCTGGCCGTTTGCCACAGCGGGCAAAATCGGAAGCACGGCCAAAACTGAAAGCCAAAAAATCCTATTCAACTTGGAAACACTCCTTGCTCTGGTCGAATGGCTTGCCTCTGGCGACCGGGGGAGGAATCCTATCGCAGAATGCGGGCTCATTCGAGTACCTTCATAGACTATCCTTTCCCCCCTGCTTTCACGAAGCCCCGGAGAGTCCGTTCGCAGGCATTGCCCTGTGCCTCGTCGTCCTCAAATCGTTTGGGAGATCTGCGTGTTCTGATTTTGCGATTCAGCCGGTCAGCCCCGATATCGACTCCATGGGCGCCATGTATGCGGTTTCCAACATTCAGCGGTCGGGAAACCTAACCTCGCCCCATATACCAGGGGAGATTGATGACTACGATTCGGCCGTTGCCGCGCACCAGGAGGATCAATTTCAGCATGTCTGCGCGCCGGTTGTGCAGCAGCGTCTCCCACCAGTGGCGCACCACCAGTTCCGGCACCACCACGCAGACATTGTGCGTTTCGGATTCCTTCTCCACGGCCAGAATGTAATCGACAATCGGCCCCAGAATGTAGCGGAAGGGAGACTTGAGCACCACCAGCTTCGGCATTCCTTTGCCGGCATGGCGCAGCGGCGCGGCCACATCCACATCCCACACCTTGCAGATATCATCCGGCTCGTCGGCCACCTGCACATGCAGGCAGCGCACATCGCTCGACATGGCGAGGCCGAAGGCCAAAGCTTTTTCCGTAATCTTGCTCCAGCGATCCATGGGCAGCACGACAATCGGCTCGCTGACGTCGGAGGGCGGAAACGGCAGGTCGAGATAGGTCTCCTTGGCTACGCGGTCGTAGTGCGTCTTCACGGTGCGCATGAGCAGGATCAGCAACGCGATCAACAGCACGGTGACCCATGCTCCGCTTATAAACTTGGCCACAAGGACCACTAGCGTAGTGATTCCGGTGGCGACCGCGCCCAGCCCATTGACGAACATTCTGAACGGCGCTTTGCCCTGGCGCTTCCAGTGCATGACCATGCCGGCCTGGGAAAGGGTGAAGGCCATAAATGCGCCAATGGCATAGAGCGGGATCAGCCTGTCGGTGACGCCGCCGAAGGCGATCAACAGAAGCGCCGTCAGGCCGACCAGCACATAGATGCCCCAGGAGTAAAGCAGCCTGCGGCCGCGCAGCAAAAAGACGTGCGGCATGTAGTTGTCCAGCGCAATGGCGCGGGTAAGCCGGGGAAAGTCGGCGAAGGCCGTGTTTGCCGAGAGAGCCAGCACCAATAAAACGGATGCAATAGTCACATAGTAAAACCATCCGTGGCCCATTACTGCGCGGGTCAGCATGGAAAGCACGCTCTCGTAGCCGGGGCCGTTGGGGTCGGTGGCCGCTATCCCATAAGCCCGGCAGAGCATCGCGATTCCGGCCAGCATCACGGCCAGCAGGAGAATGATGATCGTGAGCGTAATCTTTGCGTTCTTCCGCGTTGGATCGCGGAAGGCCATTACGCCATTGCTCACCGCTTCGACGCCGGTCATGGCCGTGCAGCCGGATGCGAATACCTTGAGAATCAGCCACCAACTGAAGATGGCCGTAGTGGCTGGAATCGCCGGCTGCGCCGTCACCGGCTGCGGATGCCCGCCCGCGTGAAGCGCCTGCCACGCACCCGCGCCGATCACAATCAGCAGCGTGCCAGTAAACATATAGGTCGGGATCATGAACACGACGCCGGTGTCGTGCACGCCGCGCATATTCACAATGGTGAGAATGAGGAGAATGCCCAGACAGAGATGGAGCGTATAGGGCTGCAAACCGGGTGCCGCGGAGATGAGCGCGCCCACGCCCGCCGAGATGCCTACGGCCGCCGTGAGCACGTAGTCGATCATGAGCGCAGCTGCGGCCAGCAGCCCAGCGCCCTCACCCAGATTCTGGCTGGCGACCGTATATGAGCCGCCGCCCTGCGGATAGGCCTCGATCGTCTGCCGGTAGCTGAAGTAGACGATGAACAGCAGAATGACAATGGCCGCGCTGACCGGCACAATGTACTTGACGCCCAGCAGGCCCAGCGGCAGCAGCAGCGTCAACGCGGCCTCAGGACCGTAAGCGGCCGAGCTTAGCGCATCCAGACCAAAGATAGGAATGCCGGCCAGGGGGCCGATGTGTTCGGCGCGCTCCTCGCTGGTAGCCAGGGGCCTCCCGAACAGGAGAGTGAGGATGTTCTTCGATACGTCCATAGCGGGGTCTTTGCGTAGAGTGCATTCACCTGGGGCAGGCTTGAAGAAATTGTCTCACGGCAACTCGAGTGCCATAGCGTTATCCCTTTCACAGGCAACAGCGTCCGGTACGGGTTGGGAACAGAGCCGTTATGCAGAGAGATCTGAGCAGCCCGAGATGCTGACAATACAAACATAGCGTCTGGAGGTTAAAATTGGTCGCGCTCCTGGATGATTTGTTCACGGGCCTTATTTATACCGCGCCTTAGGCGAACATGCTTCCAGTGAGACTCGAATTGTCTTTCATCCGTCCACTCAATAAACACTAACAATAGCCCGAAGGGATAAATTTATGAGCCTAGAAAAGAAATCTAAAATATGGCTGCATTTTGCGTTGGCAGCCGGAGCGCTGCTTGTAGCCGGTTCTGCCTGTATCGCCCATGCGGCCGACTACGAAAGCCTGCCGGTGGTGAAGCCCGCCGTTTCTTGCGACCAGCTTGCCAAGGCCGACTTGGCGCCTGCCGTAGGCGCCAAGGTCATGATCAAGGCAGCCGCAGAGCGGGACACGCCGAAGGGCAAATACTGCAAAGTGACGGGAACGATTGCGCCCGCGGTGGGCTTTGAAGTGGATCTTCCCATGGAGCACTGGACGCAGCGCTATGTCGAGGCCGGTTGCGGCGGCATGTGCGGCAGCATCAACGCCTCGATCGGCAACGCCGGCACCTGCGTGCCCGCGCTCAACGGCGAGTTTGTTGTGGCCAGCGACGACATGGGCCACTCGGGCGGCATGGGTCCTGGTGGGGGGCCTGCGGGTTCATTCGGCTCCGATGCGGACGCTCGGATCGACTTTGCCTATCGCGCCAATCACGAAACGACGGTCGCCGCAAAAGCCCTCATCAAGAGCTATTACGGCCAGCCGCAGAAGTACGCTTACTTCGTAGGCTGCTCGGATGGCGGACGCGAAGCGCTTGCAGAAGCGCAGCGCTATCCCGATGACTTTGACGGCATCTCTGCCGGCGCGCCCGTGCTCGGCATCAGCATGCACAATTCGTTCTTCCACGGCTGGGAAGGCGTTGTCGACAAGGCCGCCGACGGCTCCAACATTCTGCTCAAGAGCCGCCTGACCATCGCTCACGAAGCGATTGTTGCCCACTGCCCCAATCTCTCCGGCGTCAACGACGGCCTGCTCGTTGATCCGCTGGGCTGCAAGTTCGACCCCGCATGGGTGGAGTGCGCTGCCGGCGCAACGGACACCTCCAAGTGCCTTACGCCCGCGGAGACCAAGGTGCTCGCCGCCTACTACAAAGGACCGGTGGACGCGCAGGGCCGCCAGTTTGTGTTTAATGGCTACACCATTGGTTCCGAGACCAGTTGGGGCCTGCCCAACGCCGCAACGGGTGGCGCTGGCGGCATGGGAGGCATGGCAGGTGGAAACATCCGCTATCTCTTCCAGCCTAAGGTTCTCACTGACGACGAGTACGCCAAGTTCGGCTACAACGAAGAGTGGTTCAAGAAGATCAATGATTACGCCGCGCCGCTCTACAACGCCGGCAACACGAACCTGAAGCCCTTTGAAGCTCACGGCGGCAAGCTCATTCTGTGGCACGGGCTGATCGATGAGTCCATGCCCTATGCCACGACCATCGCCTACTATCAGGGCGTGCAGAAGTACATGGGCGAGAAGGTAGCTGACTCCTTCGTGCGCCTCTTCCTGCTGCCCGGCGTCGGCCATTGCGGCGGCGGACCCGGCTTCCCGCAGATTGACACCCTCACTCCGCTGATGGCCTGGACGGAGATGAAGTCGGCTCCAACCGTCATTATTGCCGGCAGAACGGCTGCGGTGCAGCGTGGTCCGGGCGGGCAAGCTGGTCCGGGAGGGCCGGGTGCGGTTCCCATTCAACAAGGCGGCCCCGGTGGTCCTGGCGGCGCGATGCCTGGCGGTCCGGGTGGCCCTGGTGGTCCCGGTGGTCCCGGAGGTCCGGGTGGACCCGGCGGCGGAATGGGCGGCAGGCCGGCGGCAATGCCTTACGCCACTCCTGCTCAACCTACCATTGCAACCCGTCCCAGCTATGCTTACCCGATGGTTGCCAAGTACAAGGGCAGCGGCGATCAGAACGATGCCGCGAACTACCAGCCTGTCAAGGTGCCCGAAGCCCTGCCTATCATCTTCAACGCCGAAGAGAATTCAATCATCGGCCCTAATAACCAGAAGTTCTACCACGCGGAAAACGGCATGGTCGTCGAAGATGCCCGGAAGTAAATTACGGATACAATCGCTGTGACAGGGGGCCCTGGTTCCGAAGCGTGCGGCGCCAGGGTCGCTTCCAATTAGTTCGCTCGAATATCGATCTCGATTTGCCAAGGATATTTACATGAAAAAACGATCTATCTTTATCGCAGCCATGTTGAGTCCGTTTGTACTCGTTGGTTCAACCGCATTTGTCGCCGCCCAGCAGCCTGGTGCCGGACAGGGTCCAAACGGTAACGCCGGTCGCCCGCCCGACACCGGTCACGTGAAAGACCTGGCCATCAAGGCCCTCGTGCCCGCGAGCGGAGCAACGCTCGCCGTCACCAGTCCAGCCTTCAAAGACAACGCCGACATTCCGTATGAAAACACGCAGTACCGCGGCAACATCTTCCCCGGCCTTTCCTGGACGCCGGGTCCAGCTGGCACGAAATCCTACGCCGTCTTTGTGCAGGGCCAACCCGAAGCCGGCGCAGGCGGCGGAACAAGCATTCACCTCATCCTCTACAACATTCCCGCCACAGTTACCACGCTCAAACCGGGCATGACCGACCCGCCCGTGGGTTCCATCTACGGCCCCAACGTGCATGGCGCAAATCTGGCCTACGCGGGACCACACACCCACACCACCGCCAAGAATGCCTATCACTACCAGGTCTTCGCGCTGGATATGACGTTCCCGGAAGACAAAAACGTATTTGCGGCACCGCTGATGGCCGCTATGGCTGGCCATGTGCTGGCCAGCGGCGATCTTATCGGCATTTCCACGCGCGACCCCAACGCGACGGACGCGCAAGCCCAGGCCGGCCCCAACCCCATCAAGATCCAGTCCGGCATGATTGCCGGCATCCGTGGCCGTGATCCCTCGGTTACCGTCTATCGCGGCATCCCTTACGCTGCTCCGCCGGTAGGTCCGCTGCGCTTCAAGCCGCCGCAAGCGCCGATCGCATGGCAGGGTGTTCGTAACGCAGATCAGTTCGGCGCAACCTGCCCCGGCGGCGGCATGGGTGGAGGCGGCAACCGCAATGCCACCATGACCGAGGATTGCCTGTTTGCAAATGTCTGGACCAAAGGCCCGCCCACGCCTGCGCGCCCGGTGATGGTCTGGTATCACGGCGCGGGATTCTCGGGTTCTTCCATTGACTTCGACGGCGAGGCGCTGGCCAAGCAAGGCATCGTCGTCGTCACATTCAACCGTCGCGATGGCATCCTGGGCAGCCTCGCCACACCGGAGCTCAGCAAGGAGAGCCCGCACGGCGTCTCCGGCAACTACACCCTCCAGGACAGCATCGCCATCCTTCAATGGGTGCATAACAACATCGCGGCCTTCGGCGGCGACCCCGCAAATGTGACGATTTGCGGCGAGTCTGCCGGCGCGGGGCTGATCAACTTCCTGAGCCTTTCGCCGCTGGCCAAGGGCCTTTTCGTTCGCGCCATTGCACAAAGCCACGTCCGTTATCAGCAGGACCCCATGCTCGGCCGCCTGCCCACTGCCTACCGCACCCTGGCCGATGCAGAAGCTGCCAGCGCCCGGTTCATGCAAGCTCACAATATCGCTTCGCTTGCCGATCTCCGCGCCATGCCGGTCGAACAACTGCTCTCCGGCCCCAGCGTGGATGCAGGCATGAGCACGATCCTCGATGGCTACGTTGTCACCAGGGGTTATCACGACGCCTTCGCCGCCCACGCACAGAACAGCGGTCCGTTCATCGCCGGCAACGACCGCGACGAAACGGGCGCGATTCCTGAGAACTCCATTGCCGCCCGTCGCAGGCCGGGTGGCGGACAGGGTGGGCCTGGGGGAGCAGCAGGCGGACCCGGCGGAGCTGGCGCTGGCCGCGGACAGGGCCAGGGACCAGGCCCCGGCGGCCCAGGTCCTGGTCCAGGTGGCCCCGGTGCCGGTCAAAATCAGGGTTTCAACCAGACCAATCTCACCCTCGATTCCTTCACCGGCAACCTCAGTCGCAACTACGCGCCCCTGACCGCCGACTTCCTCAAGCAGTACCCAGCTACCACCGACGACGAAGCCGCCCTGCAGAACAACGAGATGGTTCGCGACAACTCCCGCATCTCGACCTGGATGTGGGCGAATACCTGGGAGGCAGCCTCCGGCCAGCCCGTCTATAACTACTTCTGGACATACCGCGCGGCCTCGAGCCCCAGCGGCGCGTCCCACATGTCTGAGATCATCTACATCTTCAACAACCTCGACCTGATCACCAACCGAACCTTCACCGAAGCCGACCATAAGGTTGCCGATACCATGTCCTCCTACTGGGTTAATTTCATGAAAACCGGCAACCCTAACGGCCCCGGCCTTCCCAACTGGCCCGCCGCCGATCCCAAGAATCCCACGGTGATGGAACTGGGCGAACACTTCGGGCCAATTCCAATTGCGACAGCCGAGCACCTGGCACTGTGGAAGAAGTTCTTTGCTACGCAAAAGGCTTGGTAATCGACATCGATCCTCAGAATGTCTTTGAGCCCGTTATGTTGCATACCATGCGATTTCTACCGGTCAGGCAGAGAGGAGCAGAACGGAGATCAGAGCGCAAAAGATGCCGGCGATCTGCAATCTCGTGATAGATTCGTGGAGCACAAATGGGACCAGCAGGATGACCACGAGAGGATAGAGCGCGGTGAGCGGGGCGACAATGGAGGCCTTGCCGCCGCTCTTGAGGGCCGCGAACAGCGCCCACGCGCCGAGCGCGTTGAGTGTGCCGCTGAGCAACGCCCAGGTCAAGTTCCAGGCCGAGTAGCGAAACATCGCTGCTCCGGAATAGACAAATGGCTCCATCGCGATAAAGCCCACGACAAGCCAGATGAGCGAAGATTCGGCGGAGATATTATTGGTGGAGAGCTTCTGCAGCAGACCAACAATGCCCCATGCAACAACCGTGATGATGGAATAGAGAAGCCATGGAGCAAGATGCATTGATTTATCCTTCTTTTAAAGTGAAAAAATGACAATGGAAATGCCGGCAAAGACCAGGCCCAGCACTTGGCGAAGCCCCAGCCGTTCGTGCAGGATCAAGACCGCCAGCAGTACGGTGATGATGGGATAGAGCGAAGTGGCCACCGTGATGACCGCGGTATTTGCGCCGGTGTGATAGGCCGCGAACAGAGTGAGGCCGCCCAGGCCGCTCAGGATTCCATTGAGCACGCCGTAAGTTATGCCGCGCGGGCTCTTTTCCAGTTTGCCGTGACGGGCAGCCAGCAGAGCAAGGCCGATGGGAACCGTGCCGATAGTAAAAAAGAACTGCATGGTCTCGGGCGGAATCTCGCGAGAGCCGAATTTGGAGAACAGCGCCCAGGCTGCCCAGCAGATGACACAGAGGATGGAATACCAAAACCAGCGTGCATTTTGCGGATGGGCAGAAACTTGTTCTGTATGTTGCCCGGCCTCGATTTGCGAATCATTGTGCATTATGCTCTCCTCTGCGGGTTGAAGTCAGCTTCATCGGCGGCCACGCGCTGCGCATAGCGAAAACTGCCGGGCGAAATTCCCTTCAACTCCGCTAGCCGCAGCACGGCGACCTGGATGGGCACGATCTCGAACAAGGGCGCGAGCGATTCTGGCACTGCGGGAATTGCGCTACCTGTCACGATATCCAGTGCGTGATCCTCCAGTACGGGACCAATGACCCGGATGCGCCCGCCGAACCGGGCCAGATCGCCGGCCAGCGCGAGGTTCAAGTCTCGCGTCTTGCCTTGCGGGGCAAATATCAGCCCGGTAAAGTTGGCATCAACCACTTCTACCGGTCCATGGCGAAACGACCCGGCCAACATGCCCACGGCTGCCGTCTTGGCTACCTCGTGGAACAACAACGCGCCTTCGAACGCAGACGCGCAAGAGGGGCCACGCGCAAGCAGATACACCGAAGAAGCATTGTCAAGAAAATCATCCCACAGGCTGAGTGCGTTGAAGCTGCTCTCCACCTGCTGCGCGAACGCGGGCAAGAGCGCGCTTACAGTCTCCTGAGCCGTCGTGACTGTATCGACGACCGCGCCAGCCAATAGATACTGTGTCAGCAGAGTTCCGGTATACGTCTGGATCGATACGATCTCATCGTCGAGGCTGCCAAGCTGGATGCCGACGTCAGCCATTCGATCCAGTGCGCTTCCAGGCTCATTGCAGATGCCGATGATCGGGGTTCGCCCTTTGAGGCTTTGCAACAGTTTCTTAATTTCAATCGACTCGCCGGATCGGGAGACAACTACGGCGACAGCGTCGCGGAAGCCCTCCTGCCTGTAGTGCAGCAGCTCGCCACATTCGAGCGCGACGGCATCGATGCCATGCGAGCAAAGGATGTATTCGAGGGGAATGGAGGAGAACAGACTTGCGCCCATCCCTGTGATGAGAACGCGCTTTGCCGATCTCAGCAGCGCGGCGGCCCTCTCCAGCGATTCTGCGCCCTGGCCGCACTGATGCCGCAGAACGCCAGCGAGAGATTCCGGCTGAGCGAGAATATTCTGAGCCAATCTGGATTGTGTCACGTTGCTCCAACTCCTATCCTGACGTCATGAGTTTTGCAGCGGTTCGCGCTACTTCAGTTGTAATGCAAGCGCCATGCCTGAGCCGCACCGAGTAGCCCAGCTTCCGAGCCGAGCGTAGACAGCTCGATGCGGACTGCATCGACAGGCACCTGCGTGCAAATCTCGCGGACAACGTTCAAAGCATCGTCGAGAAACAGGGCGCTGCTTTTCATCACGCCACCGCCCAGGGCAATCACCTCCGGCGTAAACAAGGTGACCATGTTGGCGAGGCCAAGTCCCAGATAGTAACCGTGCCGCCGAATTGCCTTCAGCGCCAGCTCATCCCCCTGCGCGGCGAGTTTGCAGATGGCGGCTGCGTCAAGCAATCCGCTATTTGGAGCCTGTTCGTGCATCCACGCGCTCAAGGCGGTGCCGCTTGCCAGGCTCTCCCAACAGCCGTGTGCATTGCAGTAGCAAAGAGGGCCGGAGCAATCGATGACTTGATGACCGTACTCGGGGTGCGACCCGGCAACGCCGCGATAGAGCCGCCCGCCCAGGACGAGTGCTCCGCCGATGCCGGTACTGATGGTGAGATAGAGAAAGCTCTCCGGATCATGGCCGCCAACACGCCCTGTACCCCACGCATACTCGGCCAGGGCTGCTGCGTCGGCATCGTTCTCCACTGCAACGGTGACTTTGAATTCGCTTGCCAGCGCGTCGACAAGATTGCCACCCTCCCAACCGGGCAGTGTGCCGACCTCGCCGATGACTCCAGTGTGCGGATTCAGCGGTCCGGGGCAGGCAACGCCAATGCCCGCAAGCGGGCCACATGCGCCGACCGCCTCACGCAACATGCCGCGTACGCGCCCCATCGCATCCTCGAATCCGCGCTTTGGCTCGGTGGGAGTCTCGCTGCGATGGACCAGCTTGCCGCCCTCGTTCACCACGCCGACGGCAATTTTGGTCCCGCCTATGTCGATGGCGCCGATCATTGGCCTGTTCTCCTGTCATTCTCTTGAATCATGTTTTTACTCACGCAGATGCTTATCGAGAAAGCTATAAGCCTCTTCTCGCATTTCCTTTGTAAAGATGTGGCCGCCGGGCCAGATTTTGAGCTTGAGGCTGCCCTCGGGGAAGGAAACTTTCGCGGCATCGTAGAGTTGCTGCGCGCCGCGGCTCCATCGATCGCCGTCTGTCGCGGAGATGTAGAGCGGAGTGGGCGCCGCCATGGCGGCAATATCCTCCATGTCGCCAAAATGCGCGATCGATGGAATGCAAAACTCCATCTGGATGCCGGTATCGCGGGAGAGCGAGTGACGGTAATCGATGCAGCCGCAGTTGGAGACCGACGCGCGGATTCTTTTGTCGAGGGCCGGTAGCCAGATGGCCATGCGTCCGCCGTAGGAGTGGCCGAGGAAGCCGATTCGATTGCGATCCACTTCCGCTCGCGTCAGCAGATAGTCGATGCCGACCGAAGCATCATGGAGAATCTTGGCACAGAGCGTGCGGCCGGTTACCAGCCGTGTGGCGAGTTCAAAGTACGAGGTTTCAAAGCTGCCACCGCTCCAGTTTCTCTCCTCGAAGCCGATCGCGTCGGGAGCGAAGGTGATGTATCCGCGCTCGGCCAGCTCGGCGGCGTAACGCTGGTCAGGATCCCCGGCCAGGCCCACCACTTCGCTCTTGCCAAGAGAGAAGTTCCAGTCGTGCTGATGATGGCAGAAGACTGCGGGCAGATTTTTCTTCCGGTCTTTGGGAAGGCATAGATAGGCGCGAACCCGCTCATCGGCTTCGGTCGAGTACTCCACCTTTTCCCGGAGATAACTTCCGCAGTCGATGGACTCGAGCACGCGAGGGCTCAGCGCGGTCTTCTGCGGAAACTCTCCCAGCGCGGCCATAAGCAACTGCATGTCCATCCAACTCCCTCGCATATCATCGTTTTGCGGAAAATACAGACTCTCCAGCCAGCCACACTTGTTCCACCACGAGTTCCTCTTTGCAGCGAAAACGCATCAGGTCGGCACGAGAACCGATGCTGAGAAGTCCGCGACCCCCGGCAAATTTCCCCGGCGTTTCCGTAGCCATGGCGATTGCGTCGCCCAGTCCGATGCCGGTAATTTGCACAGCTCGCGCAACGCACTGTGCAAGTGCGGTTGTTGATCCGGCCATTAGCTCGGTGCCGGCGATACAGAGGCGACCATCCGGGCGTAGTTCCACGCGGCCGCCGATGGGACTCGTGTATTCGCCGGGCGGCATTCCGGCCAGAGCCACCAGATCAGAGACAAGCACGGACCGGTCCAGGCCCTTGGCGCGCAGCATGGCGCGCAGCACCCCGGCGGGAAGATGATGGCCGTCTGAGATAAAGGTCGCCGTGAGCCGGTCGTCGGCAAGTTGGCTCCAGATTGGGTTGCAGTGACGCGGAATCTGTTGAGCGATTCCATTGCCCAGATGGGTCGACAAGCGTGCTCCGGCTTCGACAGCCGAGCGAATCTGCTCGGGCGACGCATGGGTGTGGCCCAGGGCCACGTGGACGCCGCGTTGGACCAGCGCCGCAATGTAATCACAGGACCCGTCGAAGTGAGGAGAGAGTGTAACCATGCCAACAAGCCCATCGGCAGCATCCTGCCAGCGATCGAATTCGGAGATATTTGGCGGGCGAACGAACTCCGCCGGATGCGCGCCACGATAGCCATCGAGCGACGAGATGTGCGGCCCCTCGACGTGGACAAAAGGCACACAGGCGGCAACTGCGCGGTTCGTTCTGCGAGACTCGGCGAGTGTCTTGAGCTTTGCGCAGAGTTTCTCTTCCGAGGCCGTAATCAGCGTCGGCACGACGGTTGTTACGCCGCATTGGAGCAAGGCATCGATCAGACTTGGGAGTGTCTCCACGGAAATGGACTCGGCGTTCAGGTCGTGTCCGGCAAAACCATTTACCTGCAGGTCGACCAGGCCTGGGGAGAGATAAAGATCCGCCGCGCACTCGGCATCATCCATGCGCGCGATGACACCGTCTACGACAGTGACGCAGATGCCGCGCTCGGTGCGTGGATCAATCCCGCTGATTCTGGTTTCGCTCATTGGCTTTCATCAGGCAATAGGAATCTGGGTCGAGATAAAGCGTGCATCGCGGATGGGTGCGCAGAGCCGTGGCTGGGCAATCGCCGCTAATCGAAGATTGAAACATGGACAGCACAGCCTCACTCTTGTGCCGCCCGGGAACGCAACAAAATAACTCGTCTCCGCCGAGTAGCGTGGGAATGGTAAGCGTAATGGCCTGCTTCGGAACATCATCGAGTGTGGCAAAGCAGCCGTCCTGCACCTGCTGCTCGCGGCATTTGGCGTCGAGAGTGACAACCTTGACCGGAAGCGGATCGTTCAGGTCGGCGGGAGGATCGTTGAAGGCAAGATGGCCGTTGGTACCGATGCCAAGCAGCACGAAGTCAATCGGCGCGGCGGCCAGCTTCATGGCATAGTCCCGGCACGTTGCTTCCGGATCCGGTCCTGGTGCGATCAGGTTCACCTCCGCCAAAGGGACATGATCGAAGAACGCCTGCTTGAGCCATGTGCCAAAACGTTGCGGCGCGCCTTCAGGCAGATCGATGTATTCGTCCATGTGGAAGACGGTGACGCGACGCCAGTAGATGCCTGGCTCTTTGGCAAGCGCCGCGAGCATCTCGCTTTGGCTGGGTGCCGCGGCCAAAATCATGCGCAGATGCGGTTTGTGCCGCAGCGCTTTGCGCATCGCCGCGCCAATATCTCGCGCGGCCAGCAAGCCCAGTTCCTCACGCGAGTCTGCCAGACAAACATCCATGCCTTCTCCTCGCTTTCAACCCGCAGCCGCAGTCTCCGATGCCAGTTCCGCTTCCATCTCGTCGTCGCGCACGATATGGCGGTAAGTGAAAAATACAATCAGGGCAACGGAACTAAGCAGAAGACCAAACCCGAAGGCCACGATATAGCTGCCGGTCCATTTGATCAGGAATCCGGAAATTGCGATCACGGTGCCGGTACAGAAGTTGCGAATGAGCGCAACCGTCGATGTGTACGATCCGGTGTCGGCCTTGTCCATTTGCCTCCACAAGATCGTGTCACCGGAAACCTGCAAAGACGCAGATATCGAGAACAACACCATGAGCAGGACCAAGCCGTTTGCGCTGCGCACCTGAATCGAAAACAGGACCAAGGCAAGCATCATGCTCCATCCGATGCATAGTGCGAGGTAGGTGCCGACTTTGTCGATGAGCCAGCCGGCCGGATAGGAGACCGCGATCTTGAACAATAATCCCCACGACATGGCCGCGCCGGTAGCGCCGATGGTCAGTCCCAGACGGGTGCGCGCGTAGAACCATACCCATGTATTGAAGATCATGGGAAAGGCATTGAACAGCGCGATGGCCAGCATGAGGACCACGATGCGCTTGTCCTGACAGGCGATACGGATGGGAGCTAGAAAGCTGAACGGCCCGTCGGCAGGATGGCGGATGGGCGGCTCGCGTATCTGCCAGAGCGCCACGAGCATTGCAGAGGCCATGACAACCGCGGCTAGGATAAAGACGCGCGCCTGGCTGACATCCGCCATTCGCGCCCCGATGCGCGTGGAAAGGAATCCGGCCACACTGATTACGATGGCAACCAGGCCGGAGACGCGGGCTAACACTTCCCTTGAAACGCAATCGATCGACAGAAGCGGATAGGTGGAAGCGCTCATGTCGTTGAAGAAGTAGTAGAGGATCATCAGCCCGATGAGCATCCATTTGGCTGTGAACAGAGGAAACAGAACCAGCGCTAGAACGATAAACGGCAGCGAGATCAGCACAAAAGGAGTGCGTCGGCCCAGGCGGCTGGTGCAGTGATCGCTCTTCCAGGAAAAGTACATGACCAGGAAGCTGACCGCCCAGAGATTGGCCGAGGTGAGCAAGCCAACGCTCGAGTCGCTGACGCCAACCGACTTCAGCCTGAGGTTCATCAACGGAATAAGAATCGTAGTGCAGAGCGCAGTGCCGAAGTGGCCCAGGGTAATCCACGAGACATTTCGCCACATCAATTTGCTGTCGGCGTAGTAGCTGGCCAGGTCTGGGTTGGCACCTGTCATCGGTTGGCTCGCTTCTTCACCCGCGCTCGATTCCTGGCTCATCGTGTCTCCCTCAGTGCTTTGTGAATCACTCGGTCCATCACTTCAATTCGTCTAGGCGTACCAGCCGGTTCTCGCGAGCGGAAAGTTCGGCAGCGAAACAGAGCCGGGTGGTTTCGAGCGCATCGCGCGGGCTTGTCTTGGGCGGTTCGCCCACGGCCACCCGGCGGACAATGTCCAGTGCCTGATCGTGGGTGTTGTGAAAGTAGGCAAAGTCCTCTTCCGGACTCCACGTTTCGTTCTGCACCCATTCGCTCTTTTGCCCCCAATCGTCCTCGCCAAAGGCCCAACGCTTGATGGTGCGCGGAAAGACATCGGTTTCCGCCGCACCCTTTTCTCCGTAAACCATGTATCGCAGCGCGTGGCCATCGCCGGACTGCTGCGAGACGGCGTTCTGCAGCGGATCGCCTTTGAAAGTAGCTGCCGGGCCCATCATGAAAGTGAGATGGCTGACGGCGCCATTCTTGAATCGATAAGTACAGTGGAAGTTGTCATGTACCTCATAGTACGGAATCACATTGGGAGCGCAGGCGGCGTAGACCTCTTCGACTGCGTCGTTGATCCACCAGCGCGGCAGATCCACATAATGGCTCAGCTTTTCTCCGAACATTCCGCCGCTGGAGCCAGCTGCGGCGCGCCAGGTATTGTGGCGTCCCCACGCGCTGCTGCAGTAGATGCAGTGCGTGTTGAGCACGCGGCCCAGCAGTCCCTGATCGATCCAGTCCTTGACTGCGGTGTAGAGGCGCGAGTAGCGGAGCTCAAAGCCGATCTGCAGAAAGCCCTTGGTCCTCTCCGCAGTTTCGACCATGGTCTGTGCGTCTTCGATTGTTGTCGCCATGGGCTTCTCGCACATCACTGCCTTGCCTGCTTGCAATGCTGCAATGGCCAAATCTTTGTGCGCGTCATTCGATGCGGTAATAAAAACCAATTTGATGGCGGGATCTGCGAGAACGCGGTCAAGGCTCTCGGATGGAATCGCTTTATATCGCTGTTCTAAAACTGCCATGCGCTCGGGATTTCTGTCGAAGAGCGTAATACTGCGCACGAGCGGGCTGTCGCCAAGATGGCGAATCACGTGCTCGCCCATGTCACCGCAGCCAAGGATTGCCACTCCGATGGAACTTGCGTTGCTCATGCCTTGCCTCCAATCGCTTGCGATTGTTTTTTGGTTTTTTGAAAGAGAGCGCGATAGCTGGCGATGGTCTTCCATCCATCCTCGGCAACCGGACGGCTCGTGTCGCAATTGAATCCGGCGCTTTCTAGCTGCCCGAAATCGGCGGGGCTGTACACCGTGCCTCGTCCGTCATCGACACTGTATTCCAGATCAACTGGTACGTCGAACGCCAATCGGCAAGTTCCGTGGCGCAAAGAACGCGCGCCCATGGCCGTTACGCGCCGCGACTGTTCATCCCACAACAAGCACTCGGCTTCGCACACAACGCCGAGCGCCTCAAGTGTGCCGTATCCCAGTCGAATGCCGCCGCCATCGGGCAGCGTAAGCGCGCCGTCGGCATATCGTGCTTGAGCAGGCTGCGGACTGAGGGCCAACAGGAACGCAGCCATGGAAACAGGTTGCGAAGCCTCAAGCCGCCAGCGCCGATAGCGCGGAAAGCGGCCATCGCCAATCTCCTCCAGCCCCGTGTTATTCAGACCGTAGATGTAGCCCGGCACCCAGGTCGGCTCTTCCACTACGACTCGTGTTGGGGTGGAGCAGTTGAGCACCTGCACAAATATCTCGCCCTTTTCCTCGTCGCTCAGTCCTTTGCTTCCACCCTTGATGCCGGCGATGAGGTTGGCTTGGCCACCTGTCAGCCGATACTGAGAATCTGCTGTCTCGGTGACCGATCCCGAACAATGAAGATGCGTGGCAAAGCGAATGGCCCGTGCGGCCTCAAAGGCATCGGAGAGCAGAATGACTCCCGTCTTGCTGTCGAAGATAAAAATCCTGTCGGCTCGCTTGACCTCAAGCCGGGGATCGAGCGAGTTAGTGACGACGATGTGCGCGTAGAGATAGCGTTGGCCTGCCAAGCAGCGGCGCAGCAGCGCGTTGCACTCGGGCGGAACCGCGCCATTGAGATACTGGCCGTTGGTGAGCGCGCCGCCGTCTTCAAAACACATGGTGTTGGTGAGCGCGCTGTTGAGCCCGTACTGGCTCATATTGATATTGCACAGCACCGGAGATCCGTCTACGCTGACCTCGAAGGCTCCCATCGATGGAGCGAACTCGCGGTTTTGCGGCATGAGCGCGAAGACAGCCTGTCGACCGGCCTTTGCCCCTGCGCTGAGCGAGACGGCTACTCGATGCTCGCCGCTAGCTGTAGCGATGATCTCGCCAACATCCCTCGCGATCAGCGGGCGATCGGGAAATGCCGCAACATCTCCCTTTAGCGAAGGGGCATAGAGCAGTTCGAAGATACCCAGCGTGAGATCGCCGGCAGCTTGCTTCTCTTTCTCCACAAAGGCGCGGTAGATTGACTCGATGCCGGGGGTGGGATGAAAGCGGCAGAGATAAGCGGTAAGAAAACGGTGCTCCCTCGTACGCAAGCCTCGCTGCATCTCCTGGCTGTTGGGCACGGGGAACGATGCTAGCAGCGCTTCTCCCAGATGGTCGAGAAAGGCGCTGGAACGGAGTTCGGGAACATCTCCGCCAAACGCCTGCGCCGCAGCCAAGTAGAGAACCATGTGGAACGGAAAATAAGTTGCCCACGCCGCTTTGCCGCTGGCTGGAAACAGCTTCAGGCTCTCAACGAAGAGTCCGTGAAAGAACGGAAGCGCATGGCGGGCAATCTCCAAATCGTCATAAAAAGCCATGCAGGCAATTGCTGCGCCGTTCCATGCGCCAAGCGAGTGAGGCTCGATGGACGGGTATCCCATGTAGGCGCGCTGCAGCACGGTGAAGTCGTAGATCTTTTGCAGATACTCCTCGGCCTTGGCCAGGATCGCGCGGCGGTCTTCAGGGCTGAGCAGGGGCTGAAGATAGTCCCAGGCCAGAGCCGATTGATAGAGCTTCATGCCGATGACTCTGTCGTTGTCGCCGCCCATCAGCAGCGGATCGGGCCTGCCGCTCCAGGTGGGCGCGTGGGCCAGCTCCATGATCTTCGCCTTGGCTCGCGCGCCGATGGTCTCATCACCGGTAAGGGCGAAGACCAGGCTTGCCAGCTCCAGCGTGCCCTGGCTGTTGTCGGTGAGAAAGACCAGATCCCCGCTGCGCAGGCGTTCTTTCAGAGCTTGGAACTCACTGGTTGCCTGCCAGCGCGCGTTCACTTGCTTTGCTTGCTCTGACGAAAGAAAAACGCGTGGATGGCCGCTTGCGATTGGCTTGATCGGAAGAGGTCGGCGGTCGTCCGTGCGCAGCTCAAGGTATTCAAGTCTGCCCCAATCCATGCGCTCGCGGTCTCGCTCGATCCACTCTAGAACAAGTTCGTTCTCGCCGTCCTTTGCCTCCAGGCCAAACTCCGCAGCCAGACGGCCCTGCGCAATCTGCTCCGGGCCGGGCATGGCGCACCAAAGGCCCCCCTTCAGATTTCCATTCACGTATGTACGCGCCATGGGCATGGCCATCACATTGCGCAGGTGGTCCAAATCCCATGGGCCAATCGGCACCCGCTTGCCGTCCGGGACGCGCACCATATCGATCATCGCCGTGGACTTGTCAAACGATTTAGGAGTGGTTTCAAAGCGACCGCTGTAGAGTCCCGCGGAAAGATTGAGGCGGAGGGTGAGCCGCGATTTCGTGGCGCGAATATCCGTGACTCGCCCGGTTGCATCGAGGAACTCGATTGCATCCGAGCCACTGAACTGGGTTCGAATCGGCTTGAGGAAGGCGATGAGATCGTCGTTCTTCATGGTCCGTCAGAAGCTCCAGTGCCAGTTATCAGTTTGCTTATCCGCGTTGTGGCGCCAAGGGTTGGACTCTTCGCTAGCAGGATTGAGATCAGTGTATTCGAGTTGAGGGGATGAATTTATGACACCACACAACATTTGGGGGGCGCTGTGCAATTGCGGGCGCAAGAACACAAAAAGAATGCCGGGCCACAGGCTAAGTGGCTCGCCTGGAGCCCGGCACGGTAGTTGTACGTTACTGTGTTTCAGCCGACAGCAGTAGCCGGGTTAGAAGTTGTACTTGAGCGCGAACTGGATGTTGCGCGCTCCCTCTGACGAATTGATCTGACCGATGGTGCCGAGGTTCGGATTCGTGGTGTTGATTCCTCCGTTGTTCGGCGCATCGAGAATGGTGTGGTTGAAGGCGTTGATGAACTCGGCGCGGAACTCAACATTCTGATGTTCCGTGACCGGAAATATCTTTGAAATATTGCCGTCGATGTTCTGCTCGCCGGGGCCGTAGACCGAGCTAATACTGCAAGTTCCGAAGTAGCCGGCGCTGGGCTCCTGGTAAGAAGCCGGATCGAACCACCGATAGCCATAGAAGCCATTGCCGATCGTCTGTTTGTGCAGCACACGCGGCGGCGCAATGCAGTTGGGCCGGTTCTGGAAGGAGTTCGTACCGGAATGGTCATCGTTGGAGCTAAGCGTCTGCGGGAAGCCGCCGCGGAAGGTTGGAATGACGCTCACCTTCCAGCCACCCACAACAGCATCGGCAGCCTTGTTCATGGTCGAGCCGAACTGCTTGCCGCGACCGAAAGGCAACTCATAGGTCAGGTAACCGGTGAAGTCGCCCTTGACGTTGTAGTAGCAGGCTCCGGTCTCGCCCTTCGGATTGTAGCTGTTCTGCCACCAGGCGCTTGGCCCGTTCGATTGCCCACCCTCGCCAAAGAAGCCTTGGGAGTTGGTCATGCATTTGGACCAAGTGTAGCTGAGCATATAGGAAGCGCCATGATTCAGTCGTCCATCAATCTGGGCCTGCAAGGCGTGATAGCCCTGGTGCGCCTCCGCAAAGGTGCCGAAGATATACGCTACCTGGTTAATGACCGTCTGGTTGTTCGCAAAGTAAGGAGACGGGCTCGTCACGCCCGGCGATTTCCAAACAAGCTGCGTAAGCAACTGCGCATCGGTCAAGTGCCGGGTTTGCTGCCCAACATAGCCGATCTGGAACGTGGTCGAGGGCGAAAGCTCGTGCTGCACAAACAGGCTCCACTGGCTGGAGTGAGC
>Ga0182012_10002491_pt1 | contig 19873 bp, 16 predicted proteins | sample 612S2SmetaG_FD_120486 | JGI IMG/M metagenome (GOLD analysis project Ga0182012, IMG submission 120486) | Permafrost microbial communities from Stordalen Mire, Sweden - 612S2S metaG | ecosystem: Environmental > Terrestrial > Soil > Wetlands > Permafrost | place: Sweden: Stordalen | collected...
AGCGCGGCGTGATCGTGGTGGATACGCTGACCGCGATCGAGAGCGCACGCGCGGCGATGGCGCTCTATTTCCAGCACCGCGGCAAGAGACCGGTGGTCGCGGTGATCTTTACCCACACCCATACCGACCATTGGGGTGGCGCGCGCGGCGTGCTCGACGACGACAGGTTGGCGAGCGACGGGGTGCCGATCATCGCCCCGAATTTCTTCATGGAGCATGCGGTTTCGGAAAACATCATTGCCGGACCGGCGATGCTGCGACGGGCGCAATATCAATTCGGGCCGTTTCTGGCCAAGGGGCCGCGCGGCCAGGTCGATTGCGGATTGGGCAAGTCGATGGCATCGGGTGCGGTGGCGCTGTTGCGGCCGACCGATCTGATCATGGCAACCGGCGACACGCGCACTATCGACGGGATCGAGTTCGAATTCCAGATGGCGCCCAACAGCGAAGCGCCGGCGGAGATGCATTTTTACCTGCCGCGCTACAGACTGCTGAACCTCGCGGAGAACTGCACGCATAATTTTCACAATCTGCTGCCGTTCCGCGGCGCCGACGTGCGTGACGCGCTCGCCTGGTCGAAATATCTCGGTGAGGCGCTGCGGATGTGGGGCGGCAAGGCCGAGGCGATGTGCGGTCAGCACCACTGGCCGGTCTGGGGCCATGAGCGCATCGACACCATGATCCGCCAGCAGCGCGATCTCTACAAATTCGCCCACGACCAGACCATCCGCCTGATGAACCACGGCCTCACCGCGACCGAGATCGCGGAGACGATCCGGCTGCCGTCGAGCCTCGAAGGCGCCTGGCACGGGCGAGGTTACTACGGCCATATCCGGCACAACGTGAAGGCGATCTATCAGAAATACCTCGGCTGGTATGACGCCAACCCGGCCCATCTCGATCCGCTGCCGCCGGTCGAGTCCGGCAAGAAATACGTCGAATATATGGGAGGCGCGGAGGCGATCTTGAGCCGAGCGACCAGGGATTTCGCCAACGGCGAGTTTCGCTTTGTCGCGCAGGCCCTCAGCCATCTGGTATTTGCCGATCCCGACAACCAATCGGCCCGCGCGCTGCTTGCTGACACCTTCGAGCAGCTCGGTTATGGCGCGGAAAGCGCGACCTGGCGCAATGCCTACCTGTTCGGCGCCCAGGAATTGCGCGAGGGCATGCCGGTCGCGTCACCGCGCTCGACGATCCCCAGGGAAACGCTGGCCGCGCTGCGCACCGAGCAATTGTGGGACGTGCTCGGCGTCAGGCTGAACGGGCCCAAGGCCGAAGGCAAGCACATCGTGCTGAACTGGATGTTTACCGATACCAAGGAGACATTCACCCTCACGCTTGAAAATTGTGCGCTGACCTATAGCGCCGCGGCGGCGGCCGTGGCCGATGCCACCTTTACCCTGACGCGCGGTACCCTCGACGAGGTGATCGCGAAGCAGACCAGTTTTCCGCAAGCCGTTGGCAGCGGCAGGATCACCTGCACCGGCGATCCGATGCGGCTTGCCGAGTTGATGGGACTGATGGATGAATTTCCGCGGATGTTCGAGATCGTCGAGCCAAAGCGGGCGGTTGTGATTTAGACGTGCACTAAATCCCGAGATAAGCCGCCTGAACCTGCTTGTTGCCGGAAAGCTCCGCGCTGCTGCCGTGCATGATCACACGGCCGCTTTCGAGCACATAGGCGCGCTGTACCAGCGACAGCGCGCGGCTGACGTTCTGCTCCACCAGCAAAATCGCGGTGCCCATTTTGTGGATCTCGGCGATCTTTTCGAAGGTCAGGTCGGTCATGACCGGCGCCAGGCCCAGCGAGGGTTCGTCGAGCATCAATAGCCGGGGTTTCAGCATCAGGCCGCGGCCGACCGCCAGCATCTGCTGCTCCCCACCGCTCATGGTGCCCGCCAGTTGCTTCCTGCGCTCGGCCAGCCTCGGGAAGATGCCGTAAACCAGGTCGAGGGTGCTGCTGCGCTCGGCTTTTGCCCTCGGAACATAGGCGCCGATCTCGAGATTTTCCTGGACCGTCATTTCGGGAAAGACTTGGCGTCCCTCCGGGACGTGGGCAATGCCCAATTCCGGAATCCGGTGCGGCGGAAGCGAGGCGAGGTCGGTGCCGGCGAAGCGGATCACGCCGGACTTGAGCTTTACGAGCCCCGAGATGACGCGCAGCGTCGTGCTCTTGCCGGCGCCGTTGGCGCCCAACAGGCCTACGGCTTCGCCCTCGGCGATCTCGATGCTGACGCCGGCGATCGCGGGCACCGAGCCGTAACTGGCGCTCACGGCGTCTAGCTTGAGCAAGAGGTTTGCTCCGCGACCGGAGGGTGTACGTACGAGCCGAGATAGGCGCGGATCACTTCCGGATTTTCCACGATTTCCTTAGGCGCGCCTTCCGCGATCTTCTGGCCGTGATCGAGCACCACGATGTGGCGGGCGACCGCCATGATGGCCCGCATCACGTGCTCGACGATGATGATGGTCAGCCCGCGCCGGATAAGTTTTCCGACCAGAGCTACCGCCTGATCGATCTCCGAAGGGTTCAGCCCGGCCATGACTTCATCGAGTAACAGCAGCCGCGGCTGCGTCGCCAGCGCACGCGCCATCTCGAGCCGGCGCTGGTCAATGGTGGTCAGGTCTTTCGCGGCGGTCTGCTCCTTGGCCGTCAGGCCCACGAACTCGATCGCCTCGCGCGCCTTGACGCGTGCGACGGCTATGTTCTTGTCGCGCAGGAAAGCCCCGGTCATGACGTTGTCCAGCACCGTCATGGCGCCGAATGGCTTTGCCACCTGGAAGGTGCGCGCCAGGCCGTGGGCGCAGATCTCGTGTGGCCGAAAACCCGTGATCTCACGGCCGTAGGCCAGGACCGAACCCTGGTCGGGCCGGTGAAATCCGGTGATGAGGTTGAAGCTCGTGGTCTTGCCGGCGCCATTTGGCCCGATCAGCGCTACCGTTTCATTTTCCTGCACGCTGAAGCTCAAGTCCTGGACGGCGCGCAGCCCGCCGAATCGTTTGCTGAGGCCGCGGATCACGAGTGCTTCTGCCATCGGGCCGCCCCTCTTACGCTCGTGCCGGTTTGCTGCTGGCATAGCGTTGCCGGGCTTCGCCGATCATGCCCACCAGTCCGGTCGGCCGCCAAAGGATGACGGCAATCAGGATCAGGCTGTAGACGGTGAGTTGAACGCCACCGATCGAACTGCCAAGCCAGCTTTGCAGCAGTGTCGAGGTGGTTTCCAGCAGGATGGTCCCGATCACCGGGCCCCACAGCGTCCCGATCCCGCCGACGATCGACACCAGCGCCGCTTCGATCGAGATGTTGAAGCTGAAGGCGGTGGCCGGATCGATGAAGTAGATGTATTGGGTATAGAACGTACCGGCCAGAGCGGTGAGAAACGCGCTGACCAGGTAGATGTCGCGCTTGATCCGGGGGGCATTGACCCCGATGGCTTCGGCGGCGTCTTCATCCTCGCCGATAGCGACCAGGTAATAACCCATCCAGGATCGCTCGATCAGATAGGTGACCAAAAGTCCGAGCCCGAGCAGGCCGAGCACGACGTAGTAGTAGGCGGCCTTGGTCTCGAACTGCATCATCAGCGGGGCGCTGCCGAGGTTCGGAATGGTCGTGCCTTCGGCACCCCAGGCCAGATCGCGAAATTTCAGGAAGATCAGCATCAGGGCCTGCGCCGTGGCAATCGTGGCGATGGTGAAATAGGGGCCGCGCAGGCGGAAACAGAGCCAGCCGATCGGCAGGCTCGCCAGCATGGCCACCCCGCCGCCGGCGATCATCCCGATCCACGGTGAAATACCGAAATCGACCTGCAGGATGGTCGATGTGTAGGCGCCGAGCCCGAAATAGGCGGCATGACCGAGCGAAAGCTGTTTGGCGTACCCGCCCATCAGGTTCCAGGCGACACCGATGAACGAAAACAGCAGGATGCGGATGAAGATGTCGATCGCAAACGAGCTCTTCACCACGAGCGGCAGCGCGATGACAAATAGGATCCCGATCACTGCCCATAGCAGGGGGAACACGCGGAGTTTCGGCTCGGTCATCGCGCTCTCCCGCCGCCGAGGCCGGTCGGTTTGAAGGCGAGCGTCAGGAGCAGCATGGCAAATACCACGATTGATCCGGAATCCGCGCCGACGAATTGAATCCCCAGCGATTCGGCGATCCCCATCATCAGGCTGGCGATGAGCGCGCCGATCACATTGCCGAGCGTTCCAAGCACCACCGCGACGAAGGCCATCAGAACAAATACCTGTCCGACCAGTGGATAGGCCGAATAGAACGGCATCAGCAGCGAGCCGGCAGCGCCGGCGAGCGCCAGCGCGATACCCAGCGCCACGCAGAATACCCGGTTGGGGTTGATGCCCATCAGCATTGCCACGTCGCGGTTCTGCGCCGCGGCGCGCATCGCCTTGCCGAGGTCGGTGGTATGCAGGAAGAGCCACAGCGCGCCACTGAGCAGCATCGCGACCACAAAGGCGATCAGCTTCGCCTCCGGAATGTAAAGCCCGCCGACGTGAAAGGCTTCGTCCGAATAGGAGGTGTGAACGGTGCGGTAATTGGCCGTGAACAGCATCAGAGCCAGGTTAAGCAGCAATAGCGACAGCGCAAACGTCAGAAAAATCTGCGGCATGTCGTTTGGTCCCAGCACCCGGCGGATCAGATAATGCTGGATCAGCACGCCGGCCACGAACAGCACCGGCATTGAAACAAACAAGGACAGCAGGGGATCGATGCCGTACTGGTTGGCAAGAAAGAAGCTGATGTACATCCCGATCATGACGAATTCGCCCTGGGCGAAATTCACGATCTTGACCACGCCGAAGATCAGCGTGACGCCGATGCTGACCAGGGCGTAGATGCCGCCAATGAGCAGGCCGTTGATCACGGCCTGGGCTACCGTCTCCCACATCTGAAATGACCGGCGGTCAGGTCTTCAGCAGCGGCGCGCGGGCGTCTTCCTTGGGGAAGACGCTGGCCAGATCGCCGTTCTGCCACTGCACACCGACCGGCCGGCCATAGACGTTCTTGCCGTCGGGGCCGAACTTCACCTTTCCGCCCGGCGCCATGGCCGCATATCCCGAGGAGACATCCAGGCTCGACAGCGCGTCACGAACCTTTTGCGGATCGGCGGATGCCGCCCGCTCGAGCGCGTCAGCGATCATGAAGGTCTGGGCGACCAGGCCGCCGGCATATTCGAACAGGAATTCCCCGGTACGCTTCTTGTATTCCTCATTTACCTTGGCGGAATTGGCATCCATGTCGTGGTTCCAGTGCGCCACGCCCTGCAGGCCTTCGGCGAGTTTTCCCACGTTCTTGTAGAAGTCCGGAATGACGAAGCCGCCGGAACCGCCATTGATCGCGATGTTGAGGCCGACCTGCTTGACGGAGCGCACGATCAGAATCAGGTCGTTGAGGTAGGAGACCGAGAACAGGGCGTTCGCGCCCGAGGATTTGACCTTGTTGATCAGCGGGCTGGCGTCGGTGAATCCCGCCGAATAGGGCTCGAACATGACGATCTCGACGCCCTCGCCAGGTGCCAATTCCCTGAGCCCGTTCGACGTCGAGGTGCCGAACGCGGTGTTTTCAAAGATCACCGCCACTTTCGGATGCTCACTGACCAGCTTGGCCATTTGCAACTGCGCGCGGGCGAACTGCGAGGCACGCGCAAACGGCGTAAATGTATAGGTTCGACCCTTGTTGAGCTGATCCGAACTCGATCCCGATATCAGCGGCACATGAGCGCGTTCGGCGACTTCGCTTGCAATCAGGGTCAACGCGCTGGCGAAACAGCCGTGGATCGCGGATAACTTGTTGCCGCTGATCAACCGGTCGGTTTCGGTGCGCGTCACCGTGGTGTCGCTCTGCACGTCGGAGAGGATCAGGTTGAGTTTGGCGCCGCCAAGCGATTTGATGCCCCCGGATTCGTTGACCATCTCGACGGCAAGCTTGGCAGCCGCGACGCAGCCGACGCCGATCTGTGCCATGCTTCCGGTTGTTGGGTAGAGCGCGCCGATATTGACGGGATCGGCGGCCCAGCCACGCAGCGGCACCGCGCCGAAAGCGCTGGCGGCGAGGATTCCACCGGTTTTGAGGAGAAATTTGCGGCGGCTATGCTGCCTTGCACGGGTCTGACCCGGGTCTGCATTATTAATGACCGAAGGCCGGTGCTGCTTTTTCATATCGTTCCCCCCACGTGGCCCCAGGAACAGACTTCTGTCCGTTTGCTCATTACGAGACCGAGGCTCGACCTCATAAGAACACGTAATTCGTCAAGTTCAAAGGGGCGATCGGCTGACAAGCGGCTAAGGCTTCGGCCCCGGCGAGGTGCGCCGCAACGTGTGCCAGGCCCACCCATGGGTGAAGTTCAGCCGGTCCACACGTATCGAGAATCGGCGGCGTCGGCTCCATATTATTGGCAATCTGGCCGCGGTCCGCCCGCCCTTGCGTGAACGCGGCCGTCGGCCCGATCAGGATTTCCGGTGCCGCGCTCGCCGGCCGGTCTATTCCGCGCTGCTCACCAGCTTAATGCGGGGCTCGGCGGCCTCCATCAGGCTGCGATAGGCTGCGAGATAGTCGAGCGCCATGCGCCTTGCGGTGAAGCGAGCCTCGAATTGCTTGCGGATCGCATGTCTATTCAGGCGGGAGAGGCGATCGACCGCGGCAACCGCGCCGGTCTCGTCCTCGACGACGAAGCCGGTCAGGCCCTCGTCGATGATTTCGGGTACCGAGCCGCGGTTATAGGCTATGACAGGGGTACCGCAAGCCATGGCTTCGATCATGACGAGCCCGAACGGCTCCGGCCAGTCGATCGGAAGCAGTAGCCCAAGTGCACCGCTGAGGAATTCCGACTTCTCGGAGTCGCCGATTTCACCGATATATTCGATCAGTGGATGCTGGTCGATCAGCGGGCGGATGGTGGCGTCGTAGTAATCCTGGTCAGCGCGATCGACCTTGGCGGCGATCTTGAGGGGTAGGCCGCAGCGGATCGCGATCTTGATCGCCCGGTCTACTCCCTTTTCCGGCGCGATCCGGCCCAAGACGGCTAGATATTCGGGTCTGGCCAGTTGCGGGATCAGCAGTTTTTCCGGCAGGCCGTGATAGATGGTGCGTACCCAATTGGCCTGCGGTAGTGGGCGACGCTGAGAATCCGAGATTGAAATCACCGGAGCCGCAGAGAAGGTGGTGAACACCGGCTGGAGTTCCGGCAAATCCAACCTGCCGTGCATAGTGGTTAAAAACGGAGTTGGCTGTCGGGAGAACAGAGAAAAGGGATGATAGTCGAGATGAAAGTGAAGGAGGTCGAACTCTTCATCGTCGCATTTCTGTCGTACGTGCTCCAACATCACGGCATGCAGGGCATTGGGATCCCGGATCGAGCCGTCGAGGCGCAACGCCTTCGGCCATGTTGCATCGAGTTTAGCTGAGGTTTGGGAATCGCCGCTTGCGAACAGCGTGACTTCGTTTCCGAGTGCCACGAGTTCCTCGGTGAGCCAGTGCACCACCCGCTCGGTTCCACCATAAAGCTTGGGCGGAACAGCCTCCATTAGCGGAGCAACCTGCGCGATGCGCATCACACCGTCTCCTATTTGTCATCGTGGACGTAAAAGCCCCGTTCAGCAGTGGGTATCCACGTGCCGAATAGGGAACGTTTTCGCAGTTGCGAAGTTCCCCCATGGCGAGCACTTCTTCTCCACCGTGGTTTGCTGATCCCCATCAAGCCCAATGAGGAGTTCGTCATCGCCACATGCGGCGTGGATTGTCGAGTAGCGCGGGCAGCGCCGCGGGAACCATGGCGAAGCATGCTTCGTTGAATCTTCCGGAAGTAGCCGCCTAACAATCCTTCCTCTCTCACGGGTCAGTCGCGAAATGGACAGTCTTTCAGGGTATGCCAATCGTCCACTCCCCTTCGTCCTACGCTATCTCCGCCAGCGACTGGCCGCGCATGTGGTTATCCTTTCCGCCGTTGTGGCCGCGGTCGCTTGTTCGGTAGGCACGCAATATGGCGTGAAATACCTGGTCGACGGTCTATCCGCGGGTCCGGCCCGCGCGGACGGTGTATGGCTGGCGTTCGTCTTGCTCATCTCGCTCATTACCGCGGATAATTTTCTGTGGCGGATCGCCAGCTGGACCGCGAGCTTCACATTTGTGAGGGTGACAGGGGATTTGCGCCGCGACATTTTCCGTCATCTCACCGGTCATGCGCCAAGTTACTTCTCCGATCGGCTGCCGGGAATGCTGACCAGCCGCATCACCGCGACGTCGAATGCCGTCTTCACCGTGGAAAATATGTTTGTCTGGAACGTGCTGCCGCCGTGCATCGCGACTATCTCGGCAATTGTGCTGATCGGAACCGTAAGCCTGCCAATGTCGGCCGGCCTGATCGTGATCGCCGGTGCCATTGTGGTTGCGATGTTTCATCTGGCGGCCGCGGGTAAGCCGCTGCATGACGATTTTGCCAACAAGGCCGCCGCCGTCGACGGCGAGATGGTCGATGTCATCAGCAACATGCCGCTGGTGCGCGCGTTTTGCGGTCTGCGCTACGAGCACGACCGGTTCGACGCCACCGTCAACCGGGAATTGACGGCGCGCGGCCGCAGCCTGCGCTATCTCGAAAAGCTGCGGATCACGCACGCCGCGATCACGGTGGTGTTGACGATCTGCCTGCTGGCCTGGGCGATCGTGCTGTGGCAGCGCGGCCGCGCCACCACCGGTGACGTGGTGCTGGTCTGCACGCTGGGTCTTTCGATTTTGAGCGCAACACGCGATCTCGCGGTGGCGCTGGTCGATGTCACCCAGCATGTCGCCCGTCTGACCGAAGCGATCGCAACTCTGCTGCTGCCGCACGAGCTGCGTGACCATCCGGAGGCCGGGCCGCTGACGAAGGCGGGCGCGGCCATTGCCTTTAGCAATATCACCTTCCGCTATCCCGGCGGGCTCAAGGTATTCGACAAATTCAGCCTTCGCATTCAGCCGGGGCAGCGGGTCGGGCTGGTCGGACAGTCCGGCGGTGGAAAGTCCAGCCTGTTCGTGCTGCTGCAACGCTTCTACGACGTCCAGCACGGCAACATCTCCATCGACGGTCAGGATATCGCAAGAGTAACCCAGCAAAGCCTGCGTGAGGCCATTTCGGTCGTTCCCCAGGACATCTCGCTGTTCCATCGATCGATCATGGAGAATATCCGCTATGGACGCCCGAACGCGACCGATGACGAGGTGTTGCGCGCGGCGATTGCGGCGCGCTGCGACTTCATCGAAGCTCTCCCCGAAGGCTTCGCGACCATGGTGGGTGACCGCGGCGTCAAGTTCTCGGGCGGCCAGCGCCAGCGCATTGCCATCGCACGTGCCTTTCTGAAGGATGCGCCAATACTCCTGCTTGATGAAGCCACGGCAGCGCTGGACAGCGAATCCGAGGAAGCGATACGCGTAGCGCTTAGCCACCTGATGCGTGGACGAACGGTCATTGCTATCGCCCACCGGTTGGCGACGCTACGTAATTTTGATCGGGTGGTGATGCTGAAAGGCGGTAAGATCATCGAGGATGGTTCGCCGGATCGGCTGATGCAGGGTCAGGGCCCCTATCGCGAATTGGTGGCCCAGGAAATCAGCCAGCTATCCGAGGCGGCGGCATGATCCGCAGCCGGGTGAGGTTTCAGTACTAACGCGTCTGCCGTGGGCCCGGGGGGCCGATCGAGGTCAAATGTCAGCCGAAGCCGTAACCCGTATCGCGACGACTCGGGCCGTCGAACAGGTCCTTGAAGCGCCATTCTATATTCCGATGACCGGACCCGCGGCGCGGCCGCGGCGCTCGCTGAAGCACGACGACACCTTCGTCGTGCTCGACGATCATGGCGACATCGGCGCTTCCGCCGGCGGACCTGACGGCCTGTTCCACGCCGACACCAGGTATCTGGCCCGGCTCGAACTTGTCCTTGATGAACTACAGCCGCTGCTCTTGGGCTCGAACCTGCGCGATGATAATTCCGCATTGACGGTCGATCTCACCAATCCCGACGTTTATCGCAATGGCCGGATCGTGCTGCAGAAGGATATGCTGCATATCGTGCGCACGATCTTTCTGTGGCGCGGCACAGCCTATCAGCGCATCAACCTGCACAACCATGGCGACCGATCGGCCAGCTTCGATCTGACGCTCAAGTTCGACAATGACTTCGCGGATCTGTTCGAGGTGCGGGGCGAAAAGCGCTCGCGCCGCGGCGTCGGCCGCAGCAGGCTGTCCGGTCTCACCGAGGTTCTGTTCGAGTATGAAGGGCTCGATGGCATTTCACGCGGTACCGCGCTGCATTTCGAACCGCAGCCGACGCGGCTCACGGTGAATTCCGCGACCTATCATCTCGACATGGCGCCGCAACAGGTCAGCTCACTGTTCGTTGCCGTGTCCTGCAACAAGCCCGCCGCATTCCGGCCGGCCACATTTTTTCGCGGCTTGCTGGCGCATCGCCGGGAAATGTCCCGCGCAACGGCGGGCATCGCCAGCATCGAGACCTCGAACAACATCTTCAACGAGGTGCTGTGCCAGTCGATGGCTGACCTCAATATGCTGATGACAGAGACGCCGCAGGGACGTTATCCCTATGCCGGCATTCCCTGGTATTCGACGACATTCGGCCGCGATGGAATCATCACCGCGCTGCAGCTGTTGTGGATCGACCCGCGGATCGCGCGTGGCGTGCTGAAGCGGCTCGCCTACTATCAGGCCTCGGCCGTCGATCCGCTCGCCGATGCCGAACCCGGAAAAATCCTGCATGAAATGCGCGGCGGCGAAATGGCGGGTCTGCGAGAAGTGCCGTTCGCGCAATATTATGGCAGCGTCGATGCGACGCCGTTGTTCGTGCTGCTCGCCGGTCTCTATGTCGAACGCACCGGCGATGATGAGACGCTCGGGGAGTTGTGGCCTGCGATCGAGGCAGCACTGCGCTGGATCGACGGGGCAGGGGATCCCGACCAGGACGGCTTCGTCGAATATCAGCGCGCCTCCGAAATGGGTCTTGCCAATCAAGGCTGGAAGGATTCCTACGACGCGATCTTCCATGCCGACGGCCGGCTGGCCGAGGGCTACATCGCGCTCGCCGAGGTGCAGGGCTATGTATTCGCGGCCAAGCAGCTGGCGGCGCGTTGCGCGGCCCGCCTTGGCAAGATCGATGCCGCGCAAAGGCTCAAGGCCGAAGCCGAGCGGCTAGCCCTGCGCTTTGAAGAAGCCTTTTGGTGCGACGAGCTCGGCACCTATGCCCTTGCGCTCGATGGCGCCAAAGAGGCTTGCAGGGTGCGAACATCGAACGCGGGACAGCTATTGTTCACCGGGATCGTCAGCGACGAGCGCGCCCGCAAGGTCGCCGCCGATCTGATGCGGCCGCATTTCTTCACGGGCTGGGGTATCCGCACCGTGGCGCAGGGCGAGGCGCGCTTCAATCCCATGTCCTATCATGATGGTTCGATCTGGCCGCACGACAACGCATTGATCGCGCTTGGGTTTGCACGGTACGGCCTCAAGCACTCGGTGGCGGCTCTGTTCAAGGGCCTGTTCGACGCCGCCACCTACATGGATTTGCGGCGTCTGCCCGAACTGTTCTGCGGCTTCCGGCGGGAAAAAGGACGTGGCCCGACGCTCTATCCCGTGGCCTGCGCGCCACAGGCTTGGGCAAGCGCGACGCCGTTCACGCTGCTGGAGGCGGCGCTAGGACTCGAATTTGACGCCCAGCGCGGTGAAATCCGGTTGCGTAACCCGCGTCTGCCGGGGTTCCTCAGTGAGGTGGTACTGCGCGAACTGCAGTTGGGGCCATCAACTGTCGATCTCAGGGTCAGCCGCCACGGCGAGGAGGTGTCGCTGCAGGTCCTGCGCACGCGCGGCCGGATTCAGGTGTCGATCGTGCTGGCGCATTGAATGGCGACGCGGCGGAAGTCGATTTCGAACTTTGCCCGGTTAACCCCGTTTGTATCCCGGCGCGGTCGGAGTTGCGGGGGCCGGCCAGTCTGATGCCAGGCATCCCTATCTGATTACCTTCAAGTCCTTCAAGTCTTTCTTATCTTTTAGGAGGCCGCATGCGCGTAAGTCGCCGCACGATAGTCCTTGCAGTCGCGGCTTCACCGCTTATCGCCACCGCTTGCTTGGCACAAAGCGACGCCGGGCCGCCGCCGCCGGCGCAACAAGGCACGGCTCCGCCGGCGATGACACCGAAAGAGACTGCGAAAGAGCCTGCGCCGCCGCCCTCCGTCACCATCATCGGGGCGCAGGAGGCCCATGGCGTGCTCGGTAGCGACGTTCGCAGCCCGTCCGACGAGGACATGGGGCATATCGTCGACGTGGTTGTGGATCGCAGCGGTGCGGTGCGCGCCGCCGTCATTGATTTCGGCGGCTTCCTGGGCGTGGGAAGCCGAAAAATCGCGGTCGCCTGGGACGCGCTGCGATTCGGACACGTCGCCAATAAGAGTGACGCCATCACGCTCGAATTGACAAAAGATCAGGTGAAGGCGGCTCCTGAATACAGGGAAGACAAGCCGATCGTGGTGCTCGGCGCTTCGGGTAATTTGCTGCCATTGCAATCTAACCGCTGAGAATAAACAGAGGCAAAGCTGTTGGCGCGCTTGTCAAGACAGTCGACCGGCCGCGACGGTGATCCGGTGCCTTTCCCGGAGCCGGAAGCGCGCAACGCCTCGACGCCCTCGCGCCAGAGTTTGCGCGGCCTTGACTGGTTCATTTTCTTTCTCGCGGACGTGCAAACCGGGTTCGGTCCGTTTATTGCCGTTTATTTGACGACGCAAAAATGGACCCAGGCCGAGATCGGTCTGGTGCTGTCGATTGGCGGCGTGGTGGGGCTGATCGGGCAGATGCCCGGCGGCGCGATTGTCGATGCGGCCCGCTCTGAGCGGCTGGTCGCCGGATTTGCCATCGCGGCGATCGGCATCAGCGCGCTGGGCTATGCGACGTGGCCGATCTTTGCAGTGGTGCTGACCGCCGCCACCTTGCACGCGGCCGCGAGCTGCGTGCTCGGTCCGGCAATCGCTGCGATCAGCCTTGGTCTGGTCGGGCCGCTCAAGATCGGCGAGCGGCTCGGGCGTAACGCCCGCTATGCTTCGCTGGGCAATGGCGTCGCCGCCGCCGTGATGGGGACATGCGGCTATTGGCTCTCAAGCCGTTCGGTGTTTCTGGTAACCTTCATCCTGGCCGTCCCGACCCTGCTCGCACTGGCGCGCATCCGCGAGCGCGACATCGACGTGGCCCGAGCACACGGTGCTGTGCCGCGCGAAGTGCCCGATGCGAAGGCGACCAGCGTTTTCAGCCTGGTCCGTCAGCGCCCGTTGTTGATCTTCGCCGCCAGCGTGTTGCTGCTGCAACTGGCCAATGCGGCGATGCTTCCGCTGATGGCGGGGATCGTGACGACCCGATCAAGCCGGTGGGCGCCGGTGCTGATCGCCGCCTGTATCATCGTTCCCCAGGCCATTGTCGCGCTGATGTCCCCGTCGGTCGGACGCATGGCGCAGCAATGGGGGCGGCGACCCCTGCTGCTGGTTGGTTTCGCCGCCCTCGCCGTCCGTGGCGTGCTGTTCGCAACCGTGCGCGATCCCTATCTCCTGGTGGCGGTGCAGATATGCGACGGCATCACGGCGTCGGTGTTCAGCGTCATGGTGCCGCTGATCGTTGCCGACGTCGCCTTTGGCAGCGGCCATTTCAATCTGGCGCAGGGCATTGTCGGTACCGCAACCGGTATCGGCGCATCCCTCTCTACCGTGCTCGCTGGCTACGCCAGCGACCGGTTTGGCAGCAGCGTCGCCTTCCTCGGGCTTGCCGGTGTTGCCGGTGTGGGACTTGCCACCATCTGGCTGGTCATGCCGGAAACGCGGCGGACCGTGTCATAGACATTCAAGCGTCCATGTTGCGCAGGCTCTGGCGGTTGCGCAGCACGATCTGGCGCGCACCCGAAAACCCCAGCACGCCCTGCGCATGAAGCTGCGAAAGCGCTCGCGAGACCGTTTCCAGCGTGAGGCCGAGATAGTCGCCGATATCCCGGCGGCACATCGGCAGCGCCATCATGCCCGCGACCGCCAGGCGCCGATCCATCTCCAGAAGGAAGGTGGCTACGCGCTCCATCGCCGTCTTGCGCCCGAGCAGCAGCATGTGATCCTCGGCGTGGCGGAGGTCGCCGGCCGTCATCGCCCACAACTTGCGAGCCACCTGAACGTCCACCCCCGCCGCCTGCTCCAGGCTGCGGCGCTTCACCAGCCGCACGGTGGTGTCGATGATGGCTTCCGCCGCCAGCCGGTGCACCTCCCCGGATTCCAGTCCGAACACGTCGCCTGGAAGATGGAATGCCCCGATTTGACGCCGTCCGTCGGACAAGAGCTTGTAACTGCGAACCGCGCCGGAAATGACCTGGTAGACGTATTCCGCCGGTTCGTCCTCGCCGTAGATCTCCTCGTCCTTCTTGTAACTGAACTCGGTGGCAACGAGGCCGGCGTGACCGGTCACGGACGCGAATGGGTCGGTGACGGGATGGGCGATCGGGCTGATCCGGGCGGTACCGGCGGAAGGGCTGAGCGATTGATTGAGCATGACCATTTCCTCTTGCAGCGGATGGCCAATGACTAACCGGGGGCGCTGCACTTGGAAATTTCGCGCGATATCTTAGGGAATTCTACCTACGTAGGTTACCGGAAGCCGTTGCTCCCTCAGACCGCTCCGGGCCGGCGAGATTGCTGGATGACCCCACGAATCCGGCTGACCAGGCTCTCCTCCAGAAGCGGCTTCAACAGGACATGATGGACCCCTGCGGCTTCCGCCCTTGACGTGATATTTTCATCCGGGTAGCCGGTAATGAGAATAATGGGGGCGGCGATATCGCGGTGCCTCAATCGGCCGGCGAGATCGAGGCCATTCATATCCGGCATCTTGTAGTCGATGACGAAACAGTCGACCTCGGTCGAACGAACAGTGTTCAGCAGCGCGGCCCCGTTCCTGAAGGTCCGAACCGCAAACCCGTCCGCTTCCAGGAGAAATCGTAATGACCCGAGAACGCCGGAATCGTCGTCGACCACGTAGACGATAGGTTTGACGGTTGACGGCATCACGAAAACCCGCGCAGCTTAGGCGTGCTTGAATAGCACGCATGGCAGCCATCGCGGGTTGATCTAGCTCAATCGTTGAGCATGCCGGCGCGCATCGCAAGGCGTACCAGCTCAGAAAGGCTGTTGGCCTGCATCTTGGTCATCACATTGGCCCGGTAGACTTCGATGGTGCGGGGGCTGATGTCGTAATCGCGGGCGATGAGCTTGTTGGAAAGCCCCGCGACCAGTCCATCCATGACCTGGCGTTCGCGCGGGCTGAGGGTCGCCACCCGCGCGGCGATGTCGAGAGCGAGCGCCTCGCTCTTGGCGGTTGGCTCGGCTTGCCGGACCGCCGTTTCGATCATGCCGATCAGGCGGTCATCCTCGAAGGGCTTTTCAAGAAAATCGACCGCTCCCTGCTTCATGGCCTCGACCGCAAGCGGGACATCGCCGTGCCCGGTCATGATCAGAATCGGAAACCCGCTGCGGCCGGCCTTCATGCGTTTCAAGAGTTCGATCCCGTCGATACCCGGCATCCGCACATCGGAGACAATGCATCCAAACTCGAGGCCGGGAAGGGCATTGAGAAAGCTCTGGGCCGTTTCGAACAGCCTGACGTTAAAGCCGGCTGACTCCAGCAGGAAATTCAGCGACTCCCGCATCGCCTCATCGTCGTCGATAACGTAAACCCTCGCTCTATCCGGCATCTGTCAACTCTCCTTCGGAGCTGTGGGCAAAGTGAAGCGAAAACTCGCGCCACCCGAGGGATTGCTTTCGGCCCACATCCGGCCGCCATGGGCTTCGATGATGGACCGGCTGATGGAGAGTCCCACGCCCATGCCGGTCTCTTTGGTGGTGAAGAAGGTCTGAAACAAATTGGGCTTGATGTCATCATGGAAGCCCGAGCCGGTATCGGACACCGCGATTTCGACCGTGTCGTCGGCGAACTTGGCGCTCGCGACGACAAGCTCGCGCTGCGGCGATTGCGCCATGGCCTCCAGGGCATTTCGAAACAGGTTGACCAGAACCTGCTGAATCTGCACCCGGTCGACCAAAACCCGGTCAAAGTCGGGATCCAGATTGAAACGAAGCTGAATGTTCTGCTCGCGCGCGCCGGCCAGACCGAGCGCGCCCGCTTCTTCGATCAGCTTCGCGAGACTCTCGACACGCTTTTCCGATTCGCCGCGGGAAACGAAGTCGCGCAGACGTCGAATGATCTGGCCGGCGCGAAGCGCCTGCTCGGCGGCGCGGTCCATCGCATTTTCAATTTTCGATGTGTTGGGATCCTGGCTTCCCGAAAGCAGCCTGCGCGAGCCCTTCATGTAGTTGCTAATGGCGGCCAGCGGCTGATTCAGTTCGTGAGCGAGCGCCGAGGCCATCTCTCCCATCGCGCTCAGGCGTGAAACGTGAACCAGTTCGGACTGCAATTCCTGAAGCCGTGCCTGGGTGTGCTGGTGCTCGGTCAGGTCGCGCGCGAAGCCGGTGTAGTACGGCTCTCCGGCGGATTGCATCTCGCCAATGGTGAGGTGCATCGGAAATGTCGTTCCATCCCGACGTCTTCCTGTGACGATCCTGCCGATGCCGATGATGTGCCGCTCCCCGGTGGTTTGATAACGTGAAAGGTAGTTGTCGTGGCGTCCCCGATCCGGATCGGGCATCAACACGCTGACGTTCTTGCCGATGGCTTCCTGCTCGGTAAAGCCGAACAGTCTCTCCGCCGCGCTGCTGAAGAATTGCATGGTACCGTGGCCATCGGTCACGATCATGGCATCCGGCACCGTGTCGAGGATCGAACGGAGGTGGGTCTCCCGGGTTCGGAGCGCGGCTTCGAGCAGTTTCTCCTCATTGATATCGAGCACGATGCCGCTGAGAAGGCGGCGTTCGCCGGCCGAATCCCTATTGATGCCGCCGCGGGCGCGGATCCACCGCCGAGGTCCAGGACTTCCGCCGATCCTGAAGGATACGTCCAGATTGCCGCCGAACTCGGCCGCTTGCGTGATCGTCTGCTCGGTGCGCTCGCGATCGCCGGGTTCGAGCAGGGAAAGAAATACGTCGTAGGTAACAGGCTCGCCGCTGCCCACCCCAAAAAGATCCCTGGTGGTGGCGGACAAGGACAACGCCCGCGTGGCCAGATCAAGTTCCCAGGTCCCGACGCCAAGTCCTTCCATTCGGAGCTCGAACTGCCGTTCCGAGGATGATTGGGAATTGCCGGTCACGCCTGGGATTCCACTTTCATATTATCCAGCGCCCACAGTCTCAACCAGCAAGGGCTGGACTTGGCAATGCTACACAAGATTAGCGTTGGGGGACCACTTCCTCAAACTGTGGAGTGCGATTCATTGTTTTATTCATTTTCACCCTCGCGCAGGTTCCATCGGTTCCGTCCGCGACGGTGGCCCGGATGCGTTCGCCGATTTGGTCAATCCCATTGTTTGGAACGGGTCAGCGCCGGCCCGGCACTTTGATCTATCTCATCCCGCCCTCCAATTCAGCCTCTAGAAGAAGCCGATGCTTGGCTGCAGCGGAGGGTTTGAATGACGTACGCGACCGTAATGGTCAGCTTGGCGCTTGATCGGTCGAACGAGGCGCGTCTCGAAGCGGCTGGCCGGGTTGCCGAGCGATTTGAGGCGGCCATCATCGGAATCGCGGCGTCGCAGTTCAGTCCCCCGCTTTATTTCACATCGGGCGAGCAGGCCCAGCACCTGATCGACCAGGGGCAGGCATCGATAGAGAAACGCCTCGCCGACCTTCAGGCGCAGTTCCATGCGGCGATGAAACATCGCGGCCGGCCCGTAGAATGGCGCTCGGCCATCGACTTTCCGGCGCGCTTCGTACTGCAGCAGGCACGCTCCGCTGATATCATCGTCAGCGAGCCCAGCCGCGGGACGTTTTCAGATCCGCTCGCGTTCGCTGGTCCGCAAGATCTGGTGATGCAGGCAGGGCGGCCGCTGCTGCTCGTTCCCGATACCGTCGATCGGTTCGAATGGCGCAGCCTTCTGGTGGCCTGGAAGGACACACAGGAGGCGAGGCGCGCGATCGTCGATGCCCTGCCACTGCTTCAAAGGGCCAATCACGTCACCATCGCGCAGATCCCGGAACCAGGGGTCAGCCGGTCCGCGGCACTGTCGCGGCTTCGGGATGTCGCGGCCTGGCTGTCCCGTCACGGTGTCGCCGCCTCCGAGTTGGTGCCCGACTTCAACGAAAGCCGGCACGCACCCGCTCTACTGGACGGGATCGCCGCCGAGGTCGATGCCGACATCGTTGTTGCCGGCGCCTATGGTCATTCTCGGTTCCACGAATGGATCCTCGGTGGAATGACGGAGCATCTGATGACCCGATCGAACCGCTGCGTACTGTTGTCGCATTGAAGGTTTTAACGCTGCCACAGGATTGATAGGACCGCGCCTTGTACAAATTCCTTGAAGCAACCGTCGCCGGCTATATGACCCGCGCTGTGACGACCGTGACGCGGAGCCTGACAGTGCGCGAACTCAGCGAAATGTTCGAGCGCGACGATTTCAATTCCTATCCGGTCGAGGAGGACGCCCAGGTCGTCGGCATCGTGACCAAGTTCGATCTACTGAAGTGCTTTGTGTTCACGCCGAGCCAGATGGTTCCGCCGTACGAGCACTTGATGAATCGGACCGTCGGCGACGTCATGACTTCGGAATTCATTTACGTCCGTACCGACACCAGGCTGACGCGGGTGCTTCAGCTGATGGTCGAGCATCGCATCCGCAGCGTTCCGGCCATCGATGGTGAGCATCGATTGGCAGGTGTCATCGCGCGCAGGGATGTTCTGAGGGCGCTTGCGTCCGCTGCCGAAGGCGGCGCGTGAGAGCTTCTCAGGAACTCGAATTCACAGCTTTGACAGAACTTTGGTAGTAGCGGCGCCTCTCCGTATCCAACTGATATCGCAAGACAAAGCACGACATTCTGTTTTTCGGGATGGCGCGATTCCGGGTCAAATTCAGCAAAGTTGATCTCGATCAAATCCGACGTGGCGCGATTGTGGTTGTTGGCTGCAATCCTCAAGAGAGAATCCGCATGAGCCCAGCCCCTAGCGCAAAGTCCATGACCATCGGTGAAAGCGGCTTGTCGCTGATATTTGCGGCGACCACCCTTCTCTGCGTGGTCGCCGCGGCGAAAGCCGTCGATGCCCCGTTTGCCTTTCATGCCGGGCTTGCCGCGGCTGCGAGCTTGGCGTCGGTATTCGTGATCCTCAACCGGTATTTTGGCCGCGCCGCGCTGCCGCCGCAGGAGATCAATGGCAGGCCCAATTACAATCTGGGTCCCATCAAGTTCGCTTCCGTGATGGCGATGTTCTGGGGCATTGCCGGATTTACGGTCGGACTCCTGATCGCCTGCCAGCTGGCGTGGCCGGCGCTCAATCTCGATCTGCCGTGGACCAGCTTTGGCCGTCTGCGGCCCCTGCACACGTCGGCCGTGATCTTTGCCTTCGGCGGCAATGTGCTGCTGGCGACCTCTTTCTATGTCGTCCAGAAGACATCGCGGGTTCGGCTCGCCGGCGATCTCGCGCCCTGGTTTGTCGTGGTCGGCTATAATTTCTTTATTCTCATCGCCGGCACCGGTTATCTACTCGGGGTCACGCAGGCGAAGGAATATGCCGAGCCCGAATGGTATTCCGACCTCTGGCTGACCATTGTCTGGGTGACATATCTCCTGGTGTTCCTGGCGACCCTGATCAAGCGCAAGGAGCCGCATATCTTCGTCGCCAACTGGTTCTATCTCGCCTTCATCGTCACCATCGCGGTGCTGCATCTCGGCAATAATCCCGCGCTGCCGGTGTCGGTGTTC
>Ga0182012_10002492_pt1 | contig 19870 bp, 19 predicted proteins | sample 612S2SmetaG_FD_120486 | JGI IMG/M metagenome (GOLD analysis project Ga0182012, IMG submission 120486) | Permafrost microbial communities from Stordalen Mire, Sweden - 612S2S metaG | ecosystem: Environmental > Terrestrial > Soil > Wetlands > Permafrost | place: Sweden: Stordalen | collected...
AAACAGGCGCAGGGCGATCTGATCGAGGCGGCGTTCCTGCTGCGGGCGTATCGAACCACCCTGCCCCGGTTCGCGCATTCGCAGCCGGTGGAAACGTCACACATGCGGATCGAACGGCGGATTTCGGCGGTGTTCAAGGATCTGCCGGGCGGGCAGGTGCTGGGGCCCACTTACGATTACACACACCGGCTGCTGGATTTCGGACTGCTGGAGGATGGTGCGGTGGCGCCGGGACCCGCGTCGGCGGAAGGTCTGGAGGAGATGCCTCGGGTGCCGGATATCCTGGGACATGAAGGATTGCTGGAGGCGGACGGCGATTCTGGCGGTGATCCTGGCGATCTGACGCGGGAGCCGCTGACGTTTCCGGCGGCGCGCGATGTTCGGTTGCAGGCGTTGGCGCGGGGCGACGAAGGGTTCCTGCTGGGGCTTGGGTATTCCACGCAGCGCGGCTATGGCGGATCGCATCCGTTTGCCGGCGAAATCCGGATGGGAGAAGTTTCGGTTGAAATCGAACCGGCGGAGCTTGGTTTCGCCATCGATATTGCCGACATCGTGCTGACCGAGTGTCAGATGGTCAATCAGTTCAAAGGATCGAAGACGGTGCCGCCGCAGTTCACTCGCGGGTACGGGCTGGTTTTCGGGTTCGGTGAGCGCAAGGCGATGGCGATGGCGCTGGTGGATCGCGCGATGCGGGCTGGCGAACTGGGCGAGGATGTCACCGCACCCGCGCAGAATGTCGAGTTCGTGCTTTACCACTCTGACAACATCGAGGCGACCGGGTTCGTGGAGCATCTGAAACTGCCGCACTATGTCGATTTTCAGAGCGAGTTGCAGAACGTCCGGCGGATGCGGGAGGCGGCCGAATGAAAGGCTATAACTTCGCGTATCTGGACGAGCAGACGAAACGGATGATCCGGCGCGGGCTGCTGAAAGCCGTTGCGATTCCGGGTCATCAGGTGCCGTTCGGCTCGCGCGAGATGCCGCTGCCGTATGGCTGGGGCACCGGCGGGATCCAGGTGACGGCGTCGATCCTGGGCGCCAGTGATGTGCTGAAGGTGATCGATCAGGGCGCGGATGACACGACCAATGCAGTGTCGATCCGGCGGTTTTTCGCGCGCACGGCGGGGGTGGCGACGACGACCGCGACAGCCGAGGCAACGGTGATCCAGACAAGGCACCGCATTCCGGAGAAGCAACTGCGGGAGGACCAGATCATCGTGTATCAGGTGCCTCAACCGGAGCCGTTGTTTCGTCTGGAACCAAGTCGAATCGAAACGAAACGGATGCACGGGCTGGCGGATTACGGGCTGATGCATGTCAAGCTGTACGAGGATATCGCGCGGTTCGGGCAGATCTCGATCAGCTACGATTATCCGGTGATGGTGAACGAGCGGTATCTGATGTCGCCGAGTCCGATTCCGGCGTTCGACAATCCGAAGATGGATATGATGCCGGCGTTGCAACTGTTCGGCGCCGGGCGGGAGAAGCGGATTTATGCGATCCCGCCGTGGACTCGGGTGCGGTCGCTGGATTTCGACGATCATCCATTCAGGCCGATCAACGCGGCGCATCCATGCGGGTTGTGTGGCGCGACCGATGCGTATCTGGATGAGATCGTGACGGATAACCACGGCGGCCGGCTGTTCGTTTGTTCTGACACCGATCATTGTGCGGAACGGCGGGCGGCGGGGCATGCCGGATTGCAGGAGGCGGCGGAATGAACGATCCGACTCTGCTATCCGGGCGTGGACTGGGGTTGCGGTTTGGCGGGATTACCGCTCTCGCCGAGGTCGATGTCGATCTGTGGCCGGGTGAGATTCTGGCGATCGTTGGCGAGTCCGGGTCCGGCAAGACGACGCTGCTGAATGTTTTGTCCGGCCGGATCGTTCCGGATTCGGGCGTGGTCTGGTATCGCGATCCGGCTGGGCAGTTGCACGATGTGCACGTCATGCCGGCGCCGGCGCTTCGAACCCTGCACCGTTCGGACTGGGGATTCGTGCATCAGGACCCGCGGCAGAATCTACGCATGAGTGTCAGTGCGGGGGGGAATGTCGGCGAACGGCTGATGGCGCAGGGGGCGCGGCATTACGGCGATATCCGCAGCGCGGCGCTGGACTGGCTGGCGCAGGTGGAGATCGATGCGGACCGGATCGACGATCTGCCGCGCACATTCTCGGGCGGGATGCTGCAACGGTTGCAGATCGCGCGGACGCTGGTCACGCATCCTCGGCTGGTGTTCATGGATGAACCGACGGGCGGCCTGGACGTTTCGGTGCAGGCTCGGTTGCTCGACCTGATCCGCTCGCTGGTTACACGGTTGGGCATCGCAGTGGTGCTGGTCACGCACGACATCGCGGTGGCGCGTTTGCTGGCGCATCGGATCGCGGTGATGCAGCGCGGCCGGATCGTGGAGACGGGGCTGACCGATCAGGTGCTGGACGATCCGCGGCATCCTTACACGCAGTTGCTGGTCAGTTCGGTGTTGAGCGCATGACGGTGATGCTGAGCACGCGCGGGCTGTCGAAAAGTTTTGTTCTGCACCTGCGGGACGGGTTGCGGATGAACGTGCTGGACGGTGTCGATCTGGCGGTGGCTGCGGGCGAGTGCGTGGTGCTGTCGGGTCCGTCGGGTGCAGGGAAGTCGACGCTGATGCGCAGCCTGTACGGGAATTACCGAGCGGATTCGGGCGCGATTTGGGTGCGGCATGACGGCGCGATGGTGGATATAGCGGCTGCCGATCCGCGCTCCATCCTGGCGGTGCGGCACAAAACCCTTGGCTATGTCAGCCAGTTTTTGCGCGTGGTGCCGCGGGTGCCGGCGCTGGATGTGGTGGCCGAAGTGCTGCTGACCCGTGGCGTCGGGCCGGACGCGGCGCGCGAGCGGGCACGGTCGTTGCTGATGACGTTGAACATTCCGGCGCGGCTGCATGCGATTCCGCCGGCGACGTTTTCGGGCGGCGAGCAGCAGCGGGTGAACCTGGCGCGCGGCTTCATCGCAGAGCATCCGATCCTGCTGCTGGATGAGCCGACGGCATCTCTGGATGCGGACAATCGCGCGGTTGTGATAGAGATGGTGCGGGCGGCGAAAACGCGCGGCACCGCGATCGTGGCGATCTGCCATGATGCGGATGTGCGCGACGCGATCGCCGACCGTCTGTTCGCGATGTCGCCGTACCAGGATGCTGCATGAACCAGGAAACGATTTTGACCGGGGCTTTGCTGGTCCTGCCGGATGAAACGGTGTTCGGCACGATCGTGATGTTCGGGACGGTGATCGCCGATATCCAGGCGGGGCGGTCGCAGGCGGCCACCGCGATCGATTGTGACGGCGACACGATCATTCCGGGCGTGGTGGATGTCCACACCGACAATCTGGAACGTCAGGTGCAGCCGCGCAGCCTGGCGAGGTGGCCATCGCGGTCGGCCATGGTCGCGCATGATGCGCAGTGCGCGGCGGCCGGCGTGACCTCGGTGCTGGATGCGCTGTGCCTGGGCGATCTGGGCTTCGATAAAGAACGGATCAAGACATTCCAGGATGGGGTGATCGATCTGGACGCGCTGACCGCGGCCGGGTTGCTGAAATCCGACCACTTCCTGCACCTGCGCTGTGAAGTGCCGGCGACGGACATGCTGGACCTGTTCGATCCGGTCGCGGATCATCCTCTGGTGCGCATGATCAGCCTGATGGATCACAGCCCCGGTGTCGGGCAATACGCGAACATCGACTTCTATCGGAAACTGCGCCGGCAGGGCGGGCTGGATGAGGCCACGGTGGAGCGGCGGATTCAGGAGATGCAGGCGCAGCGGGCGCGTTTGCGCGATCCAAACCGGCGGGCGCTGCTGGACCGGGTGCGCGGCAGTTCGATCGCCCTGGCGAGTCACGACGACCGCACGGAGGCGGAAATTGCCGAAAATGCAGCGGACGGAATCCGCATCAGCGAGTTTCCGGTGACCCTGGAGGCTGCGACGGCGGCGAAACGAGCGGGGATGCAGGTGATCGCCGGGGCGCCGAACATCGTGCGCGGCGGGTCGCATTCGGGCAATGTCAATGCGGTGGATTTGTTACGGGCCGGTGCGGTCGATGCGTTCGCCTCGGACTATGTGCCTCCAAGTCTGGTGGAGGCGGCGTTTCAGTGTGCGCGGGAGGAAGGGATCGGATTGCCGCAGGCGGTGGCGATGATCTCCGACCATCCGGCGCGGATGTCGGGCTTGCCGGATCGGGGGCGGCTGGAAACCGGGATGCGGGGTGACCTGGTGCGGGTGCGGCTGCACGGGACTCTGCCGATCGTGCGCCAGGTGTGGCGCGCCGGGGAACGGGTAATCTGATGGTGCGGATTGCGCTGTATTATGCGCCGCTGCCGGACGATCCGTTGACCGGGTTGAGTTCGGCGTGGCTGGGACGCGATCCTTTGACCAATGCGCCGGTGGCGCAGCCTGCCGTGGATGGGATCGGGGAGATCACCGCGGAACCTCGGGTGTACGGATTTCATGCGACGCTGAAGCCACCGATGCGGCTGGCAGAGGGCACCCACTGGACGGGGATTATGGCGGCGGTGCGTGCGGTCGCCGCGGCGATTGCGCCGTTCGAACTGCCGACGTTGGCGGTAGCCGATCTGTTCGGCTTTCTGGCACTGCGGGAGACGCAGCCGTGTCCGCCGTTGCAGGCGCTGGCCGATGCGTGTGTGGAACAGCTTGATTCGTTTCGTGCGCCGCCATCGGCGGAGGAACTGGCGCGGCGGCGGCGAGCGAAGCTGTCGGCGGAGCAGGAGGCGATGTTGCTGCGCTGGGGCTATCCGTACGTGTTCGAGACATGGTTTTTTCATATGACGCTGACCCGGCGGCTGTCGGATGCGGAAAAAACCGTGATCAGGCCTGCGGCGGAGGCCTGGTTCGCGCCGGCGCTGGCTGTGGCTCGACGGGTGGAGGATGTCTGTGTCTTCACCCAGGCGGCTGAGGGTGCGGCGTTTACCCTGGCGGAGCGGGTGAGGCTGCGCGGAGCAGCGCGTTGATGAAACGATCGGCGGCCTCGGCCGGCGTGCCATCGTTGACAATCGTTTCAACTGAAACATAGCTCGGAATTGGCACATCGCGGGCGAGACGTTGCACCACGTCCTGGGGCGATTCGCGCCCGCGGCCGGCGAGGCGCGCGGCGAGAATCTCGGGCGGTGCCGTCACCTCGATCACGCGCACCGGGAAACGGGTCGATGCATCGGCGATGATGCCGCGTGACACGTTCGCCACCACGACGATGCCGCGTGCAAGGTCCGCAATGATGTCGAGCGGAATCCCATAGTGCAGGCCATGCGCCTGCCATTTCAGGGCGAACTGGCGTTGCGCGAACGCGGCTTCGGAGACGGCATCGTGCGCCTCACCGCCGGCATGGGACGGGCGGGTGATCACGCGCCGGACGAAACGAAAGCGCGGGTCGGCGGCAAGTGCGTTTTGTGCCACACCAATCAGCGTGTCCTTGCCGGCACCGCTGGGTCCAACCACCAGAATCAGCATCGGGTGCCCCGTCATTGACCGGGCGCACCTTGACGGTAGTCTGCCGCGGGATCAACCCAGCAGGAGCAGGCGCGGCATGTTCACCACCAGGCCGGAAATCGCCGGCACATTCGGCGTTGTCGCCAGCACGCACTGGCTGGCGAGCCAGGTCGGCATGGCAGTGCTGGAACGCGGCGGCAATGCGTTCGATGCGGCGTGCGCGGCGGGGTTTACCTTGCATGTCGCGGAACCGCATCTGAACGGGCCGGGCGGCGACGCGCCGATCATCCTGCACGATGCGGCAAGCGGGACGCAGCACGTGGTGTGCGGCCAGGGCGTGGCGCCGGCAGCGGCAACGCCGCAAGCGTTCGAACGACTTGGGGTGGACCTGATCCCGGCGACCGGTCTGTTGCCGGCGGTGGTGCCGGGCGCGTTCGATGCGTGGTGCCTGATGCTGCGCGACTGGGGCACGTGGGAACTGCGGGACGTGCTCGCGTTCGCGATTGGTTACGCGCGCAACGGGGTGCCGCTGGTGCCGCGGATCAGCGCAACGATCGCCGGCGTGCAGCCGCTGTTCGAACAGGCCTGGAAAAGCTCTGCCGCGGTGTTTCTGCCGCATGGCAATGTGCCCTCGCCTGACCGGCTGTTCGCGCGGCCGGCGCTGGCCGACACGTATGAGCGGATCTGCGGTGAGGCGGTTGGCGCGACCCGTGAAGCGCGCATCGATGCGGCGCGGAATGCCTGGTACCGCGGGTTCGTTGCGGAGGCGGTGGGACGGTTTTTTCGGGATACCGATGTGCTGGACGTCACCGGGCGGCATCATCGCGGGCTGCTGACGGCCGACGATTTCGCCGGCTGGTCGGCGACGGTCGAGGACCCGATCCGTTACGACTATCACGGGCATACGGTGCTGAAATGCGGCGCGTGGAGTCAGGGCCCGGTGTTCCTGCAGCAGCTTGCGCTGCTGAAAGGCTTCGATATCGGCCGGATGGATCCGTTCGGCGCGCCGTTTGTCCATACGGTTGTTGAGGCGGCCAAGCTGGCCTATGCGGATCGCGAGGCGTATTACGGCGACCCGGATTTTGTCGATGTCCCGCTGGCGGCGCTGCTGTCGGATGACTACAACGCGCAGCGACGGCGGCTGATCAACGAGACGGCGTCGATGGCATTGCGTCCCGGAACGCTTCCCGGTTTCGATCCGGTGGTGGATCATGACGCGGCGGCGCGCACGTGGATGCTGTCGGCGGATGCGGCTGGCAGCGGCGAGCCGACGGTTTCGCGTCTCGGGGTAATCGGCGCGGATACGTGCCATATCGATGTGATCGACCGGTTCGGCAATATGGTCAGCGCGACACCCTCGGGCGGCTGGCTGCAATCGTCGCCGGTGATTCCGGAACTGGGCTTTCCGATGGGCACGCGCGGGCAGATGTTCTGGCTGCGGCCGGGGCTGCCGAACAGCCTGGCGCCGAAGAAGCGCCCGCGCACGACGCTGTCACCGAGTCTCGCGCTGCGCGACGGCAAGCCGTGGATGGCCTTCGGCACGCCCGGCGGCGAGCAGCAGGATCAGTGGTCGCTGATCTTTTTCCTGCGCATGGTGCATCATCTTTCCGGAATCCAGCGGGCGATCGATGCGCCGGCGTTTCACACCGAACACTGGCCTTCGAGTTTCTGGCCGCGGGTGGCGCGGCCGGGCAAGGTGGTACTGGAAGGCCGTTTCGATGATGCGGTGCTAGTGGCGCTGTTGGCACGGGGGCACGACGCCAGCAAGGGCGAGGACTGGAGCGAAGGGCGTCTGTCGGGCGCGCGGCGTGAGGTGGACGGGCAGATGTTGGCCGGCGCCAATCCTCGGGGGATGCAGGGCTACGCTGTGGGGCGGTGATGCGTTTTTTGCGGCAGCCGGGGCCGGTGCATCCGGTGCGGATCGATGTGTTCCGGGGCGATCTGCGTGAAGCGCGGTTTTCGCTGGTGGCTGGTGCGACTCTGAACGAGGCGCTGACCGGTCCGATGGTCGCGCTGGGGTTTCAGTCGGGTACGGTCCGGCTGCGTGACGTGGCAGTGAGTCCGTTTCGCTATGTGATGCCGGGGCCGGCGGACGACGGATTGCATGTCGCCTATTTCTCCGCGCCAAGGGAACCGCTGGGCGTGACAAGGATTGAGCAGGCCAATGCGACATTCGGCTGGGCTGACGGCAAGCCGTTCATTCATTGCCATGCCGTCTGGATCGAACCGGACGGCAACCGGCGCGGCGGGCATATCCTGCCGCTGGAGACGGTGGTGGCCGAACCGGGGGACGCGCTTGGCTGGGGCTGCGGCAACATTCGTATCGCGGCCGAACCCGATCCGGAGACGAACTTCACGCTGTTCCAGCCGCGCGGGATCAGCGGCGGGGGTGGCGTGATCGTTCGGGTCAAGCCGAACGAGGACATCATCGGTGCGCTGGAAACGATTGCCCGCGAGCAGCACATCCGCCATGCCGTCGTGCGCGGCAGTCTGGGCAGCCTGATCGGGGCGCGTTTCAGCGACGGCGGCCAGGTGGACGACCATGCGACGGAAGTGCTGGTGCGCCAGGGCTACATCCGCGATGGCCGCGCGGTGATGGAGATGCTTGTCGTGGACATGCAGGGCAAGGTGCATGAGGGCTGGCTACAGCGCGGCGAAAATCCCGTCTGCATCACCTTCGACCTGATGCTGGATGACATTATGGTGACGACATGACCAGCGACGATGCGATCCTGGTGCGACTGCTTGACCTTGTCGAAAATCTGGGTGCGATCGCACCGATGATGCACCCGCTGCGGCTGTCCGGCCTGGTCGCCAGACTGGGGGACCAGGACATCTTGTTGCGAGCGGCGATCGAGCGGGGCGAACCGGATGACCGCTTGCGGCTTGCCGCCACGCTGGCGTTGCAGGTGTGCGACGGTCTGCGGGCGGCGCCGAAGGCGGATAATCCGATGCTGGACGCGTCGCGCGCGATGCGCCCGTATTATCGCGCCTTGGAGGCGCTGGCCGCGCTGGCGACGGAACCGCTGGTCGGGCGCTTTTTTCTGGAACCTTGGGCGCGCGACGATCCGGTGTTGCGGGAGCGGCTTGCCGGAGCGCCGCATCCGGACTCGGGGGTATTCCACGCCGGTAACGAAACGAACGAGCGGGGCGGGTTTTCGGTCTATGTGCCGTCCTGGTACGATCCGGCCCGACCGGCGCCGCTGATTTTCGCGCTGCATGGCGGCTCCGGTCATGGCAGGTTGTTTCTGTGGAACTGGGTCGCCGAAGCGCGATCGCGCGGCATGATCGTGGTCGCGCCGACCTCGGTCGGCCGCACCTGGTCGCTGATGGAACCGGATATCGATGCGCAGAACCTGCAGGCGATCCTGACGCAGGTGCAGGATCGTTGGGCTATCGATTCATCGCACCTGCTGCTGAGCGGCATGAGCGATGGCGGCACATTCACCTTGCTGGGCGGACTGGCGGAGGATTCGCCGTTCACCCATCTGGCGCCGGTGGCGGCGTCGTTTCATCCGATGCTGTTGGCGATGACGACGCCGGAACGATTGACCGGGTTACCGATCCACCTGACGCATGGTGCGCAGGACTGGATGTTTTCGGTCGATGGCGCCAGGTCTGCGCATCGCATGCTGGCCGCGGCGGGGGCGGCGATCACCTACCGGGAGCTCGCCGAGCTGTCGCATGCCTACCCGCGCGACAGGCAGGGTGAGGTGCTGGACTGGTTCATGACGTAGGCGCGACCTCGATCACCGCATCGGCCGCGAAGGCGCCTTCGCCGTCCGGCATGGCGAACACCGGGTTGAGATCGATCGACTGCAAGCGATCCCCGGCGGCGACCGCGAAGGCGGACAGACGGGACAGCATTTCCGCCAGTGCCTTCACATCCGCCGGCTTGCGGCCACGGGCACCGAGCAGAAGCGGGGCGCCTTTGATGGAGCGGATCATTGACTCGGCGGTGTCGGGGCCGAACGGACAGCGGCGGAACACGACATCCTTGAGGATCTCGACGAAAATCCCGCCGAGGCCGAACATCGCCATCGGGCCAAAGACGGGATCGCGATGGATGCCCAGAATGCATTCGACGCCGCCCTTGAGTTGTTTCGCTACCAGCACGCCCTCGATCCGGGCCTGTGGCGCGGCGGCGCCGGCGCGCTGCAGCAGCAGTTCGAAGCCGGAACGGACGCCGGCGGCACCGTCGATGTCGAGCAGGACGCCGCCGATTTCGGATTTGTGCAGGATGTCCGGCGAGAGGATTTTCATCACCACGGGGAAGCCGAAGCGCGCGGCCGCGGCGACCGCTTCATCGGCGGTGGCGCAGGCTGCTTCCGGTGCCGATACGATCCCGGCTTCGGCGAGCAGCCGCTTCGCCTCGGCTTCCGACGGGGTTGCGGCCGGCAGCGTCACGGGCGGAACGACCGGGGCGGGTGCGCCGGGTTTGGCGGCAAATGCCTCCCCGTAACGACCCATCGCCTCGATCGCAACGACCGCTCTGGTCGGATCCTCATGCACCACCCAGCCATCGGCTTCGAGCTCATCACGCCGTTCCGGTGGCACAATGACGGACAGCGCGTACAGGCGGCCGGGATACTCGGCGCGCACAAGGTTCAACTGCTCACGGGTGTCGGGCCAGCGGCGGGCGGAGGCGGACATGCTGAAGAAGCCCAGCACCGATTTGTAGCCGCCGTCGCGCACCATCAGTTCGGCAAAGGTCTTCACCAGGGTGACATCGTTCGCGACCTGCGCGGTCGCGTCCACCGGGTTGCGCGGCGCGCAGAACGGCACCAGTGCGCGCAGCTTTTGTTGCGCGTCCAGCGGCATTTCCGGCATCGCCAGACCGAGGCCTTCCGCCACGTCACTGATCAGCACGCCGGCGCCGCCGGACACCGTGATCACGCCCAGCGTATTGCCCACCGGATAGATTTTGCGCGTCGCGGTATGGGCGATATCCAGCATCTCCTCACTGTTACGGGCGCGATATATGCCGAACTCGGACATGACGGCTTCGGTGACGGCATCGTCGCCGGCGATCGATGCGGTGTGCGACTTTGCCGCCTTGCCGCCGAGTTCGCTGCGGCCGACCTTCTGCATCACGATGGGCTTTTTCGCGGCCTTCGCGGCTTCGAATGCGGCGATCAGGGCGGGTGCCTCGCGGATGCCTTCGGCGTACACCGCGATCACATCGACGTCGGGATTTTCCGCCAGCCAGCCGATGCATTCGCCGACGGTCACGTCGCCTTCGTTGCCGGTCATGACGCACAGCGAGGCGCCGATCGCGCGGTTGCGGGCCAGGGTATAGAGATGCGTGCCGTAGGCGCCGGACTGGCTGGCGATGCCGATGCGCCCGAGCACCGGCCAGCCGCTGTCGAAGGAGGAGGAGAAGGTTGCGTAGTAAGAACGGCGCGCGTCGAACACGCCCAGGCAGTTGGGGCCGAGGATGCGCATGCCGCCGGCCCGCGCGACGGCGACCATGTTGGCCTGTGCGACCGCGCCGGCTTCGTCCATCTCGGCGAAACCGGCGGTGAACATCACCACGGCTTTGACGCCGCGGCGGGCGAGATCCTCGATCGACGGGGCGGCGAGTTCGGCGGGCACCGCAACGATCGCCACGTCCGGAGTTTCCGGCAGGTCGGCGACGGATTTGTAGGCCTTCAGGCCCTGGATTTCGGCGCGGTTGGGATTGACCGGGTACAGCGCGCCGGCAAACCCCTGTGCGCGCATATAGGCGATGGGGCGCCCGCCGATCCGCGTCGGGTCGGAGGAGGCGCCGAGTACGGCAACGGAGCGGGGCGCCAGAAGCGGCGTGAGGCCGGAAAATCGAGACATGATGACGGACGGCTCCCAGTTCAGATGGCGCAGTGTTGCGCCATCCTGGACCGGGCGTCATGGTATCGCAACACCGCTCGCCGCTTGGTGGCTACAATCCCCGCTGCAGTCCCAGCAGATCGAGCGACGCCGGCTCTCGGATGCCCGCGATCGTCAGACCGGCATGAACCTGTCCGCGATGATGGGTTTGGTGATTGAAGAAGTGGGTCAAGGCAGAGCCGAGGGCATGCTGAAAGGTTTTCCCGGTCGAATTCTGATATTCGAGGACCCGGTCATAATCCGTCGTACCAGTAACGAATCCGATGATCCGTTCGTCTTCGCGTTCCTGGGCGGCGCGCAGTTCGTCGAAATCGTCGTGGAGAATCTGGTTCAGCCGTTCCGGCTGCGGTCCGTCGCCGGTGAAGCGGCGCATCCAGATATAGTCGGTGACCAGCAGGTGGTTCAGCGTGCCGTGCACACTGCCGAAAAACAGGCCGACGTTGCGCTTGCGCACGTCGTCCGGCAGCGTGGCGGCGTCCTTGTAAAGTCGCCGGTTCGCCCAGCGGTTATAGACCGCCAGTTCGTCGAAATGAGCCTTGAGCATCGAATTGTCTCCTTCCATCACGCGAATTGATCATGGCGCGGCGCGGCCGCGAGCGGTAGTGAGAAGGCAAGCTGATAAGGTGAGGATTTCTCATGTCGAAACCGTCGCTGCGGGCGCTGCGGGCGTTTGCCGAGACAGCACGCAACGGCAGCCTGGCCGGGGCGGCGCGGACGCTGAACGTGACCCCTTCGGCGGTGTCGCATCTGCTGCGGGAGCTTGAGCAATCGCTGGCGGTACCGCTGACGGCTGGGCCAGGCCGGCTGACCGAGGCCGGGCATCGGCTGGGCCGGCGGCTGGCGGGGGCGTTCGACGCGATCGATGCGGCGGTGACCGAGGCGCGGCATCAGGCGGGCGATGTGCGGGTCTCGGCGTTGTCGAGTTTTCTCACGTTGTGGCTGGTGCCGCGGCTGAGCGGGTTTCAGGTGCGGCATCCGGATACGCGGCTGCTGCTGAGCACCGGGACGCGGCCGGTCGATCTGTCGGCGGAACCGTACGAGTGCGCCATTCGCTGGGGGCGCGGCCGCTGGACGGAGCTGGATGCCACGTTGCTGTTCCGCGACCGGCCTGTGGTGGTGGTCAATCCGCGGCTGCTGGGAACCGATCCGCGGGACTTGCCGCGTCTGGCGGCCGGCACGCGCGCCGAGGACTGGCCTTTGGTCGCCGCCGCGCTGGGCTGGCCGGACCTGCCGCCAACCCTGACGTTCGAGACTCGGGCGCTGGCGGTGCAGGCGGCGACGGCGGGGATGGGTGCGGCCGTGGTTGACCGCAATCTGGTGGCGGACATGCTGGGCAACGGTATTCTGGCGGAGATCGCGCCGCACCCGCCGGTGCCGGTGGCCGAGGGTCACTGGTTTGTGGCGCTGCCGGAGCGGCTGCGGATCCGCCAGGTGCGGCAGTTTCGCGACTGGCTGGTGCGCGAGGTGACGGTGGTTCGGGCGGGCGACTGACGCACCGGTCAGTGTTGATCGGTCCGCCGGATTGACGCAGGAGGCTGTTTCACGCATTGACCGCGCATTCTGACGTCGCGCCGCGGTTTGGCGGCGACGGCGGGCCAAATCCGGGCATCGCCAGTGGCCCGGGCGAAACGTGAGGAAACCGCCCCATGGCGCAAACCGCCTCCCCCAACCGCAGCCCCGCGGCGGCCGCGTCTGCCCCGGTGATGGACGCGCTGGAGCGGGAGACGGTGCATCGCGTCGCCTGGCGGCTGATGCCGATCCTGATGCTGGGGTATTTCTGTGCCTATCTCGATCGGGTGAATGTCGGCTTCGCCGGGCTGACGATGATGAAGGCGCTGAGTTTTTCCTCCGCGGTGTTCGGCTTCGGCGGCGGCGTGTTCTTCTTCGGCTACTTCCTGGCGGAGATTCCCAGCAACCTGTTCCTGAATAAAGTCGGCGCGCGGCGCTGGATCGCGCGCATCCTGCTGACCTGGGGTGTCATCTCGGCGCTGACCGCGTTCGTCTGGAGCGACTGGAGCTTTTACGGCATCCGCTTCCTGCTGGGGCTGGCGGAGGCGGGGTTTTATCCGGGCATTGTGCTGTACCTGACCTGGTGGTTCCCGTCCTATTACCGGTCGCGCATGCAGGCGATCTTCCAGTCCGCCAGCGTGATCTCGCTGATCGTCGGACCGCCGGTGTCGGCCTGGTTATTGACACTCGATGGCGCGTATGGGCTGGCCGGGTGGCAGTGGCTGTTCATTGTCGAGGCGCTGCCGCCGATCATCATGTGCTTCGTGACGTGGTTCCTGCTGACCGACCATCCGAAGGACGCGAAGTGGCTGCGTCCGGAACAGCGGGACTGGCTGCAGGGGCGGCTGGATTCGGAGCAGGCGCAGCGCGAGGCGGTGCACAACTACCGGCTGGGCGAGGCGATGGCGAACCCTCGGGTCTGGCTGCTGACGGTGGTGTATTTCGGCCAGAACGTGTCGAATTACGGGCTGCTGATCTTCCTGCCGCAGATCGTCAAGTCGTTTGGCATCTCGACCCAGATGACCGGCTGGATCAGCGCGTTGCCGTTCGTGTTTGCGGCGGTGGCGATGATCTACTGGGGCATGCGGTCGGACCACAGCGGCGACCGGGCGCGGTATGTCGCGGCGGCGTGCGCGTTGTGCGCCGCGGGGCTGGCGGCGGCGGCGTTCATCGGGATCGGCAACCCGGTGTGGATGATGGTGGCCCTGATCCTGGGCATCATGGGGCAGCAGTCGATCGCGCCGACGTTCTGGCCGCTGCCGACGGCGATGCTGTCCGGCATCGCCGCTGCCGGGGGCATCGCGCTGATCAATGCGGTGGGCAATCTGGGTGGTTTCCTGGGGCCTTACATGTTCGGGCTGATCAAGGATGCGACCGGGGGCAGCGATTTCATCGCGTTGCTGGCGCTGGCCGCCGCGCCGGTGATCTGCACGGTGATTCTGCTGCTGCTGGGGCATGACAGGCGGCTGGAGCGGATTCCGGTTGTGGCGGCGTGAGGGGTGGGGGGCGCCGCCCGGTCTGGAGGACGTTTCGATCAACGTTCCTCTGGCGGGAAGCGGTCGTGAACGGGTTGTGGCATGCCGGTCTGGTCAGCGCCAACTCCCGCCGTGCCGTCGGACAGATCGGCTTCCAGAAAGCGGACGTCGGCTTCCGCTGATCCTGCGCGAAGCCGACAGACGGGTCTGCGCCAATCCTGAGTAAGGATTGTTACCGCCGGAACCACGATTCACTCGACATCAACAACAACCTTGCCGGCCGTGCCGCCTGCAATGACTGCGTCGTGGGCTGCATTCACCTCATCGAGTCGGAATTCCCTGGGATCAAGGCGGGGGACGAGCGTGCCGGCTTTGATCAGCGCAGCCGCGCTACGCAGGATTTCACCATGATGCGCCCGGCCTTCGCCAGTGAGCAGCGGCAGTAGCGTGAAGACGCCGGAGTAAGTACCCGCCCGGAACGACAAGGGTGCCAGAGAATGCGCGCCCCAGCCGAGCGCACTCACCACATGCCCAAACCGCCGCACGGATGCGAACGATGCATCCAGGACAGCGCCGCCCACGGTGTCGTAGACCAGATCAAAGCCGCTTCCGCCGGTGAACTGTTGAACCTGCGCGTTTGCTGGCATGTCCCGGTCAATCGGGGTGGCGCCGTTGGCGCGCAGCGCGTCGGCCTTGGATGCCCTGTCAGTGGCGAAAACCTCGGCCCCGAGGGCGCGTGCGATTTGTATTGCTACGTGCCCAATACCGCCGCCACCTCCCTGGATCAGCACGGTCTGTCCCTCTCTCACGCCAGCGCGGTCAACCAAGCCCTCCCACGCGGTGATAACAACGAGCGGCAGTGCTGCCGCCTCACGCATGGACAGGTTGCGAGGCTTCTCCGCCAGGAGGTCGACGTCGACCGCAGCATATTCCGCGAGTGACCCCTGCACACCGCCAACGCCGCCGGTCATACCGTACACCTCGTCGCCTGGCCAAAACCGGGTGACGCCAGGCCCAACTTCTTCCACTACCCCGGCCAGATCGATGCCGAGGATGGCAGGCAGGGGATGGCGTGCATGCCCGGCGGCACCGGCGCGTATTTTGGTGTCGAGTGGATTGACGCCACTGGCGTGAATGCGCACCAGCGCTTGCCCACTACCCGGCACAGGGCGCGCCACCTTCGCCAATCGGAACGGCATATTTTCGCCGTCCAGCATCATCACCCGCATGGTTTCCATGGTTGTCAATGCTTCCTGATCAGGACTGTAAGCTTTTAACATGGGAGGCGCTCCTAGTTGACGAGGGATGCCTCGCCGTTGCCGAAGGACCAGTCATCCACATTCACCGGCACCAGGTTGATGATGACATCTTCCCGCCGCACCCCGAGCTTTTCGTGCAGCGTGTCTGCCACCTGCTTATAGAAGCCGCGCTTCTGTTCGAGCGACCGCCCAGCGACCAGAGTGAGCTGGATGAAGATGCAACCGGTTGTGCGATGGATGCCCAAAAAGTCTGGATCGAACACGAAGTTCTCTGACTCATGTTCAGTGATGACCTGGAAGCGGTCGCCTGCCGGCGCCTTCAGCACGTCGACCATGGCCTGATATACCGCGTCACCAACGCCCTGCCGGAACGCGGCAGACTTGCCTTTGATCATGTCGATGCGTGCGAAGGGCATATGGTTTTCCTTGATGGAGTTGTCGTTGCATGAACGCAGCGGCTTTAACTTCTGACGTTAGGCTCGGTGCTATGCGATCAAAGTCCACAGTTCAGTACGCGCGAGCCCCACGAGCGTACGCAGGAGCAGTCCGGCCGGTAGCAACGGAAACGACACCGCATTTCAGTTCGCGCCAGAAACTGGCCTCCAAGGATCTCGACACTGTCAGGCTCTCGCCGACATAATTGCGATTCGCGACAGCTACGGGGAAAGGTTGGAAAATAGCATGTTGAGCCCCTCGGCGAGTGTCGGGTGGGCAATGATCCCGTCGCGCAATGCAGTGAAATCTAGACGGCCCAACATCGCCATCTGCACGGATGTCATGACCTCGCCGGCCTGTGCGCCTAGCATGGCGAAGCCCAAGATGTGCCCGTCAGAGCCTACCAGCGCCTTCATGAAGCCCTTCTGCTCGGATAGAGTCTGGGCACGCGGGATCATTCTCACCGGCAGGGTGGCCAGTCGGTAGGCGATGCCGGCGTCGTGCGCCTCCCGCTCGCTGAGCCCAACCCGGGCGAATTCTGGGTCGATGAACACGCAATACGGGATGAGCCTCCCAGTTGTGCTGCGCGTGCCCCCCGTGATGCCGCTTTTAACAACGCGGTAGTCGTCCATCGACACGTGGGTGAACATCGGGCTGCCAGCGCTTTCGCCCAATCCCCAGATGCCGGGCGCGGTCGTCTGTAGGTATTGGTCGACCTTAATGAACCCGCGAGCGTCAAGTGCCACACCGGCGACCTCAAGCCCAACCCCGGCCGTGCGCGGGGTCCGTCCGGCCGCCACCAGCACGTGTGACCCGGTGAAGGACGCGCCATTCTCCAGCGTCACCGTAACACTCTCGCCGGATCTGCCATCGACCCGTACCGGGGTGGCGTTTAGGGCAAGCTCAATTCCGTCCTCGGCGAACAATCTCTGAATGGCGGTGGCAACGTCACCATCCTCGCGCGCCGCCAATTGCATGCCGTGCTCGATGATCACCACCGTGCTGCCCAGCCGGCGAAAAGCCTGGGCCAATTCCATCCCAATGTAGCCGCCGCCCAGCACCAGCAGCCGCTCAGGCACGGTATCGAGCTTCAGCGCCCCGACATGTGTCAGTGGCGCCGCCTTGGCCAGACCGGGCACCGCCGGGATGGCGGCGTCGGTGCCCAGGTTTACGTAGATGCGCGGCGCGGTCACCCGGCGGATACTTCCATCATGCCCGGTCACCTCGATCACGCGCGGCTCAACAAACCGTCCCGTGCCGAGCAGCAGATGCAGGCCGCTCGCCGCGAACAGCTTCAAATGGTAGTCCACCATGCCCTGCACGACTTCGGCCGTGCGCGCTGCGATGCGGGGCATGTTGACGCTCACGCTCTCCGTCACTGCACCAAAAGCTGCAGCACGCCGGACCAGCTCTGTCACGCCAGCGCTGCGCACCAGCGTTTTGGTTGGGATGCAGGCGACGTTGATGCAAGCACCACCAATCATGCCGATTTCGACTAGGCACACATTCTGCCCGGCTTTGGCGCGGTCCATAGCCAGCGTCTTGCCGGCTTTTCCGCCGCCGAGGATCACCATGTCGTATTCTTCGGTCATGCGCGCCACCGCCAGTCAGACGCTGTCATGCTGTCCGGGTGGCATTCCTGCAGCCGAACCAGAATCGTGCTGAACAGGTTGCCGGCGATCGGGTGGGCAAACTCGGCGAGCACGGCATGGGGCGATCTAGCAAGCTTCAGGAGATAGCCGAACGTAACCAGAATGAACGCGGCTGCCGCCGCAACGGCCACGCCATCGGCCGCCGACGCCGGCACGCCGTAACGCGCCTGTGCGAGGCGCCATGCCACGGACAGCCCGGTCAGCTCCATAACGGAGCCGAAAAGGCCGAGCGGCAGGTAGTCGAACTGCCGTTTGGCGGTTGTTTGAGTCGGATCAACAGCGGTAGCGCTCATGGTTGAAGTGCCTCCGTGATGACGTGCTGCGCCGGATCCAGTGCATGTGCGAGGTGACCCCGAACGCCGGCTTTCAGCAGGATTGGCGCGACGGGATGGAAAGAGACCGAAGTGCCGGTCCCGACCTCGCGGACGAGAACACGCAGCGGGAGATCAAGCGCCGCGTTCGGCGCGGCGAGCATGATCGGCGTGCCGCCCTTGGGATTGCCGTAGAGCAGCACGACAGTCGGTGGCATTGCCAGGCCCGCCTGCGCCGCACCTTCCGCGTGATCGATGCGGGCGAAGATTGTCAGCCCCGCGCCAGCGATGGCGCCGGTGACGCGTGCCAGCGCTGCGTCAAAACCGAGTTGCGTCGTGATCTCGACGAGATCGCGTTCTGGCCCGCCGGTCATGCGCGGGCTCCGTTGGTTTGAAAGGTGGTGACGACAGGTTGCGTCCCGGATGCCGCGTCAGAGTCCGACCGGCGCGATTGCCCGACGCCGTGCGCTGCCAGGAACCGCCGCATGCTGTTGCCGATCTCGGCCGCATGGGTCTCCAGCGCGAAATGGCCGGCTTCAAGAAGTACAATCTCAGCCTGCGGCAGGTCGCGCTGATAGGCCCGCGCGCCGGCTGGGAGGAAATGCGGGTCATGGCGGCCCCAGATCGCCAGCAGCGGTGGCCTGTGCGCCCGGAAATAGGCCTGGAACGCCGGGTAAAGGGCGAGATTGCTCGCGTAATCCAGGATCAGATCGAGCTGGATCTCCTGCGCGCCCGGACGCGCCATGTAGGCGATGTCCAGCGTGTATCCGTCGGGTGAGACGAGGGACGGGTCGGCGCCGTGCAGATATTGATCCAGCCGGATGCTCTCGGCGGTGAGCGATACCCGGCATGCCTCCCGGTTCTCGGGCGTCGGAGACGCCCAGTAGGTTCGCCAGGGCGCCCACGCATCGCTCAGCCCTTCCAGGTAGGCGTTGCCGTTCTGGCTGATGATGGCGCTGATCCGCTCGGGATGGGCCATCGCGACACGCAACCCAACCGGCGCGCCATAATCGAAAATATAGAGGGCAAACCGGTCGAGATGCAGCGCTTCTGTGAAGCCGCCGATGATTTGTGCAAGATGATCAAAGCTGTAGGTGAATTTTCCGCGCGGCGCCGCCACCGTGTTGCCGAAGCCCGGCAGGTCCGGCGCGATCACGCGGTAGGTCTCGGCAAGCTCAGGGATGAGGTCGCGAAACATGTGGCTGGCCGTGGGGAAACCGTGAAGCAGGAGCACGACGGGAGCGTCGGCAGGACCTGCCACGCGGTAGAACACATCGACGTCGCCGACCTTCTGCGAATGAAATTCGACCTGCACGGGGAGCACCTCCAGTTGAACGGGCCTGAGACTGCCTGACCACATCCACATGGGACGTTGCTCCCGGCGGCAGAACGGCCAATGCTTGGAAGCTCTGATTGCAGGATGCGCAACGTTGGACCGTTTGGACGCGATGGCAGCCTTTGTGGCCGCGGTGGACCGCGGTTCGCTCGCGGCCGCGTCCCGTCAGCTCGGCTATTCGCCGGCCGCGGTCACTCGTGCCATCGCCTCGCTTGAAGAGCGCCTTGGCGCGCTGCTGCTGCATCGCTCATCACGCGCGCTGCGCCTGACGCCTTTGGGCGAAACCTACCTGGCTACGTGCCGTCAGGTGCTGGACGAGCTCCATCGCGCCGAACAGGGTGCCGCAGCGGACGCAAACACGCCGCGCGGACTGCTGACCCTAACCGCACCTGTCTTGTTCGGGCGCCTCAAAGTGCGGCCGGTGCTGGACCGCTTTCTGGATGCCAACCCAGCCGTGCAGGCCCGGCTCGTGCTCCTCGATCGCGTCGTCAATATGCTTGATGAGGGGATCGATGTGGCTGCGAGGCTCGCGGACTTGCCCGACT
>Ga0182012_10002493_pt1 | contig 19870 bp, 20 predicted proteins | sample 612S2SmetaG_FD_120486 | JGI IMG/M metagenome (GOLD analysis project Ga0182012, IMG submission 120486) | Permafrost microbial communities from Stordalen Mire, Sweden - 612S2S metaG | ecosystem: Environmental > Terrestrial > Soil > Wetlands > Permafrost | place: Sweden: Stordalen | collected...
ACTCAGCCGCACGATGTATTTCTTGATCGCAATCGCTTTCCCGGCCACGAATCATCTCCATCGCTGATGCGCAGCGACAGAGATTCACAGCCCGCCATCAAAATCAATGACGGAGCCTACTAGGGCAGGCAGGGCTGAGCGGGGATCAGGCGCCCGAGGACTTCACAAGGGCAGTCGAGCGCGTTTCTCGTTCGGGCGGCACGCCGCTCGCCGTATCCGAGAATGAACAATTGCTCGGCGTCGTTCATCTCAAGGACATCGTTAAGCCGGATATCAAGGACCGGTTCGCGGCGTTGCGCGCCATGGGCATCAAGACGGTCATGGTGACGGGCGACAATCCAATCACGGCGGCGGCCATCGCCGGCGAGGCGGGCGTCGACGATTTCATCGCGCAGGCGACGCCGGAGGACAAGTTGAAATATATCCGCAAGGAGCAGCAAGGCGGCCGGCTCATCGCGATGTGCGGCGACGGGACCAACGACGCGCCCGCGTTGGCGCAGGCCGATGTCGGTGTCGCCATGCAGACTGGCACGCAAGCGGCGCGCGAAGCCGGCAATATGGTCGATCTCGATTCCGATCCGACTAAGCTCATCGAAATTGTCGCCATCGGCAAGCAGCTGTTGATGACGCGCGGATCGCTGACGACTTTTTCCATCGCCAATGACGTCGCGAAATATTTCGCGATCATTCCGGCTCTGTTCGTCATCACCTACCCAGAGTTGGAGGCGATCAATGTCATGAAGCTCGCGTCGCCTCAGTCGGCGATTCTGTCCGCCGTCATCTTCAATGCCTTGGTCATTATCGCGCTGATCCCGCTGGCATTGAGGGGCGTCGAGTATCGTCCCGTCGGCGCCGCCGCCCTGTTACGCCGCAATCTGCTGATCTACGGGCTGGGCGGAATCGTCGCGCCGTTCGTCGCCATCAAGTTCATCGACCTCGTCGTATCGGCTTTGCATCTGGCTTGAGGAGTCCATCATGTTGGCCCAACTGCGTCCCGCGATCGTGATGATCGTCCTGTTCACCGCCTTGACCGGCCTGGCCTATCCTCTGGCGATCACCGGCGTCGCTCAACTTGCGTTTTCCACCCAAGCCAATGGCGGCGTGATCGAGCGCAATGGCAAGATTGTCGGCTCGTCCTTGATCGGTCAGAGCTTCGCCTCGGATCGTTATTTTCACGGCCGCCCTTCGGCGACCAGCGCGCCCGACCCCACTGATTCAACCAAAACGGTCGACGCTCCCTATAATGCCGCGAATTCCTCTGGCTCCAATTTGGGCCCCACGTCGCAAAAGCTTATCGATCGCGTGAATAGCGCCATTGAAACGGAGTTCGCCGTTGGACGGATTGACGTGGTGGCGGCGGACGCCGTGACCGCTTCCGGCTCCGGCCTCGATCCGCATATTTCGCCGCAATTCGCGCTGGCGCAGGTTCCGGCGGTCGCCCGGGCGGGCGGCCTGAACGAGAGTCGTGTGCGCGCCTTGGTGGAGGAGCACACCGAGCAGCGCTTCATCGGATTGATCGGCGAGCCACGCGTCAATGTCCTCGAACTCAACCTGGCGCTGGACGCATTGCGCCCGGAGATCATCTCCAGCAGGCGCCACAATTGAGTGGGTCCAGATGTGACGGCGGCAGACCGAAGGTCGCGCCTCCTTATGGCGCCGCGCCTCCGGTCGCCCAGCGTTTCAACTCGCCAAGTTCGGCTTCCGGCCGCTCGATTACGATTTCCGCCCAGCCGCTAGAGATTTTCCCGCTCTCGCCGTCGATTGAGAGCCAGTCGCCTTCACTAAGCTCGCGCCCAGCGAGCCTGATACGGCGATTATTTTCATCGATCTCCAGACTGTCGCATCCAACCAGACAGGCCTTGCCAAGTTGGCGCGCCACCACCGCCGCGTGCGCGGTGCGTCCCCCAACCATGGTGAGAATGCCCGCGGCTGCGTTGAACCCAGCAATATCGTCGGTCGAAGGCTCGCGCCGAACCAATATGACTGGCGCGCCGCCCGCGGCCATGCGCCGGGCCGTCTCGCTGTCGAGCGCGATGCGGCCGCTGGCGACACCAGAGGAAGCGGAAATCGCTGTCGCCAGCGGCGTCGCTTCACACCGCAGCGTTGCGACGCCCGCGCGCTCCAGATTGACGCCTTCAAGGCTCCGTAAAGCCTCTGCCGGCGTTATCACCCCTTCGCGGACCAAATCCACCGCGATCCTGAGCGCGGCGCGTGGCGTGCGTTTGGCCGAGCGGGTTTGCAAAAAATACAGCTTGCCGTCTTCGACCGTGAACTCGATGTCCTGCACATCCTTCAATTCTTGCTCCAGTCGCCGCGACGCGACGGCGAGATCTCGGGCGATATCCGGTAGCCACTTCGCCAACAAGGTGGCGTCGCCTGGCGTGCGGCGACCGGATACGACGTCCTCCCCCTGAGCATCGAACAGGAAGTCGACATAGGGCTCGTTGGCGCCGGTGGCGGGATTGCGAGAAAAGGCCACCCCAGCCCCGGATCTATTGCCGGAATTACCGAACACCATCGCCTGGACCGTGACGGCCGTGCCCGCTAAATCATGTAGTCCATTGATTTGCCGATACTCCCGCGCGCGGACGCTCTCCCACGAAGCGTAGACGGCTAGCGCCGCTGCATCCAACTGATCCAGCGGGTCTTCGGGAGGACGGCGGCCCGAAGCGCGCGAGGCGATCTCGATGAACTCATGTGTCAGACGTTCCAGCGCCTCGCAATCGAGTTCGTCTTCCGACGCCGCGTCTTCCGCTCTCAACATGGCGGCGAGCGGGCGTTCGAATTCGGCGTTTGGAACACAGCCGACCACCTCGGAATAGCTTTGCACGAAGCGCCGATAAGTGTCCCAGGCGAGACGCGGGTTTCCAGTCAGCCGGATGAGACCCTGAACAGTTTCATTGTTCATGCCAACGTCGAGAATCGTGTCGAGCATTCCGGGCATGGACCTGGCCGCGCCGGAGCGAACCGAAACAAACAGCGGCGACCGGCTATCTCCGAAGCGGCGGCCCGTCGCCGACTCAAGCCGGGCGACGCCGAGACGCAGGCCGTTTTTTAGCGCCTGGACCGCTGCTCCATCCTTTTGGTTCACGCCTTTGCATAGGCTGGTGGGCATTACGAAAGCGGGTGGGACGGGAAGACCTAGCCGGCTCATTCGCGCGAGCTGGGCCGCCTTGGAGCCTACGAGTTCCGCGGTGGCGTCGGAAGAGGCGTTGGCTGGAACTACGAGGAACGGCTGGCTCGTGTCGTCCGTCATGCCGACAGTTCCTCTAACACTCGATCACGCAGCGCGTGAGCGGCATGGGCGAGGCAATCGGTCGCGTGCTCTATCGTCCGCGCCATCTCTATGCCGAGCATGAGGGCTTTTGCGTCGCCGCCCACGTTCGTGAAGAAGGCGGCGAGCGCGGCCCGCTCGGCGAGGTCAGCGTTGCGCTCCAATTCAGCGACCGCATCAATCGATTGCAACGCGAAGGCCGCGTCGATGCGCTTGCCTTCAGGTAGCCTAGCCGTCGCAGCGACAGCCTTGACCATCTCGCTCGTCCCGCGCGTCGCGAGATCGGCGAGTTCGGCAAGCTGTTCGCATAATGCCCGCGCTTGTTCGCCTTCCGGCAAAAGGCTGATCAAAAATACCGCTTCGTCAAAAGCGTCGGCCGCGTTTTCAACTTCGTCGATCACAAAACGTAGTTCCCTTGCGTCATGCAGCTTGGCGCAAGCAGCCCGAGCCGCCAGGGTGAGCCCATCGGCTTTCGCCTCGATGCGCATGGCTCGCCGCACGACGGACTGACGCTCGGCGCTGTTCCCCGGATGCGCCAAAGCGGTCCAAATGATTGACGCCAACGTATGCGACAAGCCGAGATGACGTTCGATGATCGTCAGAACCGCATTCTCCGCCGATTCGAAACGCTGCGCGAGATCGGCTTGAATCTGATCTCGGATCAGCCTCGCGGAGCGGCCAGACCGCAGCCCTACGCTTGCTTCCTTCAATACGTGCCGCAGGAAATCGATGATCTCCTCGGCGCCGAGCACGGCGTCCAGTCGAGCGCCATAGGGAATGCGGTCGGCCGCGACGTGGCGGATCGCGTCGAATACCAGATCCGCCCCGCCAAGCTCCAGAAGGGCGCGATGTCCCACGTCGTTGTTCGCCGCCCAAGTCAGAAGATTGATCGAAGTGTTCTTGCCGACGAAGGTCTGCAACGCTTTGCGGCCCTTGTTCCAGTCGATGAGAAAGACGATGCGCGAGCCCAGAAACGTCAAGAAAGCGTCGATCCCATCGCGCGTGTCCGCGACGAAACGACCCGTCATCAGATAAAAAACATCTTCCTTGCCAATGCTTCCAGCCTCGTGTTCGGCAAGAACGCTCCACTCGACGTTCCAAGTCTCGAATAATGACGAAAAGAACTTTGCGCGAACACGGTGAATATCGGTATAGGTCACACTAACCAAGCCGTGTTCGACATGAATGACAAGCACATGCGCATCGGTGGCGCCGATGTCATTTTGTATCGTCAAGCGAGCGCCGACACGCGCCGCTGTGGTGGCGAGGCCAGGATGGCCGAAAGCCAACGGAGCTGTTCGGTTGAGCCCCCGCATGAAGGCCGCAACCCGGTCGCGATCGTCAGGATCGAGGTGGTGAACATGCGCGCCGTCGATCACTTCGACGGCCGTCTGCGCCGCAATGCGGTTTAGCGCCTTGTGCGCATCCATCACAAGAAGATGCAAACTGTCTTCCCGACCGCGCCGCACCGAAGTCATCCGTGATATTTCATCGCGGCCGATCACGCTGTCTGGAGCAGAGGGAGCCCTCTTTTGCAAGTCGATCAACCGCGCCCGCAAGGATTTTCCGCTTTCCGGATCGACCGCTTCGACTGGCGCGAGCATGGTCGCCATATCGACCGGAATGCCTGCCAGAAGCGCCGTAACGCCGGGAATTGCGATGCGGTCTCCGTCGAGCGGACGAGCCCCGGCAATAATGCGATCGAACTGGGGGTCCGACAAGCCGGCGGCATGCCGCTCCGCCTGCAGAGATGGCGCGGCGCCCCCCACTGACGATGCATGCGCCGCCGCCTCCTGCAGCATGGTCAGGCGCAATTTGATGCGATCGTTTGCATTCAGCGCTTCGGCGATTAGCGATGGAAGCAGGATGGCCTGCTCTCCCAACAGCTTAACGATCTCCACCTTCGCGGTCATGTCGCCCCCGGTTAGGGTCTTTGGCCCAATCGGCGAAGAGGCTCGCTTTGCGCTGGGCCAGCGCTAGAATTATAGCGCGAGGCCACCCACGGAAAGCAATCATTGTTTTCGGCTGGTGTTGGAGATGGGCCGTGTCGACGCCCATTTTGTCCTTTGTTCGTGATCCACGCTTTCGCCCCACGTCGGCGTCCGCCAGATTCCGATAAGCTCGACATTCGCCACATTCGCTCTACCTAACTCGGATGACGCGCAAGTGAAGGGGTGAGGCATTGCTCGCCGAGCAAAAGGAGCGGGACCCGGCCAAGGTCGTTTCGTTGGAGGTTCGTGTGCGGGGTCGCGTGCAGGGCGTGGGGTTCCGCCCGACGGTCTGGCGACTTTCGCGCGCGCTGGGCCTTTGCGGCGAAGTTTTTAACGACTCCGAGGGAGTTTTTATTCGGCTGTGGGGCGCCGAGCAACAAATTACCATTTTCCTTGGCCGCCTGCGGCAGGAGCCGCCGGTATTGGCGCGGATCGACAGCGTCGAATGCACGGAAGGTCGCGGGGATATGCCCGCGGACTTCCGGATCGCGCCGAGCGTCGAGGGGCGCGCGCATACGCAAATCGCCCCGGACGCCGCCATCTGTCGCGCTTGCGCCGCGGAAATCTTGAATTCGCGCGAACGGCGCGCAAACTATCCCTTCACCAATTGCACGCATTGCGGGCCGCGCCTCACGATAGTCACGGAAATCCCGTATGACCGCGCGAACACGACGATGGCGCCATTCCCGATGTGCGCGGCGTGCGAAGCGGAATACACAGACCCTGGCGATCGTCGTTTCCATGCTGAAGCGATCGCCTGCGGCGCCTGCGGTCCAAAGATCACATTGCGTCGCCTGGACGGGTATGCGGAGGAACTGGAAAAGCTGTCGAGCGAGGAATGCCTCGCCGCGGCGCTTCGGCTCATTATGTCGGGCGCAATCCTCGCACTCAAAGGTCTTGGAGGCTATCATCTCGCCTGCGACGCCACGAATTTCGATGCGGTTTCACGCCTTCGGCGATTGAAGCGCCGCGACGCGAAGCCTTTCGCTCTGATGGCGCGAGACCTCGGCGTAATAAGAGACTATTGCGCCGTCGGAGAAGAGGAGGAGCGCCTGCTTATCAGCTCCGCGGCGCCGATCGTCCTGCTGAACACGCGCGGCGGGAAACGATTGCCGCCAGTGGTCGCGCCGAGCCTTAACGCGCTTGGCTTCATGTTGCCGACGACCCCGCTGCATCACCTCGTCATGCAGGGCTTTGCAGGGCCGCTGGTGATGACGAGCGGTAATCTCTCCGACGAACCGCAGGCCATTGACGACAATGACGCTCGGGAGCGTCTCGCCGCGATCGCGAGCTACGCGCTTGTCCATGACCGGCGGATTGCAAATCGCGTCGATGATTCAGTCGTCCGCGTCATGGCCGGTCGCGCGCGAGTCTTGCGCCGCGCGCGAGGCTATGCCCCCGCGCCGCTCCGTTTGCCGTCAGGGTTTGAATCCGCCCCCCAGCTTTTGGCTTTTGGCGGTGAATTGAAAGCTGCATTCTGTCTGCTCAAAGGCGGAGAAGCCACGCTGTCACAGCATCAGGGCGATCTTGAAGACGAAAGAACCCTCGACGACTACCGCAAAAACCTGGCGCTTTACGCGAGGCTTTTCGACCATCGCCCGGCGGCTTTCGTCGTTGACAGCCATCCGGACTATGTCTCCTCGAAGTTCGCGCGAGAGCAAGGGCTCACGACGTCGACGCCGGTGATGGAGGCCCAGCACCACCACGCTCACATCGCGGCGTGCCTGGCGGAAAATGGACGCCCGCTCGACGCGCCGCCGGTGTTGGGCGTCGTCTTGGATGGTTTGGGTTTTGGCGACGACGGAACAATCTGGGGCGGGGAATTTTTGCTCGCCGACTACCGCCGCTATGAACGGCTGGGCGCGCTGCGGCCGGTCGCGATGCCAGGCGGGGCTCGGGCTGTTCGCGAACCTTGGCGCAATCTTTACGCTCACCTCACGGCCCTTATGGATTGGCCGGAGTTTGCGCGACATTTCTCGCAACTCGACCTTTGCGCCGAGCTAAGCAAGAGGCCGCTTTCGACTCTCGAAGCCATGATGCGAAGCGGCGTCAATTCGCCGATGGCCTCGTCATGCGGTCGATTGTTCGACGCGGTCGCGGCAGCCCTCGACATCTGCCCGGACCGCCAAGCCTATGAGGGCGAAACCGGAGCGCGTCTCGAAGCGATTGTGGATGAAAGTGAATTGCGGAACGGAGATGAGGCGCATTGCTATTCCTTCTCGCTTTCTCCGCGAAGCCCGGCTGGCCTGCAATATCTCGAACCGGCGACGATGTGGCGCGCGCTTCTTGACGATCTCATGACGAGAACGCCGCCTCCCATAATCGCAGCGCGCTTTCACAAGGGTCTTGCCGCCGCGATCGTTGCGATGACGAAGCAGCTTGCGCGAAAAAACGGCGGTCGCGCGCGCCTATTTGACACTATCGCCCTGTCGGGCGGCTGCTTTCAGAACCATATTCTCTTCGCGGAGGTGGTCCGTCGCCTGGAACAGGCGGACTTCAAGGTGCTGACCCACGCGGAGGTTCCGACCAATGACGGCGGTCTTGCGCTCGGACAAGCCGCGATAGGGGGCGCGCGTCTGATCGACGAGGCGAAACGGCATAGCCTTAAGGGAGGGGTTCGTGTCGCTGGAGCGTGACCTGAAGTCGCTTTATCCCTTCTTGCACGGGAAAAGTCAGGATCCCGTCAAGCTCGGCGAGGCGTTGCTGCGTTCCGTCGATGAGAAGGCGAGAGAGTCGCGCGAAACCAACGCGCGCTTTTTTGAAAAACAAGGCGCCGCGCTCGTCGAAGCGTCAACGGCCATCGCCGCGGTTTACCGGCGAGGCGGACGCATGTTCTCCATGGGAAACGGCGGCTCGAGTTGCGACGCGTCGCATTTCGCGGTCGAATTCGTGCATCCCGTCACAACCGGACGGCCGGCTCTCGCGGCGGTCAATCTCGTCGCCGACCTCGCCACGATAACTGCAATCGGCAATGACGTCGGTTTCGAACATATCTTCACGCGGCAGGTGATCGCGCAGGCCAAGTCCGGCGACGGTCTGATCGGCTTTTCGACGAGCGGAAACTCCTCCAATTTGCTGCATGCCTTCGCCAAGGCGAAGGAGATTGGCGTGACGACGATCGGATTTGCGGGCGGCGACGGCGGCGCCATGGCGTCGAGCGGACTCCTGGAGCATTGCCTCGTCGTGCCCACGACCTCGATCCATCGCATCCAGGAGTGCCACGTCGCCGCTTATCATATCGCTTGGGATCTCGTGCACACGCTGCTCGCCGACGATCGCGGCTTCGCCTCGAGGAAAGGCAATGCGGCATGAAATATGTCGATGAGTTCCGCGACGGCGAAAAGGCGAGGATACTCGTCAAGGGAATCCACGAACTGATGTCGACCATGGATACTCCCAAGGATCGGCCGCTTCATATAATGGAGGTGTGCGGCGGTCACACGCATTCGATATTCCGCTACGGCGTCGAGGGCATGCTCCCCAAGACGATCGAACTTGTGCATGGGCCGGGTTGCCCCGTGTGCGTGCTACCGATGGGCCGCGTCGATGATTGCGTGAGCATCGCCGAGCGTCCCGAGGTCATTTTCACGACCTTCGGCGACGCTATGCGCGTGCCCGGCTCCAAAGTCAGCCTGCTTCAAGCCAAGGCCGACGGCGCCGACGTGCGCATGGTCTATTCCCCCATGGACGCGCTCGCGCTGGCACGAAAGCATCGCGACCGCGAGATCGTGTTTTTTGGACTAGGCTTCGAAACCACGATGCCCTCGACAGCGCTGACGATTTTGCAGGCCGACCGGGAAGGCGTCACGAATTTTTCGGTCTTCTGCAATCACATCACCATCGTGCCGACAATAAAGGCGATCTTGGACAGTCCAGATATAAGGATCGACGGATTTTTGGGGCCCGGGCACGTGTCGATGGTCGTCGGCACGAGACCGTATGAGTTCATCGCGCAATATTACCACAAGCCGATGGTCGTCGCGGGCTTTGAACCGCTGGACATTCTCCAGTCGATATGGATGGTGGTCAAGCAGATCAAGGATGGTCGCTGCGAGATCGAGAATCAATATGCGCGCGTAGTGCCCGACGAAGGCAACGCTGCGGCGCTTAAAGCAGTTTCCGAGGTTTACGAGCTACGTGAGTTTTTCGAATGGCGTGGATTGGGATCGATCGATCATTCGGGCGTCAGGCTGCGCGACGATTACGCGCGCTTCGACGCCGAGCGCAAATTCGCCGTTCCTAATCTGAAGATCACGGACCCAAAGTCCTGCCAGTGCGGAGAGGTGCTCAAGGGCGTCATCAAACCGTGGCAATGCAAAGTGTTCGGATCCGCCTGCACTCCACACTCGCCACTTGGAGCATTGATGGTGTCGTCGGAAGGCGCCTGCGCCGCCTATTATCAATATGGCGGATTGAAAAAACACGAGGCGGCGACATGACTCTTGCCGCGCCCCCCAAGCGATCCCGTTCTCTCGGCAGGGTGTTCGTGCCGAAGGTGACGCTCGCGCATGGCGGCGGCGGCAAGGCAATGAAGGATCTGATCGACGACGTGTTCGTCGCGGCTTTCGACGGGGCCGCGCCGGCCGTGCTCGAGGATCAGGCCCGGTTCGATCTCGCCTCGTTCTCCATGCATGGCGATCAACTGGCTTTCACGACCGATGCGTTCGTCGTCGATCCTCTGTTCTTTCCGGGCGGCGACATTGGCAAACTTGCCGTGTGCGGAACGATCAACGATCTCGCGGTCGGCGGCGCGAAGCCGCTGTATCTTTCCTGCGCAGTGATCATCGAGGAAGGCGTCGCCATCGACACTCTTCGAAAGATCGCCAGATCCATGGCGCGAACAGCCTCCGATGCGGGCGTGAAGATCGTCACCGGAGACACGAAGGTCGTGCAGAAGGGCGCATGCGACAAGCTTTTCGTGACGACCACGGGGATCGGCGTGATCCCCAGCGGAGTAAATCTCGGAGCGCAACTGGCGCGGCCTGGCGACGTTGTGCTGGTGAACGGGCGTCTCGGCGATCACGGCGCCGCCATTCTCGGCGCGCGGGGCGACATGGCGCTCGATACGCCAATCGAGAGCGATTGCGCGGCGCTGCACGAGCTTGTCGACGCACTGCTCGCCGCGGCGCCGGGCATTCGAGCCATGCGCGACGCGACACGGGGAGGCGTGGCCACGGTGCTCAACGAAATCGCGGAAGCGTCAGCGGTCTCCATCGAGATCGACGAATCGCATACACCGATCGGAGACGAAGTGCGCGGGTTTTGCGAGATTCTCGGACTTGATCCGCTTTATCTCGCCAATGAGGGCAAGATTGTCATCGTTTCGCCGCCTGGGCAGGCGGAGGCCGCGCTGGCGGCGATGCGCGCTCACCCGTTAGGCGTGCGCGGTTGCGTGATCGGACGCATTGCGCAAGGCGAACCGGGACGCGTGGCGATGCGGACCGTGTTCGGGGGACGACGCATCGTCGATATGCTTGTGGGCGAGCAATTGCCACGAATTTGCTAACGGAGAGTCGACTATGTGCGGACACTGCGGATGCGGAAGCGAAGCGAAAGCGACGGCCCTGGATCTTCAGACCGGGGCGGAGATTACGATGGAGCCGGTGGCCCACGATCATGAGCATGAGCATGAGCATGAGCATGAGCATGAGCATGAGCATGTACACGCCGACGGAACCCGACATTCTCACCCGCGTCGCTCCGACGATGCGCCTGGCGCGGACCCGCTAACCCTCCAGACTCGCATTCTCGCCAAGAACGATGCGTTCGCCAACAAAAACCGCGCCTGGTTCCATGGACGCGAAATTCTTGCGCTCAACCTTGTCAGTTCTCCCGGTTCGGGTAAGACCACCCTACTTGAGCGCACCATCAAAGATCTAAAAGAGGAATTTAAGCTGTTCGTCGTCGAGGGCGACCAGGCGACAGCGCGCGACGGTGAGCGCATACGCGCGGCGGGCGCCGCCGCCGTCCAAATCAACACCGGCTCCGGCTGTCACCTCGAAGCCGACATGGTGGGCCGGGCGCTCCAGCACTTGAAACCCGGAGCCGGCTCCATCGTTATGATCGAGAACGTCGGCAATCTTGTTTGTCCGGCCTTATTCGATCTCGGCGAGCGCCGTAAGGTTGTGATTTTCTCCGTGACCGAAGGCGAGGACAAGCCGCTGAAATATCCGACCATGTTCGGCGCCGCGGCGATTATGATCTTGAACAAGATCGACCTGCTTCCTTATGTCGAATTCGACGTGGCGCGAGCCATCGCCAACGCCAAGCAGATCAATCCCGACATCGTCGTGCTACGCCTTTCCGGACGTACAGGCGAAGGATTCGAGGGCTGGTATGAATGGCTGCGGAAAGAGATCGATGCGATGCGGGACGCGGCTTTCGCCTAGCGCTCTTGCGGTTCCAACTCGATGCTGCGGACATTAAGCTCGCCACCGCGCAGCAGCGTTTTGCGAAAGGAGCCGCACGAGCATGCGGTAAAGAGATCCGTGATCGGGAACTCCAGTCCGCAGTCCTCGCATCGCGCCGTCGCGGGAATCTCAATGATATTGAGCCGCGCGCCTTCCGCGCAAGTTCCCTCGGCGACGAGATCGAAGCTGAAAGCTATTGCGTCCGGCGCGACGCCCGACACGGCGCCAATTTCGACATTGACGCAGGCTATTCGCCGCCCACGCGCGGCTTCGTCGACGACTGTCACGATCCCCTGAGCGATCGATAGTTCATGCATCGAGGCGCCGCCTATTGAAGGAGAGAGCCCCGCATCGCCTCGACCTCGGCCTGCGCTTCTCCGAGTTCGGTCAGGAGTTTGAGGGTTTTTACGGCTTCGTCGTCGTCGATGCGGCTCATGGCGAAACCGACATGAATCAGCACCCATTCACCGACGCATGAGTCGACCGGATGATCGTCGTCGATGATGCAAGATACGTTGATCTGGCGCTTGACGCCGCAAACGTCGACCGTCGCAAGACAGTCTTCGCTGTTATCAACGGTGACGATGCGTCCGGGGATGCCGAGGCACATTGGCTCGCTCCTTATTGATTCCCTGCGGCAAAATTTGTCGCCGCGGTCGTTCGCTACATCATGGTGATCTTAATGTAACGATAAAGGTCGCGAAAGTTCATCACGATCAGCCCGATGACGATGAGGCCAATGATGGTCCAAAAGATCTCCCAACCGCTCATTGCAGGCTCCTTTCGGTCTTGGATCCGCGCATACTCTGAACAGAACGGCCAGCGGTGCCGCGCTCCTGAAGAAACGCTTCCGCCAGGCGTTCGACAACATCCGCGGCAGGTCCGATCGCCGCCGCCACCGTCTCGCTCAATCCCATCGCGCCTTCGTCTCCGCCAAAACTTTGCGGCTCACAAAGAACAAGGACAATCTTTTCGCAAAGGTCTTCATGACCCACGAGTGATTTCAAGACCGTCGCCGGATCGAGGCTGTGCGCCATCGCCGCCATATTTTGGGGAGAGAATTCCTCCCTCGGCTCCACGATTGAAATCGTCCCAGGGGCTGCACCGCGTCGCGCGCAGTCCAGCAATATGACGATCTCGTAGCCGCCGGTCAGCGCGTAGGCCAGGTCGACTCCACAAATGCCGAAGTCCACGAGCGCGACTTCTGCGGGCAGCTTTCGAGCGGACAGCGTTCGAACGGCTTCGACGCCAAACGCGTCGTCTCCCTCGAAGATATTGCCCACGCCCCCCACAAGAATGCGCTTCATACGCGGTCTCCAGCGTTGACGGGTTCGATCTCCTCGCGCGAGAAATAAAAGCGGTGCCCAGGAAATCCAGCGGCGCCTAGATCACCGCCGGGATCATCCATGAGCGTCACCGCGACATGCACGCGATCGTCGAAGTCCCTTTCGATCGCCAAAATCGTCGCCATTTTGCCTTTGAGAGCGAGATCAAAGACGTCGCCGCGCGGTTTGGGGTTTAGACGCACATGATGGCCGATCGAAAGGTCAAATGGCCGCGCCTCGGCGCGGGAGCTTTCGGCGGGTCGCACCGCACCGTGCAGAGATGCGAAGTCGGGACCGTTCATCGCCTCGCAACGCTCCAGCATGGCTTTCGTTCGAGGGTCGGCCGCCATCATTTCGCGCTTTTCATCGTCGGTCAGGGCGAGAACGCGGAGCGCGAGCATTTCATCGATTTCGGCGCCGTCAAAGAAAGGCCCTTTGCTCTCCGGCGCCACTTTCGGATAGTCGTAAAGGATAATTGGCGATGAAAGGATCTTGTCTCGCTTTCCTTCATTGCCGACAAGTACGGGCCATGTCCCCTGATTGCGGCATGTCTCGGCGGCTGCTTGGAGATCAGCGGGCGGATCGAGGATCGAAATAAATTCTCCGGACGGCGTATGTAGCAGCATGTGGGTCGACATAAAGGCGTAAGTCTGCGCATCGGCCCGGGAGAGCCGGCCCGACTCCGAGAGCTTGGTGGTATTCGTCACGGCGACGCCGAGGCGCAAAACACCATCGTCAAGTTCTGTCGTGGAAATTTCCAACAAGCCTTCAAGGGCTTTACGAATTCTCGTAACAGCGCCCACGACGGCCCCAGAGCGCGCATGTATTGCTTCAACGGATTCTTGCGCCGGCGCGTCGAATGTTATGCGCCTTGGCCGCGACAGAACCTCGGATAGAAGAATGTCCGAAGCCGTGATCTCGCGTTCGACCGCTTCATCCCAAGTGACGTATCTCTGCCCCTCGACATCCAACTCCATGACGGGCTCGTAGAGCGCCCCCTCCGAAGCATGCATCGTTAGCTTTCGAACCTGCCGCTCTTGTGTCTGGAGAAAGCGAATGAGAATCTCGACCCGCGCCGCCGCGTCGGCGCGCAGCAGGATCTCGGTTCTCATCGTGGAGATTTCACCCTCGACATGTTGCGGAAACACGCCGCCAAAGGTCCAGCGCTGCCGATTTTTGACGGCCGAAGCGCGATAGGGATACAGAATATACCCTTCATAAAGAATCGCGTCGGCGATCTCCTTTTCGTGATCGAAAATCATGGGACGACTTCCTTCGCTTGCATATCGAGCAGATCGAGGAGCGCGGCGTCGAAGGTCAGGCGCCCCGAGCGCCGTTTGTATGCATAGAGACGATCGAACGTGTCGTGTTCGAGTCGCAGCCAATCGCTATCGGGATAATGCTGATCCATCAGGGAGCGCCATACGCTTGCCGGGAGTTGGAAGGTCGTCTCCTTGGTCCAGGGAATCTGTTCTATCTGAAGCGATCCACCATCTTCGCAATAGAAGACCGAGCCGCTGAATAGGAACGTCAGCGGCGCCTCGCCCTCGATGAGGCCATTGAAATATTTGGCGCTGGCGACGTTGAAGTCATGCGTGCACGGCGCTGGCAGCTGCACGCTGGCTTCATGATCGAAACTGGGGATCGCGACATTGGCGTGCGTCCAAAGCAAGCTTCGCAACGCGCCGCCCCAATGTTCGGCCGCGCCAAACAACTCGACCAAGCGTTCTCGCTCTTCCGCGTCGTAGCCGCGGCGCGCCGGCTCGATGCGAATTTGACAGGAAAGGAGAATGTTTTTGATCGCCGCGGCCGGGCTATTATTGACGACATGAAGCGCGAACCATAACAGGGGCGTCGCCGAGTATTTCTCGACTTCGACGCTTTCAATCTTGAATTCCAAATCAACCATGGAGGTAGGCCTTATCGCTTCTCGTCGCCGCGCTCGCATCCAGCGAGGCGAAGAAGTCGCGGACGTCGTCCCAGACGTCGGAGCCGCCGGAAAGGCCGCGCCATCGCGTTCGAATGAGGCCGACGAGGGCGTAACATCGATCGATGGACACGCGATAATAGTCGCGTGCGCTCTTGGTGCGGTTGACGAGGAGCGCTTCGACATCCGGCTCCATATCCGCGAGCGAGGGGTTGGCTTCAAGCAGGTTTTTCCATGCTTGGACGCTCAGCGCGGATTCCATTCCGCCGGCTGGGCTGGGGTAGATGGCGGTTGGTCGAGGATGTTCGCCGCTCAGGAAAAAGAAGACAATATCGATTGGAAGCTGCATCGTCTCCCAAGTGGGATCTGTAAGATGGAAGCGCTGCAACCGCTCGGTTTTCGGCAAGACCGCGCGGAACCTTTCGTCAGATTCGAGCGTCAGCGCGCATACGTCGCACGCACAATAAAATTGGCGCGTCGCGGGCTCAATGAGATGCTTATGCGCGGGGGGCAGGCGTTGAGCGCAGACGTCACAGGTCTCAACCTGGATCTTCGTCGTCACAAAGCGCCTGACGGTCATGACCCAATTGCTATGCGGTCTGGCTGTCGCAATCATTTGCATGGACCTTCGAAGAGTTCGACGGGACGAACGCGAGCGTCTGAACCGATTTGTCGGAAACTTCGACCACGATCCTGTCAAGATCGGGCGCGGCATCGGTCAAAACTTGCTCGATCTCTAGAGCCAGAGTCTTATTTGCCTCGTGACCGGCAGTGGCCGAGACCGTTACCCGAACCCGCGCGGCGGTTTGATCGATGTGGGCCAATTCCACGCGGAACCCTCGGACGCCCCAATGCGGCCGCATCTCCGCGAGTTTGCTCCGCAGGCGGGCCTCGGCGTCCTGCGGGTGCAATCCATGCAATAGAACGACGGCGCCGACATAAGGGTCCGCGAGCAGATTGCGAATTAAGAGTTCGCCATTTTCCGCTTCCTGGCAAATGGTCAGAACTTTCGCCAGCGCTATCGCGTGCAAGTCCAGCGCGGATTCCAACAGGTTTCTCGCCAAGCCGCGGGCATTTGGGTCGGCGATGCTCTCGAGCGCTTCGATCGAAGTTTCCATACGCCCGACACATTGTCGAAGCGCGCCCGCGCGGGTCTCGTCGACATGCGTCATGACGCTTTTCCGCGCGAGACGCCAAACATCGGAGAGTGCAGGGTTTCGAGCGTCTTTCCTCCGCCGAGATACATATGGACGCCGCATGGCAGACAAGGGTCGAAACTGCGCACGGCGCGCATGATGTCGATGCCCTTGAACTTGTCTTGCCCGTTTTCCTCGAAGATCGGGGTGTTTTGCACCGCGTCCTCATAAGGTCCCGGCGTTCCATAAATATCGCGCGGCGTCGCGTTCCACGGGGTCGGCGGATAAGGATGATAGTTCGCGATTTTCCCATTTCTAATCACAAGGTGATGGGAAAGCACGCCGCGGACCGCCTCGTGGAAGCCGCACCCGATGGCCTCGTCGGGCACTTTGAAATCGGTGAAGGTTTTTGTGCGCCCCGCCTGCACTTCGGTCAACGCTTTGTCGATGAAATGATAGGCGAGAGCCGCGCAATAGGCCTGGAAATAGGTACGCGCCCGGTCACGCTCGATCGCGTTGCTCCATTTTGGAATCTTCCATTCGAATTCCTTTTCCGGTTTGAGCGCCGTTTTCGGTAAATAGATTTTGACGCTGTGGCCTGTCGCCTTCACATAGCCTACGTCGACGAGCCCAGCGAGCGCGGTCGACCACAAGCGCGCGATCGCGCCGCCGCCGGTATCGAGCGCGAGGTGGTCGCTCGTTCTCTTATCGAGCCAGCGCGGACACATCACCCAGGAATAATTGCCGTCGAAATTGCGTTTTTGCGGCCGGGGAATGGTCGTCTGATTCCAGGGATGCTTTTGATCCACGGGGTTGCCGAGGGGGTCCGTTTTCACGAACGTCTCGCAATTGTCCCAGTCACTGTAAAACGAGCTTCCGAGCAAAATTCGAATGTTGAGATTGATGTCGACGAGATCCGTCGTGACAAGCTGGCCATCGACGATCACGCCGGGGGTGACAAACATCGCGCGTCCCCAGTCGGTCATGGTTTTATACTGGTAATCGCATTTATCGGGATCCTGGAAAGAGCCCCAACATCCCAGCAGAATGCGGCGGCGGCCGACCTCTTCATAACCAGGAAGCGCTTCGTAAAAGAAGTCGAAGAGATCGTCGTGCAGGGGCACGCATTTCTTCATGAATTCCACATATTTGACGAGGCGCATGAGATAGTCGGTGAACAATTGCACCGAAGGCGTCGTGCCGACGCCGCCAGGATACAGCGTGGACGGATGCACGTGGCGCCCCTCCATCAGGCTGAACATCTCGCGTGTGTAACGGCTTACGACAAGCGTTTCGCGATAGAATTCCCCGGTGAAGGGATTGAGCGCGGTCATGATATCGGCGATCGTTCGATAGCCGTGATCGGCGGAATGAAGCGCGAGCGTCGATTGAGCTTTCGCCCACACGCTCGGATTTGTCTCCTTCACCATTTGCTCGCAGAAATCCACACCGACCAGATTGTCCTGATATATATTATGGTCGAACATATACTCGGCGGCTTCGCCGAGATTGACGATCCATTCCGCGAGCGCCGGCGGCTTGACGCCATAGGCCATGTTTTGAGCATATACGGAACAGGTGGCGTGATTGTCGCCGCAGATTCCGCAGATGCGGCTTGTGATGAAATGCGAGTCGCGCGGATCCTTCCCCTTCATGAAAATGCTATATCCGCGAAATATCGATGAGGTGCTGTGGCATTCCGCGATGCGGCGGGCGTCGAAGTCGATCTTCGTGAAAACGCCCAGACTGCCGACGATGCGCGTAATCGGATCCCAGTTCATTTCGACGAGATTTGAAGAGGATTTGTTCGCGCCGACTCTCGTCCCCAACACCACATCGTCCATCGCAGCCTCCTAAAGGGGATAGGTTTGCTCAGGTTTGTCGGTACGGTAGCCCGTTGTGCTCTTGGCGCCGTTGTGACGCCACTTCGGTTCTTTGTTCAGGGTATTATTGGTTAGTCGGCGCAAATTGCGTATCAACATCCCGTAGGGTTGGACCAAAACCGAAGAGATCCGCGCGCCCGGGGGTTCGTCCATGAACGGCATGAACTTGTCTGGAAAACCGGGCATAGTACAGCCGATGCAAATGCCGCCAACATTTGGGCATCCGCCGATGCCGGCGATCCAGCCGCGTTTGGGCACGTTGCACTGAACCACAGGTCCCCAACAGCCAATTTTGACGAGACATTTCCGCGAGCCGTATTCGTGGGTGAAATCCGCCTGCTCGTAATAGCCGGCGCGATCACACCCCTGATGCACGGTCATGCCAAAAAGCCATTTGGGGCGAAGCGCGTCGTCGAGCGGAATCATCGGCGCCAAGCCGGCCAACTGGCGCAGCAGATATAAAAGCGTCTCCATGAAATTGTCAGGCTGAACAGGGCATCCGGGAACATTGACGATCGGAAGCCCCGCCTTCGATTTCCAGTCCCAGCCGAGATAGTCCGCGATCCCCATGCAGCCGGTGGGGTTGCCCTTCATTGCGTGAATGCCGCCGAACGTGGCGCAGGTGCCGGCAGCCACGACGCCGAGCGCTTTTGGCGCCAGACGATCAATCCACTGGGTCGTTTTGATAGGCTGGCCCGTCGCCGCGTCGGTTCCCATCGCGGCCCAGTAGCCGTCGCCGCTCAAATGTTCATTTGGGATCGATCCCTCGACGACGAGGACGAAGTTCTCCAATTCGCCGCGATCCGCTTTATGGAACCATTCGAGGAATTCGTCGCCCACTTCGTACGCCAGAACGGGATTATGAAGATGGACCTTGGGCAGACCGGGCACCGAACCCAAAATTATATCCTCGATGCTTGGCTCGGACGCGGCGGTAATCGAGACGCTGTCGCCATCACAACCTAGACCTGCGGTGATCCATAATATGTGAATCTCTGAGATCGCTGGCGAGCGTTGAGTTTTGCGGCCATAGGGAGCGCTTTCAGCCATTGAAACCCCCTGCTATTCTCTGCTTTACCTTTGCGCAACAAGGTTCCGCCGTGCTTTGGAAACGCGCAAACACAATGTTGGTTCCAAATTGCTACGTCTATGCCAGAACTCGAAGTAGATCTGCGATGCCCATGTGCGCCGAAATCTCTACCGCAAGCTTCAGTCGATCACGGAGGCTTTCGCCATCGTCCGGGCAAAGGTGGAGCTCGCGGTGCGATTGCGTCCAGCGCCAAATATGATGCCTCGGGCATTGAATAATACTTAGATGGCTATAAATCACTGTTTAGTATTAAAATGCTAAAGGTGGTCATCATGACGGTGACGAGCGAGCAAATCCGCGCGGCGAGGGCGCTCCTGCGGTGGGAACAAAAAGACTTGGCGGAAGCGTCAAAGGTCTCGCTTCCTTCGATCAAGCGGCTTGAAATTCAGCCCGGCGCGCTTGCCGCGCAAGATCGGACAGTCGCCGCGATTCGTGCCGCCCTCGAATCGTCCGGCGTGATCTTTGTCGATGACAACGGGGAGGGGGCGGGCGTAAGGCTGCGCAAGGCCGCCTCCATGGCCGCGTCCATCCTGATAGAAGACTTGAACGCCGAGAACGACGAATAACGCCCGCGACGCCACGGTAGGACTCAGCGCTAATTCGATCGTCCGCGTTCTTGATGCATCGCTGCGGTCGTCGTTTTCGCCCTCAGCCATTACTTTTTTTGAGATAACCCGAACCCGCCTTCTCGGCGGCCGCCGCTTTGGCGCGCTAGGGCCTGTTGAGAATCAGGATTCCCATTTTGGCGGAGGGATGATTCAAGCTCCGAAAGGAGTTTGCGATGCCCCGATTCTGTCTGACGGACGCCCAATGGGTGAAGATGGAGCCCTTTTG
>Ga0182012_10002495_pt1 | contig 19867 bp, 17 predicted proteins | sample 612S2SmetaG_FD_120486 | JGI IMG/M metagenome (GOLD analysis project Ga0182012, IMG submission 120486) | Permafrost microbial communities from Stordalen Mire, Sweden - 612S2S metaG | ecosystem: Environmental > Terrestrial > Soil > Wetlands > Permafrost | place: Sweden: Stordalen | collected...
AATCGTCGTGGTCGTAGTGGCGATCGTCGTGGTCGTGGTCGAGGAGGTCGTTGTCGTTGCACCGCCGCCGCCGTTGTTGTTACTCGGCGGAGGAGGGCAAACCGTATTGCCAATCCCGTAACTAAAGTTGCCGTTCTGGTCGTAGCCGTAGCCAAAGCCCGAGCCAGTACCAGGAGTACCTGTCGAACTGTAGCCAAAGGTGCACCCGATGTAGTAGTCCGCTTGGGCACCCTGGGTAACAACGATGCTCGTTATCAGACCTGCCAGCAAGGACACTGAAAGAACGGCGGGAATAACTTTTCTTCGATGAAGGGAAAGGAAACTCTTAGCTTGATTAACCATGACGCAACCTTCCAGACGGCATCAAATACGCCACTCCCAACCGTACCACCGGAGACATAGACGCTCAAGTTACATCCAGAAAGCCCGTGGCGTCTGGGGCATCATTGATTCTTCATGGAGGACTTTTCGCCAGTAACGCTCTAGATATCCCAAATTGCACGGTGCCACTACGCCTGGAGGGATTGTCAATAACATTCCGCTTCCGACCATTTGGCGAAGAATGGTCACAACTTCATTCCAGCGTCTTTATCAGGATCGCCCCTTTTCATACGTCGCCTGTTCTCCAACGGAAATCCAGCTATGACCAGGGCCGAAAAGAGTACGAAGGTTGAGGCTGAAAGTATGTAGCCAAGTCGCACGAGCCTCCAAGGCGTGAATTGAAGCAGGCCACCACTTGCTCCGACTCGCACCAAGAGTGTTCCCTCGGCACTCTTAATTGCGGGCTGTCCATTTAGGATCCAACCGTGTTGGAAAGGCGCGTCTACCGATACCCAGCCGGGATTTCCAGCGGCAATTCGGTATGCCACGGGTGAAAGTTCCTGAACGGTTGGGGGGCTCGACGAAGACCCGACGTCTACTTGGTTCGACTGCGAAGAATCGGCGTTTGGCGGACCTGCGTCCCCAGACCTAATGACCAGAGCCCTCCCCACGAGGCCGTCAGCCTTGGCGAGGGTGAGCAGACCGTCCGCGCCGGTGACTGACGTCAACTTTGGCGCCCGCCAACCAATGCCTGCGTAATCCTTGTTTCGCCATACCTCCAGTGATGGTGTATCGATAATCACTGTGAGATCTCTTTGATCACTAAGCCAGGAGTAGCTAGCCCAGTCAACAGTTTTTGCCAGCACCAGGTATTGCACACCCAGGGGTGCTACGAGTGCGCCAAACTCACGAACGGCGGGCCCTTCGCTGAAGAGTTTCTGTAGGTACGCCGAACGTGGCGACGTAGATTGGCTCTCGACGCCTCCCGCTTGCACATCGTCACCAGAAATTACGGTTCGTCGGAACTCACCTGCGCCAATGTTCGCAACGACCCGATTGCTAGTGAATGGATAGGACATATACAAGTGCCAGGGGAGGTAAAGAATATTCCCTGATCCCGTACCCATCAACGCGTCCGCTTGTTGATAGGAAGAGGGCACCGAACTTTGGGTGATTTGTCCACCCAATCCATCAAAGATATTCGCCGAGTACCCAAGCGGTAAGGCGACGCCAACGACGGCCACCACCGTAAAGTTTCCAATTTTCGACTTGAAAAGGTTCAATTTCGAGACGTACTCAATTCCCCACCCAAAGAAGACTGCGTACGCCAAGGCAAGGAGCATCAAGAATTTCTCAGGCTCGCGCATCAACGCGAAAAATGGCACGTGATTGTAAGCCCATAGGAATAACCAACCAGTCGGTCCCTCGTCACCGAGCGCGAGAAAGTAACCCCCAACGCCAAGAAACAAGATCAGGAACGCGAAATATCGTGTGCCAAGGTCCCACACAAAATCATTGCGGTCATCGACGCGTGGCGACGAAACTTCTGACGGCCGGATGCCAGACCCACCAACTTTACTTGGGTGATACTCACCAAGGGAATTGGTCTCGCACAAATTCCTCCGGCGCACCAGGCTGACGCCTACGCCCACAACCAATAATATGGCCAACGCCAAAAAGGGCCAGCCGCTGATTATTTCTTTAGGTAGCACTGGGCCCGGACCCAAACGCCAGAAACCGTAAAGCGCTAGCACGTTGGCAAAAAGCCCCAGGTGTGCGTCACCAGTGGTGCGATAAAGGTCGAGACTGACTCGGCCCACCTGAGTAGGTAAGTTCGTCACCGAATGCGGCAAGAAGATGTAACTGCTCATTAACGCGAAAAGGCTCACCGAAACAGCGAACCAACCCGCAACACGTTGGAACGAGCACTGTTTCGTAAACAGAGTAACGAGGGCAACGCCAAGAATCACGAGACCGAAAATCCACGCAAAGTGTGGACTTATGGCTGTCAGCCCAGCCCACCAAAGTGCGGGTAGAGGCCATCGATGCAGCGATGACGAGACGGACTTTATGATGGCCTTCGTCGCGTAGGGCATAAGTGCGTAGGCAAGTAGCAACGGTAAGTGGCCGGCGTAAATTCGATTAAATACAAAAGGATTCACGGCGTAAAGAACGCCCGCCGAAATGCGCGTCCAGTGCGAACGTCCAGCGAGCCGCCCAGCACCGACCGTAGCGATCGGAAAGAAGATGAGAATAGGTATCCAAGTCACGGCACTTCCAAGAAAGCCGTTCAAGAAGGACGTAACGACAGACGAGACAACGCCACTGGTGAGGCCACCATTTAGACCCAAGGCTGTCGGGTTCGCGACCGCGCCATAAGGTCCGATAGACCAGTCAAGGAGAAAAACCCGGCCTCCGTCGAGCAAAGGGGCACAGACTCCTAGCCCTATAAGAATCCCGATTGCGAGCGTCGCAAAATCGGGACTTCGGATGAGACCTAAGAGGTGTTGGTGGACCTCTTTTTGGCCCGCGGAACCTCGAGAAGTATGGGAACCCGAACCCATCGGTTCTCGTTTCAACCCCGATATCTTCATTGGACTCCAATACTGACACTCCCGCAATATCCGCGTGAGAACTACCCCAACTGCGAAGGGACGGACGGCGCCATCGAGCCGTCGGGAGATGAACTAGCTCTCAATTTTGGTCCATGTGCGTCGATGGCCACAAACTTTCGCGCTAATGACAAATCAATGTTGAAATTCGCAATCCGGGGGATGATTATGATTTTGGGCAATTAGTCCAACGCCGGGTCTTACGTTCCGCATTATCGAAGGGAGTAATGTGGCAAGCCGGTTAAAACATGCTCCGCCAAGAATGTTGACCGAGATGTGGTCTCGGCTCACTACTGGCATCCTCGGACGCGGCGCGGTGTCGTTCCTGGTCGCGAGTGCAGGCGTCAACGTATCAAACTTCTTCTTTCACATCGTCATCAGTCGCTTGTTGGGTCCGGCACACTACGGAGCTGTGGGTTCAATACTCAGCCTCCTCAGCTTGATAGCCGTGCCAATTGGTGCCGCACAGTTGGCCGTCACACAGGCAGTTATCGGCAACGTTAATAGTGGTCAGTCCTTTTCCCTAAGCAAACTGATTTGGCGAGCACTGCTAGTCGGAATATTCGCCATGTTTGCATTCGCCGCTGTGACCCCGACAATCGACGGATTCTTGCATCTCACTTCACCACTGCCGCTTTATTTAGTTGGCGCCTGGATTCCTCTAGCAATCGTTGGTGCAGTTTTGCAGGGAGCCCTCATTGGCGAGTATCGCTTTCGCGCGGTGGCCTTCGCAACATTTGCGGGTGGTGGCCCGATTCGACTGTTGTTCGGTGCGGGAATGGTCGCAGTTGGTCTAGGCGTGACGGGCGCCATCGTTGCCACTATTTTCGCCCAAGCTTTCACCACGGGTTCGCTTCTCTACTCGGCTCGTCAAACAGTACGCAGCCAACCTCAAGGATCAGTCGTACGCACTGCCAAGCGTGACATGATGTTGTCGATCGCCTCCATTGGTAGTTACACCGCTTTCATCGGGGCCGACACCTTCCTAGCCCGCCATTTCTTCACTGCCACAATTGCTGGCCAGTACGCTGCGGGCGCGATTGCAGCCCATATTGCGCTCTTCCTGCCGGGTGCGATTGTCGCCGTTGCATTTCCGCACTGGGTAAGCGGAGAGGGCGCCACCCTCTCAAGTCGCAGGGCCTTCATGCAGGCATTAAAGATCACGACTCTATTTGGCCTTATCACAGCGATCGTCCTAACGGTGCTGGCAAGTTTCGTCGTCCACGTGCTCTTTGGTTCGAAATACGCCGGTGCCGTTGTGGTCGTCGGTTTGTTGGCTTTTGCGTCGGCCGTGATCGGAATCTTGAGCCTCTTTATCTATCTCCATCTGGCCCGCCGTTCGCTCGTCGCGCTGACCCCTTGGCTCGGCGTCGCCCTCGCGATTGTCCTGATCTCGCTGCGCCACCAATCCATGACATCCGTCGCAGCGATAATGTTGATCGTTAGCCTGCTGACGTTGCTTCTTACAGGGATTCCAGCACTCTTGGCGCTGGCTGTGGCGGGGGCCCGCGATGCCGCAGACAACGTTTCCCTGATTGAGTTTCCGCCGGCTGAACTCGACTTCACCTTGGTTGTTCCGTTTTATAATCCCGGTTCCCGCCTTGGTAAGCACGTCGTTGAGATTGTTGACGTGCTTTCTTCATCCAATCTTTCATTCGAAATTCTCGCGGTGTCTGACGGTAGTACCGATCACAGCGAAGAACAGTTAGCTGCCATTCATTCCGACAGTCTCACACTCGTGCGTCTTGATGAGAATCAAGGAAAAGGAGCAGCACTGCGCGCGGGTCTTTCGAAGGGCCGAGGCGAATACCTTGGTTTCATCGATGGTGACGGTGACCTACCGGCCAATTTGCTTTCCGACCTTCTTGGAATCATCGATCGGGAGCACCCCGACTTAATCTTTGGAAGTAAGCGCCACCCTCGGTCTGAGGTTGTCTACCCGCCGCTTCGACGTATCTACTCTTGGAGTTACCAACAGCTGAATCGAGTTTTGTTCCATCTTCCGATTCGAGACACTCAGACGGGCATCAAAGTTTTCCGGCGAGATGTCTTGGCCGCCGTACTACCGCGAATGGTGGAGAAGCGTTTCGCTTTCGACCTGGAGCTCTTTGTCGTCGCTCGTCAACAAGGATTCCGGAATTTCGTTGAGATGCCCGTGAACATCGGCGAGCGCTTCAGCAGCACTGTCTCACTTCGTTCGGCGCGAAATACGCTCGTTGACACTTTTGCGATTTTCTATCGACTGCGGATTCTCCACTTCTATGAACGTGACCTTCGAGGAAAACTCGAAGCAACACTTCTGACGCCGCTGTCGATCCCCTCATTGAACTCCGATTCGAATAATGTTTCGCCTATTACAAGCTCCACTGGCGAACGCAAGCTTCGTATCCTCATTCTGAACTGGCGAGACGTCACTCATCAACACGCTGGTGGTGCAGAGGTGTACACCCACAATGTGGCCAGCGAGTGGATCAGCGAAGGCCACAGCGTAACGCTCTTCTGCGCAGCCACCGATAGAAGGCCAGCGACCGAGAACTTCGAAGGCATCCATATCATCAGACGCGGCTCCCGTCACGGTGTCTATCGTGAGGCGAAACGCTTCTACCGCCGTGAAGGCCGAGGTAACTTCGACCTCGTTATTGATGAAGTCAACACTCGTCCCTTCGGTGCTCCAAAGTGGGTCGACGACGTGCCAGTTATTGCGCTCATCCACCAAGTCTGTCGCGAAATCTGGTCTTACGAGACGCTTCTTCCGGTTGCCCTTATTGGTAGGTACGTGATGGAACCGCTTTGGCTACGCAGATACCGCGATGTTCCCACGGTGACAGTGTCAGAGTCCAGCAAGAATTCGCTTGAGCGCTACGGTTTGACCAAGGTGGTCGTCGTGCCGGAAGGACTCCATTTTGTGGACGAGCGTCCGGCCAAGCCGCGCGAGACCAGACCAACCATTGTCTTCGTTGGACGACTCGCTCCGAATAAACGGCCAGATGACGCCATCCGGGCCTTTGGCTTGCTCAGAGATACGATGCCCGCTGCGGTGCTATGGGTGATCGGAACGGGACCGATGGAAGACAAACTTCGCATGCTAGCTCCGGAAGGCGTTCAATTTCTCGGCAAGATCTCGCCATCCGAAAAAATTGAACGCCTCGCCCGAGCACACGTACTGATTGCTACGTCAGTAAGAGAAGGTTGGGGACTTGTAGTAAGCGAAGCCGCTGCAGTGGGTACACCCACTATTGCGTACAACGTTGCCGGCCTCAGCGATTCGGTTAAAGCCTCCAACGGCGTACTCAGCGCACCCGACCCGAAGAATCTAAGTTCCGTCCTGCATGAATTCCTTGCCACTTGGTTGAGCGAGGGGCTTCCGGATATCTCTCCTAACGGAGTTATACCTTGGAGCCAAGTTGCCGCAAGGATTCTTGCCATCGCGGCAAATTTCAATCCCACCCTCAAGTCCTTCGAACCATCGAACGTCCAGAAAGAAGTCTTGTAACTAGGCGTCTCAGAACAGGTCCACAAACTTAAAGTTTTCAGGATTTGACGCCATGTATTCCAAGTCCATTTCAGAAGACTTTTGGCAGCGCCGGGTTAGACGGACTGTAACCCCTGGACCCAATATGGGAACAGGAAGCCTTGAGCAGCTCCACCACGGCAGGCTCATGCTCTACAGACATCGCTATCTTGGCTATGAGATAGATTCCTGAGCGACTTAAAGATAGTTAGTTCCAACCTGACTGGAGTGACTGTGCTCTCTCCAATTCGCCTTACGCCACTACATCAACTTGTCGCGACTAAAGTGCCGCGTCGGTGATCTTCATTCCAGAGGTCCAAAACTTTAGGAATCAATTGCCGATCCAGTATTGACCATGAGTTCGGGGGCACCGTAATTACAAGATGTGCGGAGTGCAACCTCTCGAGGCATTATTCAGCGATTCAAGAAGCTCGACCGCGAGATTAATCCGCTACCGATAGGGACTGCCGCGATGTCAAGTTGCCACACTGTGCCGTGCTCCGGCGAGATTGTCGAACCAAATACGTCAAAGATGCGGAAGTCTCGATCGTCAAGCCATTTGAAAATATCTGACAATATTGCTCCACCTTCAAACAACTCTTGAAGACAAACCTCCGCAATGATCATGTCCGTTTTGTTAAGTATCCCTTCAGAACCCTGAAGGACACTCATTTCTGCTCCTTGCACGTCAATCTTCAAAAGGTAACTCGGTTCAGTTTGAAGGTCAAGACATAGTTGATCGACTCTCACCACTGGCACCCTCCTTACTGCCACTGGTTCGCGATCGGGAATCAATTCTCGAAGCGATGATGATGAGCCTAGATCTGCCTGGATATTGATGTGAGCAAAGCCATCAGCGTCACCTGCCATCGCCCAGACAAAATCAACTCGCCGATTTCTCATCAACCTTTGTAAATGAGCGTCCCATTCTTTGATGGGTTCAATGAGTACAAATCTCGATTTGGGAAACGAATTGTAAAGTTCGCTTGTTCCGTAGGCCACGCCGACGTCAACCACCGTCGAAGGGTTCAATCCAAGACCAATACTCACGTCCAAGGAGGTCTGCATGCTGCGAGCAATAGAGCCCCTTACAGCGACTTCGTAACCTGCCAAGTTAGCCAGAGATTTGATCGTTCGGCGAACATATGACTTGAATTTTGTTTTCCGGCGCATACTTTTGACGGAGTCCGAAGGAGGGTACGAGTCCGAAGGGATCACTGACTACCCTCACAATCACTTTCACAGGCCACAACCTTTTGCGAGACTAGCAGTTGATTACCCGACGAAGAGAAGACCTTTTGTTTTAAGGGGCGCAAAAAGTCAAGTGTTTCATGCCAGTTTGCTGTGAAGACAACACGGTGCACCTCCTCGAAATTGTCGGAATAGAGCGGCGCCATGAACGCAGCAGGTACGGAGAGACGCTTAACAAACTCTGGCGACGCCTTTAGTAAAACGACGAACTTCGGCCATAGAATTCGCCTGGGATGCGGTAATCCCTAAACACAGAGGTAGGCGATCAGGGTGCCCATAAATTACGAGAATTATTTCCGCTCACATTATGGGAGCACTTTCTCTAAGCGTGACATCAACAACTATCGCAAATGGTTCACTACTCAATGGCGATTCATTCAGCGTGAATCTCCTATAAGTCCAGGGGCACGAGTACTTGAAATAGGATCAGGACCCGGGGGATTCTTTGGTATTCTTAATCAAAGCGCAGCGATTGTTTACTCTGGAATTGAAATGGACTCTGACGCATGTTCATTTGCAAATGATTATTTTTGTACAACTGTCTTCCAAAACATTTCGCTTCGGGACATCCCAGCAGGCGAATCATACGATTTTATCTACGCTTTTGAGGTACTGGAACATCTCGACAATCCATCTGAGGCAGTCGAAAAGATCTATTCGATACTCAGGCCCGGCGGGACATTCTGCGGGACAACGCCATTCCCATTTAAGAAGAACGTGCTAGCAGATGACACACATCTTTCGGTGCTGCATCCAAGCAACTGGTTACGCCTATTCGAAATGGCCCATTTTGATTCCGCACAGACTCATGCTCTTTCATTTGTGCCCTTTCTATGGCGACTCGCACCAAGGCTGAACTTTAGAGTTCCGATTTATATTCCCTTTAGCTACGTCATTTCGACGTGTTTGATTACTGCTCGAAAGGCAGAGGGCAGATGATCGACGAGTCACAGACATGTAAGGCGGCCAGGTCAAGTGGCTCAGTTCAGGGGGATCTTTCCAAAAGTTCTACCCAATGTTCGTAGAGGGACTGAATTTTCTACGTAGAATCATTCTTCATGCTGCATCCTGGGACTTTCGGGGTCTCATTGGAATTTGACTATCTCAACGGGATCTTCACAAACTCACCAACGCAAAAGGTATGCCTTGAGCATCCGAATCGCAGCAGAGGAACTGAATGGCACAGTGGACGTCGCCAAGAACTCTAGGGAGACCGGTTTCACCGACCTGAACTCCGATCTCGAACGATTAATGATTGGGCGTAAATGCCAAAGCAAGGCGCGTACAATTCCCGCAGCATTCCTTGGTTTTCCATTGAGTACAAAGGCTACAGAAACACCCAAACAACAAACGACGTGGACAGGCAGCACGCGAAGCTTCAAACGTCTGTCACCATTCTTTCGGATGGTGGTAATGCGGTTTCGAAAAGAGAGAAAATCAATATAGTTCGACGGAAAAATGGAACCGGTAGTTCGACCCGTATCGTGAACTGCGAACGCATTTTCAACATGCTCGACGACATATCCCATCGACAAGAGGCGCCAACATAGGTCCGATTCTTCAAAATATGCAAAATAGGAAGCATCAAAACCACCGGCTCCAAGAAACAATTCGGTCCAGACTAGTAAGCAAGCGCCATTCAAAGAAAAGCGAAAGGAGCCAAAGCGATTCGACGCAAGGTCATGGTCCGTCACATGATGCAAGAAGCCTGTCTTTGTGAACATAGAGCCTGCACTGTCGAACCCTCCCTCTGTTTTCATCATCGTTGGTTGGCATGCAGCAACTTTGGAATTTGCTTGAAGTGCATCAACCAAAGTCGACAACGTCGTGGGCATTAGCCGCGCATCGTTATTCAGAAACAGTAAGAGATCGCCGGTCGCAGCCTCAGCTCCCTGATTTGCTGGCCCCGCGAAACCAAGGTTTTTGCTGTTAAGTACGATCCTTACTTGCGGAAATAATTCTCGAACCATGGATACGGAATGATCTGTTGACCCGTTGTCGACAACAACGATTTCGGGTACAGGTTCTTGTGCGAGCACGGAGCCAATACATGAAGAAATGAACTCTTCGCCATTGAAGTTCACGATAACGACCGAAACGCTCGGAACTCCCCCCGATGCACTCTTCGCAAAGTTCTGGCTCATGATTCTTCGCCTCGAGACAAGTCCGATGCTTCAAGCTCCTTGCGGATCCGCCTACGCCATTTTTCAACGATGAACCCGACGACCAGAATGTCGAACGCTGAAACTGAGATTACCAAACCGAAATCATCGAGTCCTGAATACGAGTTTGCAAATAATATCGTCACGGATCCTCGATTTAATGAAGGCAGGACAAATCCATTTGCGAACCCATACTCCATGCGGTGCTGCAATGGAATAGTTCGACCGTCCTCGATCAATTCAGCGCTCCACTGAGAAGAATACGGAACACGTAGAGCCACAAAACAAGTACCAGCGACAATGTGACCCGTTACGGAAGCAGACACCTCGGGGGTGGCGTGAACACTGCTGCCACCTACAACTCTTGGACAATTCATTTGCAGCGGACCCAGATATTCTCCAGACGCAACTCGGCTGATGCCATCGGAGGAACTAGAAAAAGAACTCTCCCTGTCAATCGATATCACCGAAGTCGTGTCGCCTCCATTTAGTCGCAAAAGACGGTATCTGCCCACCTTTGCCACATCCACTGCATTAAGGTCACGCTCCACCAAGTAGGAAAAAGATAACGCTGCTGCTGCCGAAGGTTCAGCATCCACGGACTGAAAATCAACTTGATGAACGACTGACAGATCTGAAAGAATCCAACGAACTCCTAACATTTCGGCAACGCGACCAAAAGCTTTCGCTTTGCCTGAAGTTACGGAATCTTGAACATTGGTTTGAAGGTTAGGAGAGGTCGAGCTTCCGAAAGACGAGACACCGGTATAGTTCGACACCGCATCAAGAAAATAGAGCGGAGGAATGCCAATGTATGTTTCCAAAGCGCCATTCGACTCCTGTCCGATGAGGTAAGTCCAGCCTGGCTGCAGGAGTGGCAAAGAAAGCGTCGGTGCGCCCCCCGAACTTTCAATGCGAGACACCATAGCGGTGTAGCCGGCAGGCAATGCTGACACCACACGATTCGCAGGCGAAGCGTAGAAGTACGCGCTGCGGTACGAATCGCCCAGAAATAATGGCGCACCGTAGATCGAGAGCAGAACTATCAGGACCAGTCCCGCAGAGATTGCGATCGATCTGCGAACAAGCGAAGCGAGAATGTAGAATCCAGTTGCCGTCGCGAGCGCTACGACCAGAACGTAAGGAATGATAAAAGTTCCGTAGAAGTTCTTCACCGCCACCCAGCCAGGAAGGTGGTAAGTCAAGAAATCAAACAACTCGCGCGCTCCTGGTGGGAAAGTGAGCGAGATGAAGCCGAGCATAAGCATTGATACGAGAAACAGTCCCAAGATTGGAACCCTCCTGAACTTCTGACTATCTCGGCTAAATAGCGTGACGAATAATCCGCTGAAAGTAATCGTGAATGGCAAGTATCCGATTAATGACAAGCGCTGGTACCAGGAAGAAAAGGACAGCGAAGTCCAATAGAAAGTCTTCATCATTAATTCCGATATTCGAAGCTGAAGCACATTTGATAACTGTTGATAGGGAACCAATGCAGCGACTAGCGCCAATGTTGCTTGTTGCCCAGTCCCTGATGTGGCGTAAGCTGCTTGCGATTGGCCCGCTACCAACCCAACTGCAAATGGCAAAATCCAGTATGCGTTTGACGCAACTACCACTGCCAAAAAACTCAAGAGTCGCCGCGCGCTAATCCACTTTTCCGTAAAATAGTGGGGAACCAAGACAATAAGTAAGAGAACGATGAGGACAAATGCTGGCAACGATCCCGGGATATCCGCGATTCCCGCTGAGGCTGCAATTGTCATAACCGCACCGGCCCACAAATACTTCCGACGGCCGGTACGGACAAACTGAATGATCACGTACAAGAGCCATGGTACGAGCGGAAAAAGATAAAGGCGTGCTTCCCAGTCTCCAAAGTCGGACTGAGTGAGTGGCGCAAGAACTGCGACCGAACCGCCAACCGCAGCCGAAACGCGAGAAGTCCACAACGCTCGTCGCGGCAAGATCGACATTATTAGAAAGTAAACGCCGAGATACGTCAGTGCTAGGACAAGTCCGGCTACCACTAATTGAGAATCCAATCCCACCGAATTCAACATGAAGGCAACAACCGCTAATGAAAAGTACGGTAAAAAAGTGTCCGTCCCAGTTAGTCCAATTCCGATCTTCTGGCTCATCAAGTGTGTGAGAAAGGAACCCGGGTCCAAGAAAAGGGTGTTCGGAATGTCACCGCCAACATTCGCCGGGTTACCTGGAATTGAACTCGCCCAGAGCAATGGCGGAAGGATTAACAGCAGCATCGCAGGAATTAAGGCAGTAAAGAGCGGGAAAGAATCTTCGCGTAGCCAAGGCGCCTTGAGAGGTTTCTCCAATTCGACTCCCAACGACGTACTGAAACTCAAGGTCATTCCTCTCACTACGAATCAATAATGTGGAAGGGCCCCGACTACTAAGCCACTCGACCCGGAACACACGCCTTGGATCATGGTTGTGCAATTTTGCCCTGGACTCAACGAGAGTGTAGCCCTTCAAAGGCATTTTCTAGAATTTTGCCAATTCGTCGACTTCATAACTCTTCAATCACGTCTTTGACCTTCGTCGACGAGAAACCATTTCCTCTGCCGAGGATAGGGTTACCTCGCATTCATCTGGGACAACCGACAGAGTTTCCTTCTGTTCGTCTCGCTCGGGCCACTCACACACGGTTCAACGAGTATCAACGAAGGGAATAAAGGACTTGTCGACCTCTTAGGAACGCACGAACAACCTCTCACAATTTTGGTCAAGATACTAGGTACCAGTCCTCCATATCAATATCAATAATCTTCCCTCGGACATTCTTCAACCGCTCGGTTCGCGCTAATGATTCTGAGGACAATTTTGCTTACCGACATATTTTTGAATGTCCACATGTAAGCAATGGAATAGAGCAACGAGTCCAACTAAGAACTAACGAAACGAATCAGGCGACGGTTCATCTTCCTGGCATTAGTTGAAGCATCCCCTTGAGCTGAGCCACTCGGTTTTGCGAGTTCCAGCGCTCCAGAATGGAGCACGGAGGAAAACACGAAACGAGAGCGCCGCACTGCCGTGCAGTCGATCTGGAAGCTCAAACAAGGTGAGAAGCCGTTGAACGAACTATTGCTTGGTTCAGGAATCGGGAGTTCCATCACACGCCCATGCTATGTATGAAGCAACATTGACTTTAGGTAAATCGTGACCATTAGCAAGTTACCCCTGCGGCTTGTACAGGTTCTGCTAGGCCCTCGGATTAGGATTATTGAGTGCTGGCGAGGCGGGTACTTCCTTCCGAATATGTAGCTTGGAACAAGAAGTGGGGCGCGCCATGGGGACATAGAGTTGTGCCCGGATTAGCAGAGATTGCACGCCGCGCTGGATTGGACTATCGGCTCGCTGCAATTTTAGGCCCGTTTGCATATCAAGGAAACAGTTCGACTCGGATCTACGAGTTTCCCTGGGTGTACGACTCAGTGCGCCCGACATCCGGAATGCGGGTCCTTGAAATCGGGGGCGCACTGTCAGGATTGCAGTTTGTTTTGGCACGGACGGGAAGTGAAATCCATAATGTCGATCCGTTCATCAACTACGGCGGAAGCGAATACGGGTCCGGTCCTGAGAAACGTCACGCTCAGTTGAATCGGGCCTTCAAGACCGACGTGAAACTCTATAAGTCCACTCTTTCCGACGCCAACATCGAAGGTACTTTTGACGTTATCTACTCAGTATCGACGCTGGAGCATATCCCACCAGACGCGTTGAAGGAGACTCTCACTTTCGCGCGTCGCCTCCTCAACCCAGATGGTCGGATCGTGTTGACGGTTGATCTCTTCCTCGATCTGGAACCTTTCTGCCGTCGCAAAACAAACAAGTGGGGCAGTAATGTTTCTCCAAAATGGATTGCAGACGTTCTCAATATGGAGCTGACTAAGGGCGACCCAAGTGAATTATTCGGCTACGCGGAGTTTTCTCCAGATAGGATTCTTGAACGTTTAGAGGATTACGCTGTCTATTTCGACTACCCACAGCTTGCTCAGCTAATGGAATTTAGTACGCCCTGACCACGCTTGAATTATTTGCAGAGCCGTCCGATATGGGTCGCTAATTCCACCAAGTAGTTATGCATTTAATTGTAATGGACGGACACCCGCGGAAGTCTTTGTTTCGGCGACTGCCGAATATGATGACTCCGGGCTACTGAGTGGTTCCTCATGGCTAATTCTTATTTGGATCAATCAACCGCCCTGGGTTTCCTCGAGACCAATCTCTCACTTGACCGGTCCAGTTTCTGGGTTCTAGTTCCTCTACCCATAGTCACAGTCCTCCCCCGCGTACTCTTCAAGCCCGTAATTTCCGCCAATAATCCTGAGGACAATTTTGCTTACTGACATACTTTCGAATGCCCATTTGTAAGGACTGGAATAGAACAATGGATCTAATGAATGAAAAGCTCGGTAAGAAGATCAGGCGATGGGCCATCTACTTGATCCTGGGGCGGGCGACCGATGCACTGAGAATTATTTCAAATCAGCTTTGCAGGTTAAGTTTCGGTTACGCGAACTACTCGAAATCTTTCCAATCGAATACACCGCCAATCATCTCAAGGTCACGCGCATTCATTAACGTCATGATTCCAAACCTTCACGATGGCAATAGTTTTCCTAAACTTGTTGCCAGACATTTTGATCGTAAATACCTAGTCGAAGAGTATTTCCCAAGCAAACGTAGATCTCTGAACAAACGGAATTCAAGTCAAATTGAAATCTTCCATCTTCACTTCATAGATCAAATGAGGTTGGACTACTCGCAGACGATTGCGTTGATAGATGATCTGCGTGCCGCAAACATCAAGATTGTTGTCACTGCGCACGATCTCACTCCTCATACTAAGCAGCCAGAGATATACGACCCGTTGTTTCAAGCTTGGTTGGGCGCGGCCGATGGCATCATTCACCACAGTCATTGGGGTGCAGACCTTCTTCAATCCCGCTATCGAATATCTGCGGGTACCAAGCACGCCATAATTTCTTTTCCCGGTGGGCAAGGTAAATTGAGAGCTACGACTTCGGCGCAGCGGACCTTTGCAGAAATTAGCCTCGGCTTGAAGAAGATCCCTATTCGAATAGGTATCGTAGGTGCTCCACGAAGAGAAAGACTTGTCACCGAGTTTCTCGAAGGATTTGCAAAGACAGAACGCGACGATCTGGAGATTGCTTGTTGGTCCCTCGATGAGCACGACATCGTGCCCCGTGATCCTAGGATCGTAATCGCTGAAAGATACAAGCACGTGAGCAATTACACGTTCAGAATGAGGATGCGAGCCTGCGATGTAATTGCAATTCCGTATCAGAAAGATGGTGAGATGCTCACGACTGGGGTAGTAAATTCTGCTCTGGATGCAGGTATTGGCGTTCTCCGAACTGACTGGCCCTTTCTCAAGGAAGTATTCGGTGACGCAGGAATTTACGTCGGAAGTAATGCCGAGGGCTTTGCAATGGGTCTTTCGAGACTGACAGTTGAAGATGTGGAGAGCGCGAAGCGAGCGTCATTAGAACTCGGAGCTTCCAATAATTGGCGCAGGATTGCCCAACAGTACGGAATATTCTACGAATCCCTATTTGAAGATGGCGCTGCGTCTCTCGAATAGATGACTGACATCGTCTTTCGGGAAAAGCCTCAATGGCGGTAGGCCGACTTATTGACAATTCCAATTGCAATTCGACATGGAGATGGTTGGGCTTTCATCAATCTTTCGACGAGCAGCGGTGATTCTCCAATTTTACGTTGACACAGTTCGGACCTAATTGACTCGCCTCAGGAATAGTCGAACTCAGTTGTAATTCTGACTTAAGGAGAATGTCAGGAGTATCTGCTGAGAGGTAGAATGATGGAATTAACGAAGCATGCTGAACACAATGTCTGCCTCCAGTGGATAGCCCGAAAGAGAGCACCCGGTCCGATTGTGAGCGATAACAAGCCCGCTGTTTCGATCATAATTCCGACTAGGAACAGCGCTAGATTTCTCCAGAATTTGCTCGAGTCGATTAACCGCCAGACATACGCCCCAATAGAGACAATTCTTGTTGACGGCAACTCAACCGATGGAACGCTTGAACTTGCCAAGGAGTACGACGCGCAAGTGCTTGAATACGACCCCGGATTGGCGGTTGGCAAGTTCGATGCCCCGCTCCGTCGGAATTATGGGGTCAAGATGTCTGCGGGTAAGTTCGTTTACTACGTAGACGCCGATATGGAGCTCCCCCCAAGTACTGTTTCGGAAGCAGTAGAGCTCTGTAATTCGGGAGCAAGCGCAGTCATTATCGCGGAACGTTCCTTCGGTTCAGGTCCTTGGGCTCGCGCAAAGGCTCTCGAGCGATTGGCCTATGTCGGAGATAACGCCATCGAAGCACCACGATTTTTTATTCGCAAAGTCTGGGAGGAATTAGGAGGGCTAGACGAGGCACTTGGCGGTGGCGGCGATGACTGGGACTTGCACGAAACACTCAAAGGGTCGAAATATCGTGTGGAGAGAACGCGGGCCACAGTGATGCACAATGAAGGTGAATTACGTTTGACAGCGCTTCTTCGCAAGAGATACATGTATGGACAAGACTCTTGGAAATACATCAGAAAACGGCCACGCGCAGCCATTCATTCATATTTTCCAATTCGGGCCGCATACTTTCGCAACTGGCGCCAGTTTGCTGCAGATCCAATTACGACCTTTCTGGTTATCGTCATGCGCTTGAGCGAATACGGTGCCGGAGCGGTCGGGGCCATAGTTGGCATCACTCGCCATCGTCAACAAGCTCGACTCGGAAAATGAGGTTCACGGAATGAATTACTGGCGCGAGAAAAAGGTCCTCGTTACTGGGGCTTCGGGGTTTTTGGGATCTCATCTTGTCCACGCCCTCGCAAACGAAGGCGCTGAAGTCACTTCTGTCTCACGACAGGCATCCATTTCTGAAAGTAGTGCGACACAATCGGAGGTCGCCCACTGGTTTCATACAGATCTGCTCGATTCTTCCAACATCGTTACATTCTGCGAGAACTCCGAGCCAGCAATTGACGTACTGTTCCACTGCGCCGCGCTCGATGGTAACGCCGCGTACAAGAGTCTCCACCCTGCAGAAATTGTTACGACCAATGTACGTCTTGCGTCGAACATCTTGGAAGCTGCACGCCTGAGCAAGATAGGAGACGTCGTCTTAGTCAGCAGCGCAGAGATTTACGCACGCCACTGTTCGAATCCGGTTGCGGAGATCGACGACTTCACAACCAATTTCTCCTATCCCAGTGATGGATACATTCTTTCAAAGGTAATGATTGAAATGATGGGCCACGTATACGCCGAGCAATTCAATCTGAGAATTTATGTTCCACGCCTTGCAAATCTTTACGGACCCGGTGATTTATCTGGCGCTGAACGTGGCAGGGTGATTCCAACGATGATTAGGCAGATTCTCTCAGGCCAAATTGTTGAAATTTGGGGTGACGGGCAACAATCCCGAACTTTTGTCAATGTCACGGACGCTGCGAGGGCCATCATGCTTATGGTGGAAAAGAGGCGTGTTGGACCACTCAATATTGCGACAACGGAAGAAACCACAATGGAAGCGCTCGCACGATGTCTCTTTGAATTGGCCAGCAAGCCCGTCAGGATTGAGTTCGACCCCTCAATGCCGAGTGGACACCGGCAACGAATCTTGGATCTGCGATCACTATATGAATTCATGGACTTTGAGCCTCGACCACTTATCGAAGGCTTGAAGGAAACCCTCGCTTGGTACATGGGCTACTATGCCCAACGCACTCTCAGTTCTCCTTGACCTACTTTGCGAAGCAGCCAGGGGACGAAACGTGATGTCGATCCCACCCTGCGTTTTCCTGATTATCGTTAATTGAGTATCGCAGTTCACTCAAGTAACGGGCCCAGATCGATACTGCCACCGGGCAAACGCGTCCGACATTTGAAGTCTGATGGCAATCCAGCTCAAGTCGCTCTTCTTCAGACGTCACAGGCACTGAACTCTTGCCATCGCAACGCTGATGACTCGCTCCTTGGCAGTAGGAAGCCACGTTGAATCAATTATCTTCGAAGCAAATCTTGCCAACGTCGTGACATGCCACTGTCATCTGAATTCTGAAGGTCCGGCTCAAACCTTAAGAACCGAAGTGCATTTAGGTTATCGCCACGTACTCGAAGCTCGATTCCAATTCTCTTTGTCAGTGGTCGATCTCTTTCCGAAGCCAGAAGACAACGCAATTCGATAGGCGAGGTATTGCAACGCCCCCAGTGGACTCTTGGCAAGACTTACCAAGACAGCCTGCGACTTCACCAGTGGTGATAGCGCAACTCCCTTCGCCGTTCTTGATGCGGTGCGAAATCGTTGCGTCTGTAACGCAAACTCTAAAAAGCCTAACGGAGGAATCTTGTAAACCACAGCCCCTGGAACATTCAGCGTCACAACGTTGTGTTTGCTTACATATTCTCGCAACTCCACGTCATCAGCAATGCTCCCGGAGCCTATTGGATAACGGTAGACGCCGGCGAAAGAACCTCGAGTCGCCCAAATGGCTCCCTCAGCGCGAGACGCTGTCGAAGGTAGCCTTCGAGCAATCTCTGCAACGACGTCCATTTGCCAGGCTCCTGCGCGTCGGCCGCCACCCCTGAAGCGCGGGTCAGGCAGCACGGAACCGACAGCAATGGTTGCAACAGTGTCCTCACTAAGCGAACGCACGATATTCGATACGCAATTGACGTCAAATTCAACGTCATCATTTGTAAAAATCACAATATCCGCGTCCGCGACCTCGCTCTTCGAAAGCGCTGCATTGAGTGCCTCCTTGACATACCGACGGCTGCTGGAATGATCAATCACGAGCCTGCAGCCAGATTGGTCAGCCCACGTTCGGGCTTGATCACATATGTTTTCATCAGGAGATGAATCACTTAGCACGAGGTTATATGGCTGATCGGAATATGCACGGACAGACGTATGTAACGACGTGAGAGTGGGAAGAATCGAAGCTCCAGGTGCATACGTGGGTAAGACAACGACCAGAGTTGGATTCGACATTGTCTAATTGTACCCATGCAACTCGCAATGGCAAAGTGTCACAAGGTGTCTTCACCGAAGGGGAACATCGACGTTCCCGAAACTGTCACAAAGGATTCTGATAAACGCTGTGGCGAAGCCAAATTCAGATTCGGAACTTGTGTAAAGTGCGATGGTTTCTGATTCCCCGAGATGCCCCGCCAAGTGTGACGAACCTATTGATGACCTTGGGGGATCCTTCATGATTGTCCACGCGAACGGACATCGTGCACTTAGGGTACATCCCACGAATTGTTTCACGGTGATCAAGAATCTTCTCGTGACCGCGCTGCTTACAGGACAATCAAGTTAGCGCCTAGATTGATTATCGTTCTTGTAAGTTGACGTACTGGCTGAGGGCAATGATTATGGCATCCACAACTTTGGTGTCACGAGACGTTGGGCCTGCCACGATTACGACGACATAGCCCAACTGGGCACTCAAGGAACGATCACCATTCGAACCGTGTCAGTGACAGCGGTACCGCCCGAAGAGGAGCCCGCCATGATCACGACTGGATCTCCTGGCTGAGCGATGCCTTCACTCTTCAGCTGTGCGATAGCGAAGTCACACAAAACGTCGATATCCGTGGATGACGAAATGAAAACCTCCTGTACGCCCCACGAACTACGAAGTTGACGAGCCGTTGATTCACTGGGGGTGATTGCGATGATCGGCATGGGTGGACGAAAACGCGAAATGGCTCTCGCAGTCATGCCCGAACGCGTGCACGCCACAATAGCGACCGCCCGTTCTTCCATCGCGGCGCGCCAGGCGGCTCCGGTGATCGCCGCGGTAATGCGCGTCGACTGTGTACCGGTACCAACGATCTGTTGAATACCCAGGGACGAGCCCCACTTGGCGTAGTCGAACGACTCTTCAGCGCGTCGAACGATTCGGTCCATGGTAATGACCGTGCCCACGGG
>Ga0182012_10002500_pt1 | contig 19855 bp, 12 predicted proteins | sample 612S2SmetaG_FD_120486 | JGI IMG/M metagenome (GOLD analysis project Ga0182012, IMG submission 120486) | Permafrost microbial communities from Stordalen Mire, Sweden - 612S2S metaG | ecosystem: Environmental > Terrestrial > Soil > Wetlands > Permafrost | place: Sweden: Stordalen | collected...
CCGCCGTTGCACGACGCAGCAGAAATTGGTAATGCCGTCTTCCACCGGTTGGATACCACCGTAGCCTCCAGAATAGAGCGTCAACTCGGAGGCGTCGGCCAGGTCGGCGGTCTGGGCGGCAGACAGTCGGTAATACATTTTAAAGCCGACCCATTGGTGACGATCCTTCGGGCGACCGTGGCCGCGCAGATCGTGTTTGCCCGTGGCGAGAAAGGCAGTTTGAGCCTCGTATGTGGTCCCGTCGTCGAGCGTAGCCTGCCAGAGGTGCTCTGCCATGCGGCTGAGCGACTGCACACTGCGGCCACGCTCAACGCGGACTCCCGCGGCGATGGCTGCGGCAAGGAGCGCTGTATCCAGCGCTTTGCGCGTGAGCGAGGCCGCGGGAAAAGGCAGTGGAGCCTCCGCCGCACGTCTGGCTGCGGCCAGACGAACATAATTGAGGGGCACTGCTCCAAGCGATGCCACGTCGATACCAAGTCTGTGGAGGTCCTCAAGGGCCTCACCGCTTAGAAACTCTCCGCAGACCTTATGGCGAGGTGTAGGCTCGCGTTCTATCAGCGTGACACTTCGTCCCTTGCGCGCGAGCGCGATCGAAGCGGCACAGCCTGCCACTCCACCGCCGACGATTAGAAATTCGTCTTGCAAATCTTTGCTCCTAATTCACTGGGGGTCCAGACAATTTGTAGCGGGGTTCCATATTTCCAATAGACGCGCAATGAGCGGTTTCGCTGTTCATTCTGTACAAATCGTCATTTTGGAGCCCTCAAGAAGCCGGCTGGATGGATTCATCATTGCCCAAGGCGTCGCATGATCCACAGCGCATTGCGAATCCAAGTCGTGCATCATCATTTGCGACTCAGCGGAGGGATCATCTTGTGCGCCAGGTTTTTCAGGATTGCCAGGGTCTTTGTTTAGTTTACAGGATTGGATGGTGGGCTTTCCGAACATTAGTTCAGTCGCAAAGGTAAGATGTAAGAAGTCCGTTCGTGTTCAAGGCGATTTGGCATCTCATAAAACTGAACGTTTGATTGAGGTATTTGATGGCGCAAAGTGGACCCCTTGTAGCCGTTTTCTTGACAATGATGATGAGCGCCGCAGCGCCGGCAGAACAGATTCCAGTGAAACATATTCAACTCCCGACGCATGAGTTCATGGTGGCGCGCTCCGAGACTGGAAAAATCATTGCTCGGGTTGGGTTTACTGCGGACGTGCAGGGTGATGAAGTGACGATGCGCCTGACCTATCGATTTGTGGATGGATCGATTGATGACGAGTCAACGACTCTTACGCAGCAGGGCTCCTTTCGGCTGGTACGCAGCCATCACATACAGCAAGGGCCGTTCTTTGCAAGGCCCATCGACTTTGCGGTGGAAGCGGCCACCGGAATAGCGACCAGCCGTACAGCGGACAAGAATGGCAAGATACACGTCGAAAGCGAGCACATCGACCTGCCGGATGACCTCGCGAATGGATTCGTCGGGACATTGCTGTTGAATGTGCCGCCCAATGCGAAGCCATTTCGGGTAGGGATTCTGGCGCCTGTCTTCGGCGGGCGATTGATACGCATCCTGATCTCGCCGGAGGGAGAGCAACCGTTTCAAAAATCCGGACAGGACCTTAAGGCAACCGTGTTTCGAATCCATCCGGAGTTGGGTGGCATCCTGGGCATGGTTGCAACAATGGTCGGCCTTCAGCCGAAAGATGTCATGGTGTGGATCCTGGAGGGTGAGGATCCTGCGGTGGTCAGAGTCGTGGGACAACTTGGGGGTTCCGGTCCTGTACTTAGCTCGGAGCTGGAGGGGACCAGCTTCGGGAAATAGCTCATTTTGCAATGCCACTGTTCAATACCTCATTACCCCTGGCCGGCGATTAGTCGCGACGTGTAGTGAGTTCGTGCCAGTTGAGGCCAAGTTCGACGATCAGCAGGGATGCAAGTGTGAAGGCGATGACCCCGACTGCGGAGAGGACGTCCCCGAGATGGCTCCAGTATGCGGGCACAAGATTGAGCACCCGGCTGGAGACGAAGGTGAACGTAACCGCATAGGAGCGGGCCATCCACTGGCGATGCACGGCGATCTGGCGGTTGCGCGCTGTAATGAAAGCGGCGGTGGTGCAGACCATCCACGCCGCAGCTTGCATGGAGGTTCCGGGGAGGCCAGGACGCCCCCAGGCGAGAGCGATCCCCGTGAACGAACCGACAAAAACAGAGCATACGTACATGCGCCCCAGAACGCGATGGAGCGTGAGATGGCTTTGCCGAATTCGCGAGGAGAAATTGATAGGGCCGATCAAGAGAGCGAAGATTCCGGCGAGCGTATGGGGGATGAGGAGGCCGCGGTCAGCGATGACCTGGAGACGATATGCATGGTACATGGGGTAATCGGTGACAAGGAGAACTTCTGAGGTAATGAAGACGAAAAGCGTGGTGAGACCGAGGGAGATCCAGAGAATCATCTTGAATCTGGAACCCGAGGTTTTGCCGGCTAGCAGTGTGGAAGATGGCATGATTCGTCTCTAAGATGGTTAGACGCGATAAGTTGCGCCAGTAGGGCGACGGGGGGGACAGGCATCCTATCTCTTAGTCTAGCGAGTCGCATCAGAATCACCAACCTCACTTCCACCGCCCCACACACAACCGTCCCGGTCGCGTGCGCTCCAAGGTCACCGCATCTTGCGGAACCTCAGCTTCCGCCAGCAGGCGCACCCAATCCTCTTTCCGGAAGGCTCGCCGGAAGGATACCGGCCCATCGTGCCGCACAAACCGGTGCCACCCTGCAATCCTCTCCACCCACCGAAACAGCTGGCAGTTCCACGCCGACCGCTCCAGATCATTGATGAACCAACCAACCTGCGCAGACGTTTCCATCCACCGCAACAGCGCAACGATCCCCTCATCTTCCAGGTGATGTGTCATCAGTGAACTCACGACAATATCCACCGGCTTCTCCGGCTGATATTCCAGGGCATCGCCAGTCACCCACTCAATTCCGGGTTCCTTGGCGGTAGACTCCGCTGCCGCACGCGCCGCATAGGGATTTAAGTCGATTCCCGTTAACTCGACAGCAATGCCGCGCCTTCGCGCCCAGACGGCGATCTGCCGCAGCAGATCGCCGCCACCGCAGCCCACGTCGATAATGTGCACCGGATCAATCAGTCCGGGCGGTAGCCGCTTAAGCCAGGCCAGAGTTGGTCGATACCCCAGCAGCCAGCGGTTGATCTGCTCCAGGCTGCCCAAGCAGTCACGAAAATCCTCGTAGCTGCAGTCGCCATCCATCAGCTCCGGCAGCTCGCTCGGAGAGACCCGCCGACTGAAGTCGATCTGTGCACTAGACCACATGAAAGCGCATCATCTCCGCTGTCAGTCCCGGCCCAAACGACATCGCACATCCACGCTGCCCCGACCGCGCCTGCTGCATCATCCGCTCAAGCACAAACATCACCGTCGCCGAAGACATGTTGCCGAAGCATGACAGCACATCGCGCGACACCTCCAGCGCTTTGACTGGCAGCTCCAGTCCCTTCTCCACCGCATCCAGAATCGACCTCCCGCCGGGATGCACCGCCCAGAGGTCGATGTCTTCACGATCGGCCATCAGTTCGCCCTCATGGAGTGCGCGTCCCAGTTCTCCCGGCACCTGTCCTGAGAGCAGCATGTCGAAGCCGAGTTCGCGGATCTTCCAGGTAATGAGCCCCCTGGTTTCGGGCAACATCACCGACTTGAAACTGTCCAGTGCAAAGCCCTGCTCGGAGGCGGTTATCAGGCTCGCTGCCGCGCCATCGGCAAATACCAGGAAGGAGAGCACCTGTTCCAGTTCCTGCGTCTCCTGCAGGTGCAGCGTGCACAACTCCAGATTGACCATCAGAACACCCGCCTTTGGATCTGAGCGTACGATGTGCCGTGCCAGTTTCAGCGCATTAATCGCGGCGTAGCATCCCATAAATCCAACCATCGTGCGCTCCACGCCTGACGAAAGCCCGAGGTGATCGACGATCTCAAAGTCCAGCCCCGGCGCGTACAGCCCCGTGCAGCAGGTCACCAGAACATGCGTAATACCGGAGCATTCCTTCTCATTGAGCGCCAGCCGGTTCACCGCCTTCTTCATCAGTACAGGGGCGCTTTGCTCAAAAAGTTCCATGCGTCGCGCCGTATTGGGAAAGTAGCCCGGTTGGTAAAAGTCATGCGCGTCATGCGACGAGAATTGGCCGGAGCCTTCTTCCGCATCGAGAAACGAATAACGATGCGCGATGTTGGCGCGGCTCGCCATGCGGCGGAAGACAGCGCGCAGTCGTGGGTCGTCAAGCATCTTCTCTGCAAATACAACAAATGCGTCATGCACATCATGCTCTGGCACGGCAGTAGCGATGCGGTTCAGATAAGCCGTAGTCATGCTTCGTGAGTCCTCAACCTGGTTTATCGGTAGTCAATGTCGCGTGTGCGGCTTGGGAAAGCTGGACCAAGAAAAGACGACTCTGCGGCGACGGCCGACTACCTGAAAGTACAGACTCCGCATGATCAATTCAGCGGATACTCTTTGAGACGAGATCGCTGAACTTTTGATAGCGCTTTCCAGTGGAGGAATTGGATGACGATTCGTTCACAGAGGACCCGATTTGGGTTGCCCCCTCGGCGGTCACAAACGGATAAGACGCTCTTGGCCGCTCGCTGTAACATTCTCGACCGGTAAGACCACTTTAACGCATTTGAGCCTGGCCGGTGAAGCGGAGACGGGCACGGTGGGAGCGCAACCCGCAAAGGAATCGCCGGCTGGAGACTCATTCGTACCGATGAGCGACGGGAGCGGACTCCAAGCCTGCTCCCGAATTTGTACCAGACATCGGATGGATAGATTTCCCATGCCTTGAAAAACTCATGCGACTGTTCGTAGTGATCAACATCGATCTCTTCGACAATCGCCGAGGCCCAGACAAGTAACAGTTACATCGCGCACAAATCACACAGAAGGCTTTCAGACGGTTCCCATTCGGCGATTGCCGGGTGAAGCAACATCGCCTTGCGGGCTGTTGTTGATGACTTAGAGATGGCAGCCTCAATCGTTGCTCGTTCATACTCTTTTACCGCATAAACAAGCCCACGGACTGGCGCGGGAAGTGAGCCGCATTGCTCTGGAACGATCGTGTTGTTTCTGACAATGCACGGGACCTCGACCACGTCATCGGCACTTATCCCCACGATAGCTCCCCGGTTTCTGACATTCACAATAATCCGCTTAGCTTCCTTCCCGCGCAGCGCCTTCATCACGTCCAGCGCAACCCTGTGATAGCCCGTTGCGGCCCGGAATGGGTCTTCCTCCGACCCTTCGTTGTAACTTTGCAAATGATCTCTCGAGGATTCCAACTTCATATACGAGCCCGAGCGCTGATTGAGGTAATGAATATAGGCTGCAAGCGCGCCATTCCTGTTACCGGCAGTGAGCATTGCTCCCAGTTGGTCAAACAGTTCACGATTCAAACGACCGACCTCTTCCCCGCGAGTTGTTTCTTGCGCTAACTGATTTTGTAGAACACGACCGCGTGAGTAATAGAACAACAGGTACTCGGTTGGAATGAGGCGAAGACTGCGTATAAGTTCGTGATCGAACATAGGAAACGAGTAAAGTTGGTTTAGGAGTTGGTCGTCCGCAAGTACCCGGTCAGTTACATCTTGGCCATGCAGTTCGATTCGCCGCACCCAGCCCAGATGGTTCAAGCCCAGATACTCGCACCGTACATCGTCTTGGCTTGCCCCGAGTGCGCATGCAATGCGGTGAAGTAACTCAGAAGGCGTATCGCAAATCCCCACGACATGCGTCTCAGTATGCTGCATGATGGCCTGGGTAATTAGGCCTGCGGGATTCGTAAAGTTAATTAACCAGGCATATGGCGCAAGCTTATGGACCACGTGTGCCTGTTCAAGAGCGATAGGTAGAGTGCGCAGCGCCATCGCCATCCCTGCCGGTCCTGTGGTTTCCTGCCCAGGGTACCCATGCTTGATAGCGATGCGCTCATCTCTTGTTCGCGCCTCTATGCCGCCTACGCGGATGCTGCTCAGCACAAAGTCTGCGCCTTCAACGGCTTCTTCAAGCGAGGCGGTTGCGCGAACAACGAGATTGCCGCCCTCACGTTGCACCACAGCCTGGCCGAGCTCTGCCATCCATCGTGCCCGTTGCAGGTCAACATCGTACAAAACAATTTCATCGATGCCGAGCTGCTGCACGGACTCGTTAATTCCATAAATGACGAGTGGAGTCCGGACGCCTCCTCCGCCAATGAAAGCAACCTTACCCATAGTTCTCCTCATAACACTTCCGTAGCTCATCCCGGGTTGGCAGACCATCTATCGCGCCGATTCCCCGAGTCGACAAGCTGCCACAAATGCAGCCCCGCCGTAGGCAATCCTGACCTGAAGCTTCATCCAGCAGGCCGTCGATGAACCCGGCATCAAATGCATCTCCCGCGCCGGTTGTATCCACTGCCTGCACAGTTGGTGGAAGGGCGCGAACAACCTGTTCAAGACAGCGCATTGCGGCCCCTTGGGCTCCTAGTTTGACGAGACCGTTGGGCCATCCGTTCCTTTTTGTGAACTTCAAATATTCCTCAGCATCCACGCCGCACATGACCGTCGCTTCGAGCTCATTGGGCAGCAGGTAGTCCACGACGGCGCAGGTGCGATGGTTTTCCGGGTCTTTTAACCACGACACGTGATGGCCAAGGTCCAAAGATGTTGTGCATCCGGCTGCACGCAGTTGAGGAAGCAATATCTCGGCAAGCTTGAATGTAAGCGGCAATGCAAAATGAACATGACGGGCGCTGGTCAAGTGCTCGATTATGGCCTGACTTTCCATCTGTGCTTCTAGTCGGGCATTTTCGCCTACGAAAGTAAAGAACGATCTGTCAACATTGCTCGATATGCTGATCGTGACACCGGTTCTTCCTAAGGTTGTTGAAAGTTGAGGAAATGACACCCCGCAGTTCGCTAAGCGGGCTTTAATCCAATACGCCTCATCTTCACCAATGACGCCTACAAGGCTCACGGATCGTCCGAGCCGACCTAAAGCGCATGCTGTTATAGCAGCGCCTCCACCCAGTTCTTTCACATAATTGTCTGTGAAGACCTCATCGCCCGGCTGGGGCCATTTCGTGAAGCCAGCCAGAATGTGGTCAACATAGATCTCGCCTGCCACTGCTACGTCGCACTGTTTCATATGGCCTCGAATGGCCACTGCTGGCCGTACCTGGCTTTGATCAGGTAGATAGCAGATCCAGCAGCAACTGTTCCCAGCCCGATGATGATATAGCGCAGTCCGCTGCTTGCCGCGATGTAGACCCAACCCAGCATTGCGATCAGTGCCGGCAATGGATAGAGCGGCATTCTGTAGTTGTCCGTGGCTCCCGGATGTCGGCGGCGAATCAGTTCGACAGCGACGCACTGGGCAGCGAATTGAAACAGCGCCTGAACGACAATAAGAACTTTGATAAGCTCGCTAAGCGAGAACAGGCAGGCGACCATGGACACCGCTCCCATAAACAACAGGGAAATTGTCGGGAATCCGCCGGACGGATGCAGCCGGGAAAATACTTTGAAAAAATGCCCGTCCGTCGCGGCAGCGTAGGGTATGCGCGAGTAACCTAGCATATTGGCGAAGACCGCCCCGAAACTTACGAAAAGCACAAGTATGGATACCAGCAGCGCAGCCCATCGGCCATAAACGGCCTGCATAAAGTCAGCGGCTATGGCCTTTGAGTATTGCGCGATTCGCCAGTCGATAGAACCTAGGATGGAGATATTCATCAGCAGGTACAGCACAGCGACTAATAGGATGGAGAGAATCACGGCGCGGGGGATATTCTTCCTGGGCTGTTGGACCTCTCCGCCGAGCAGGCAGACGTTGTTGTAACCGCCGTAGTCATAGACCGCCATGAGCGTTGTTGCTCCCAGGCCCGCCCAAAAGGCACGGGACATTTGAAATGCGCCTGGCGGAAAGCTGAGGGCCATCGAGGCATGAAAGTGAGTGATGCCGCTCACGATGACCCAGCAGCAGGTAGCGACAACAACAACGCTCATTGCAACCGAAAGCCGGTCGATGTAACGGATGTTTCTATAAAGCAGGAATGTGTTTACCAGGCAGACGGCGGCCGCTGTTGCCACGAGTTGAAAATGCGCCAGATGAGGATAAATGAAGCTCATGTAATCGGAAAATCCAACAGCTCCGGCCGCAATCGATATAGGCCCCACGAGAAGCGTCTGCCAAAGGAAGATGAAGCTCATGGGAAGCCCAAGGCTCCTTGCTCCAAAGGCTTCCAGTAAGTAGTAGTAGGAGCCGCCGGAACTCGGCATGGCCGATCCGAGTTCCGCCCACACCATTCCGTCACACAGGCAGAGCAGAGCTCCTAACACCCAGCCAAACATCGCCTGCGGGCCGCCCATGGCGGAGAGCGCCAATGGGATGGTGAGGAACGGGCCAACCCCCACCATGTTCAGCACGTTCGCCGATAGAGCGCCAAATGGTCCCAGGCCGCGGGCGAGTTGCTGACGTGTTTGGGGACTCGTATCGCTCATGCCCTACCCGCTTCGGAATCAGAGTGAAGAATGGAACCACCGCCATCGTGCGCCTACTTGGAAGCCTTGGCCTTGAATTGTGGATTGTTGGCTAAACTAAGCAGGTTCGCAAATATTCGGTAAGCTCCCGGAACTCCGAGAGGCAGTTCGCGGTAAAAGGCATAAGCTGTATACACATAAACGCCGGCGCCATAGTGCGCAATGACCATTCCGCCCTTTTGCGGTTCCTGGCCGGGATCGTGCGTTTCTAGCAGCGCTTCATACTGCGGATCCCAGGACTTCAAGAACTTCGATCCGCGTTCTTCGATCCAGCCGTCAAAATCTTTCTGTGTAATCACATTCGGCCATTTGAATGCAGGGTTGTTCGGATCGAGTATGGTGACAACGGAGTGCTCATCGGTGACCTCTTCCGGATTGTTAGTCATGCTGTAGGGATAGGGCCCGTAGTTATGGTCAAACTCGGGGGTCTGATACTGAACTACCAACGCGCCGCCATTCTTTACATAATCCATCAGTCGCCCATTGAATGTACGCAGGTCCTCGCGCACGGCATAGGCGCGCACACCGACGAGTATCTCATCGTATTTCTTCAGATCGCCGGTTGCCAGATCGTCGCGCGTCAGAAATTGAACATGGACTCCGAGGTTTTCCAGCGATGTCGGGACATCGTCACCGCTGCCTTCGATGTAGCCAATCTGATGAGAGGGACTCACCTTTACATTCGCTCCGTTTAGATCATATTTTGCCTGGCTGTATTCAAAGTATGGCCGCAGGCCGGGATAGCCGACCTGAACAAATCCCTCTTTGTATTCGTGATTGGCGTAGTTTGCCACAGCTGCTATTTGGTAAGTCTTCTCTTGAACCGCAGTTGGGGTCACAGTAAACGTAGCAATCTGTTCCTGTCCATCCTGCGCAAAGGCAAATGGCTGGCTGGCCGGAGCCGACTTCCATCCAGTTGGCAGATCAAGGTGCACACTTCCTTGCGCGGGGCCATTCACATCATTGTGGACCTTGACGCTCAGCGGGATTGAAGTTTTGTCCAGTGGCAGAACTCCCGCGCTGTTGAGCATGGTCAGTGATATGGCAGGCCCAATCGGCAGCGGCTCGTTCACAGTGCCGGCGCCAACCTCGCGCTGGACCGTCTGCACCGCTTCTGTGATTTCAAAGTGGGCGCCATGGTAGGAAAGGCTAACCTTTGCCTGTAATGGATACGGCGCAAGAGGCAGATTCCTGTACTCAGGTTTTCGTACGTCATAGTAGGATTGGTCGATGCTGGGGCGGTCAAAATACGGCTTTGTGTAGTCGCTATTCTCCGGTACTTGAACGGTAAACAGAGTGTTCAACATTCCGCCGCCATCGATCTGGCCCGAGGTTTTTCCGGCAGTACTATCGGCCGGGATCGCGCTTCCATTCAGTTCGACAACTGAACTGTCCAGGTTAACAGGAACGCTGCCGTTGTCGGCCACGTGCACAAGCACGCGAAACTTCTGGCCGGGAATTACCATGGGGAAGTTGGGCTGGTCGACACGGCCGAAGCCGCGTGTCTGCTCGGGAACTGCCTTGGTCTGGTCTGAAGTTACATTCGCATCGAGCGACACGCTCAAGCTAAGCGCCAACGCATCGTTGAACTGTGTGCGCTTTGCATCCAACTCGTGGAGCACGTCATACTTTGCCTGTTCGGAGAGGGCACTGCTCTTCACTTTACCGATCAGATCATCAGTTGCAGACAGCCCATCTGCCAGCATGGGAGCAATTCCGCTGGGTGAGTTGGCCGAGTAGTCATGGAGCGCCCGCTCGACCAGGACGTTGATCTTGTTCAGTCCTTCGGTGAGAAAGGCATGTTCTTCGTTGCCGGCCAGCGAAGCAATACCCGGCAGGGTTACATCCATTCCGTCAAAGAATGTAGCTTCCTGATCCGCTGCCTGGATTCTCGATCCGAAGCGGTGATAAGGAGAATCCGCCGAACCTGCTCCGGGCACTTCTCCGCCGCCGTTTTGCGATTTCTGAAAACCCAGGCCGGTGCGGGAGATCTGCTGTTCGCTGAGTCCGTCCAAGGCGCTGTAAGTGCCGACCGGTATCTTCACGTTGACGCTGACCGGCGAAGGCTCCATCTTTCCGGAGATATAGTTTTGGATTCCTGCCGAGCCCGGCCTTGCAAACGGCGCGCGCGCGTATTCCTTCAAGGGATTCCATGGAAGCAGGCCTTGCTTGATTTGTTCTGGAAAGATGTTCGGATCGCCAGCCGCCAGAAATACTTTTTGCGCCCAGCGTCCCGCTGACTGATGGTTGCCGTGCCCGTCTGTAGGGCCACCGACGAATACAGAGCTGATGACGAGCGGCCGCATGAGCCGGACCACGCGCACCACGTCGGAGAAGACGCGATCATCGCCGCCCCACTTCTCCAGTGCTTCATCGAGAGTTTTCGAGAAGCCATAATCCGCGGCGGTCGTGAAGTATTGCGTCGCGCAGTAATATCGATCCGCTTGCAGCAGCTCTTCGGTACGCACAAGGCCCAATGCATCCCAGAAGTCGGAGGACATTTCATTTGCGCCGCCCTCGCCGCGATTGAGCGTGAGCAGGCCCACTCGTGCGCCCGCGATGCGCGACTCATAGGCCAGCGTGGCTCCGTCCTCATCATCCGGATGCGCCACGATCATCAACATGCTAGCCCTGGTGTGAAGTTGCCGCAATGCGACGCCAAGCGCAGCTGCGCCACGATTTTCCGGAATCGCCTGCGCGTCCACTCGCTCATTGCCTTGCGTCCTGCAGGGCGTCTCCGCCTTCAGGCTCTGTGTCCATGGGAGCATCATAGCGGCGGCGAGAGCGCAACCAAGACTCAGCTTCATCCTGTCAATTGTCGTCATTGTATTTACCTCATGTATGGCATTTCGATCAGGCCATATCGGTATCCGGTTTCTACGAGGTGGGGAGGAAACCACGTGACCTCGTCGAGCAAGCACGGGCAGTCCCAGCCTTGAAAGGTTGAACAAAATTACGCGACTGTTGGGTCATATTCGATTTTCTTCCGAACCGCCGAGCGTTCCATGGCTCGACGGTTCGGACAGCGTGGCAGGTCAAAAGTAGAATTTTGCCGCGATCTGAAACACTCTAGGGCCGGCCGTGGTCATGCCCGAGCTGTTTGTAACCCTGCCGAAGTTGGCCCCGGATGTGGAGATGTTCGCAGAAGGAGTGTTGAAGCTGGGGTGATTGAGGAAATCGAAGGCCTCAAAGCGCAGTTCAATCTTTTCCGCTTCCCTGAGAGGGAACTGCTTAAAGAGGCTTAAATCCGCATTCTTCAGCCCCGGCCCGTGATACATTCTCGGCCGGCAGGTGCCAAAGTTACCCAAGGCCGGCGCGGAGAATGCCGCTGGATTGATAAAGAATCCCGCCGCCCCCGTGCCAACAAAACTGCGCGGATTATTTGTTGCGCCAACGAAGGGATTGCTGAGGCAGTTTGCATAGGAGGCGGAGTTGCCGCCTGTGTCGCTTACATTCGTTGCCGTAACATTGAACGGCTCTCCGCCCTGGAAGGTGACGATCGTGCTTACCTGCCAGTTGCCAATCAACCGCGATGACAGGCTGTCATTGTTCATCACCAGACCGCCCTTGCCTATCGGCAGCTGATAGGTTCCGTTGGCTACAAAGCGCTGACGAACATCCTGGTAGGAGTTGCTCATCTCGTGACCGTAGTCATGAGCATTTTGCGGAGTATCGCCGCCGGTCAGATTGTCTACGAAGTCCGCCATGTTATGGGACCAGGTGTAGCTGAAGTTGTACATCAAGCCGTGGTTCATTGGCCGCTGGAGATTCAGTTCCAGCGCGTTGTAGTCGGTATTGCCGTCATTGGTGGCCAGTTCAACGAAGGCATGCTGCCCTGCCCCATTCGCCGTATCGTTATTGTCAATTGTGTTGCCGGAGTTGAAACTGGTCAGCGGGAAGTAAATATTCGCCGTAGCAGTTACCGTGGCGCAGGTTGGGCAGCTCTTGATGATTCCCTGGTTGGCATTCTGAACCCGATTCATCTTGCGGCCCCAGTTGCCAATATAGTTTGCGCTCAGGATCGTGTTCCCGCTAAGCCGATACTGCAGCCCAAAGCTGGTTTGCTGAATGTAGCTGACGCGGTTGTTTATTCCCTGTGCGCGCACGTGTTGCGTGGGCAATCCGCCTGCAACGCCGTTTACGCACACTCCGTTGGTCAGGGTGCCGGTAACGCAAGTCACAGCCGGTCCTGGAACCAGAAGGTCATTGATGCTTGTCGCACTCAGATAGGCTCCTGAATTCTCACCTTGTGCGGAGTCCATTTGAAAGACGGGCACCGTACTGCCATTCGACTGCGATATTTGCCATGAGCCGAGATATGGCGGATTCTGTTGCAGCATGGATTCGGAGCCGATTCTGTTGATGAACTGGTGGAAGATGCCGTAGCCGGCGCGCACAACGAGCGGGTTAGTTAGGTGATAGGAAATGCCTATGCGGGGCGCAAAAGCATCGCGGTCGGGTTGCATCTGCGTGTCGCCTGCCCAACCGTTGCCCTTTGTAGCCTGGACCATCGTGCCGCCATTGGCCGGCGGACCGGATGCGATGCACGCGGGATAAACTTGCGCTCCGCAGGAGAAGTTGGCAGTTCGTCCTTCGCGATCGATCCAGAACGGCGGATAGAGCTCGTAGCGAAGGCCATAATTCAGCGTTAGCTCGCTTCCCACGCGCCAGGTATCCTGGCCGTAGAACGAGTTGCCACGAATATAGTTGTTGATTTCGATGGGCTCGGAAAGAATCAACTGGGAAACATCGCCAAGAAGAATATCAGCGCCGCTGAATCCATTGGCGTTGCTGTAGATGCCCGAGTTGTAAATGATTCCCTGTGGGGATTGAATGTCAAAGAAATTCAAGGCGTCCTGATGATACTCGTAGCCGAACTGCATGGCGTGGGATCCCTTGGTCCAATACAGCGCTTCCAGTATTTGATAGGTCTGCGCAACCTGATACTGCGGACGATAATAGGAGCCGCCGATGCTGGTCAGGCCGCTTTCCTGGAATGGTGGAATCCCGAAGGCCCATGGATTTGTGGGAACACCCTGGAGTCCGAGCAGAGATGCGGCCTGGGACTGCCCAACCGTTACGCCGACGGGATTGCTATGAGCGTAGGTGCGCAGATAGCCCACATGCGCGGTATTCAGCAGATTGCTGTTGATGGTTTTCGTCCATCCCAGCGCGACCGATTGATCGTGCAGGATGTAATTTGTCGGGAACCCCGAGCCGTTGCCGGCGACTGGATTGGATGTCCAGGTAGGCGGCTGCGAATAATTCGCCCAATCCAGGGCATAACGGCCGAATATCTGGTTTGACTTGTTAAGGTTGTGATCAATGCGTACGTCCAGGGTCTTGGTATTGTTCGGCTCTGACCCCACGTAGGAATAATTGGTTGCACCGGTGAAAACGAGCGGTGTGCTGGAATTGGGCGCTGGATAAAGCGCCATCAACTTCTTGCCAACCGGGTCCATGCAACCTGTGTTCACCACGTTGTTCGTGATGCAACCGGCCTGGCTCGGCACCACGGCGTTCATGGTGTACTTGCTGATGTAAGGGCCATTGGTGGCGGCGCTGAAGTCTCCGCCCACCATAGCCGTCGTGGGAACTGTAGCAGTTTCCGTTACCTGTTGAGTGTTCAATAGGTTTTCGTAGGAGACGAAGAAAAAGGTTTTGTCGCGCTTGATTGGGCCGCCAAAAGTGCCCCCAAATTGATTCTGTGAGAGATAGCCCTTGGCAATACCGGCGAGATCATTGTAGAAGGTGTTTGCGTTCAACGCCGAGTTTTGGATGAAGTCCCACGCGTCGCCATGAAACTGATTCGTGCCAGACTTGGTAGACACGTTAACTACTGCGCCTGCGGAGGTGCCGAACTCCGCTGAGTAGGTTCTGGTCTGCAGAACGAAACTCTGCAATGCGTCCGGCGGCGGAAGTACAGACTGGGTCGACTGTTCCTGGAGGTTCTCCGATTTCGAGTTGTTATCAATGCCGTCCAACTGGAAATAGTTCTGCAGTTGCAGGTTTCCGTTGGCGCTGAACAACCCTTCCGCCGGGTTGGACACAGTGTTGTCGCGGAATATACCCGGCTGGGTAAGCACGAGCTGGTCGTAATCCCGGCCGTTGAGCGGCAGGTCGACTACCTCCTCCGACGGCATCACGCCGCTGACCTCCGCCGACTGCGTTTGCAGCTCCACTGTGGTCTCGTTCACGACAACCTGTTGCTCAACCGCGGATACACCGATCGAAAAATCTACTTGGACGCGATCCTGCGGGTTGATCGTGATGCTTTGCCGCACCGAGGTTTGGAATCCAGCATGCTTTACGGTGACGCTGTAGATGCCCGGAATGAGCTGCAACGCGTTGTACTCGCCCGAACCGTTGGTAACATACGTAGTTGTGACCCCGGTAGCGGTATTGGTCACATCCACGGTTGCCGCGGGAATGCGAGCGCTGCTCTTGTCCTGCACAATGCCCGTAATCGCACCGGTATCTGTCTGCGCGTAGGCTGAAACCGTCCCCAGCGTCAAGAGCAATGCGAATGCAGCGAATATATTTCTGATTCTTGTGGTCATGATTTCCTCCAGCAAATGGTTGGCAGATTGCATGGAACTCACCTCCTTATATCGTTTCAAGATTGGAGACAACGGCACAGCTTCGAGGTGCCGTCCCTTGCGCACTTCGGGGTGCGTCTTTCCATTCATCCTGGGGATTGAACAACAAACCATGAGAACGTCCCGCAGGCGAAACGGAGGCTGCGGATAGAGCGATTCAAAGAGGACCAGTAGAAACGCCCCTGGAGCTTAAAGATGCCGAATCCAGACAGGCCATATGCATGGGCGGACCAACCGCCAGATCGCTTACGTTACCGGTAAAGTAACTCCGATAAGGGTGACACCGATTTGGCCGCCCTGTCAATAAGAATATTACGAAAAATGATGGTGATGGCAAACGAACGCATTTCATGAAAAAGCCGGAATGAACATCCAGGGTCTGCGCCCTTCACCCCTTGCGCAGCTTCATCATGTGCCGTTTGTACTCCCGCGGCTCCGGCAGACCCTGCGAGCCTCCCGGCTGCGTTCCTGCCATACTGGCGCAGATGTTGCCTGAAAGCAGGCAGTCATCCCATCCCATGCCATGGAGAAACGCGTGCAGGAATCCGCCATTGAAAGCGTCCCCTACTCCTGTCGCATCCACCAGCGGCACCGGCAGTGCGGGTTGGGTATACACCTTGCCGTCTGCCATCAACATCGATCCCTTGGCGCCCAATTTGACAACCGGCACCCGTACCCAATCCTGCAGCCTCTCGAGTGCGTTCATGGCGCTGGTCGTATTCGTAATGGTCCGCGCCTCATGTTCGTTGGGAAATATAAAATCGCAATGGCGGATGATCGAAACCAGTTGATTGATGGAGATATCCGGGTTCCACCCAAAATCGGCTGAGATCGTAACCCCTTGCTCTCGAAGGCTGCGCAGAATGGGCAGCCATTTTGCGGGCCGCCGCAATGCGCAGGCAAGATGCAAATGCCGCGCCTGTCCCAGCTTTCGCCTTACGGCTTCGTTTTCCAGCATATCTTCCAAATGGAGATTGATCGGTTCGGTTGTGACCATCATTCGGTCCGTCTTGTATGCAATACAAACCGTGAGGGCCGTCGGCAGGTCCTTGCGATACTCGCATGCTGTGATGTCGAGCTTCTCGTTAACAATCTGGCTCCAGGTCGGCAGAAATTCCGCGTCCGCTCCCAATCTGGTTACAACGCCTGTCACTGTTCCAAGCCGGCTCGCTGCGATAGCGGTGGTGGATAACCCGCCCCCCGGCGCTACCAGGAACGAGTCTGTCTTCGACTCTTCTCCAAAGCGAGGCCGCCGAGGCAGATGATAGAAGATCAGATCGGAGAAAAATTCCCCAAATACCACCAGGTCGAACTTGGGCTCTCTATTCGCGCGCTTCTTCATTCCCTCGTCCTTTCAATCAAAACTCTACTTGCATAAGACATGGATCCAAGAAACTCATTTTACCGATGACGTTCTTTTTACCAACTTTGGGGCCACTAGAATCTTGTGTGATTGTGCTTTACGCCCCGAGACAATCATCCGCAGAGCCAACCTCCCAGCCTTCTGTCCAACCTCGTGGCCTCCAATATCTATGCTGCTGAGCGGCATTCCCATCTGGCAAACCTGCTCATCGTTTCCACACCCGATAAAACAGACCTCTTCGGGTATCCTTGCTCCATGAAGACGTGCAGCATCCATGGCTCCCACTGCCATCACGTCGTTATATGCCATCACTCCATCCGGACGGATGCGCCTTCGTAATAGCTTCTGCATTGAGTCGTAACCTCTCTTGTAATCCGTCTCGCCGGAACCCGAGTTATCCAATAGGAGCTCCGGCAACAAGGTCAACCTGTGATCGCTCAGCGCCTGCCGGTATCCGCTTGACCGCAAATCGCCTACCACTGTTCTCGGTCCGCGCAGGTAGGCAACGCGCTTGCATCCGCGGCTGATCAAGTGAGCGCAGGCAATACGGCCCACCTCCTCTTCGTGGATCCCGACGTAGTGCTTTACCGTTCCTGACGGCTTGTGGTCTACGAAAATAATCGGACTTCGCTTGGTCCTCTGCTCCTGCTCGAAGAACGCGGTTGACTCCTGCGCGGAAACAATCAGAAGCGCATCCATTTGCAGCGAGATAAGCGCCTCGATTTGGTGCTGCTCAACTTCGGCATCATTCTGGGAAGAACAAACAACCAGGCTATAGCCGGCCTCGTTGAGCGCATGATCAATACCGGCTGCAACCTGACCCAGATGGGGCTCCCCCAATAGGGGAAGAATCAGGCCCATTGTCCTCGTGTGGCCGGTTCGCAGACTGCTTGCGCTGATATTTGGTATGTATTTCAGTTCCTTAACACGCTTCAATACACGTGCCTTGGTCGCATCGCTGATATCCGTCTGCCCACGCAGCACTTTTGAGATAGTCATCTTTGAAAGATTCAGATCGGTGGCTATATCTTTCAGTCGAACTCTCATCGGTGGCTCCATGCGGTAGACCGCAAGATAATGAGTCTACCATTCACTGTGCCGCCTGGCTCTCGACCAACGCCTTCGACAAATTTCGCGGATCGTCCACGTCCACTCCATGCTCCAGCGCCATGAAGTGAGAAAACAGTTGCAGCGGGACTACCTCCAGTATCGGCAACAGATATTCCGACGCTTCCGGTACAAAGATTCAGTGGCTCGCAAGCTCCGGAGCCAAAGCATCACCTGCACGTCATTCGTCCAGAATGAGATGCTGACCTTAAAGCGCATCAAGAACTGGAGCAGCAGCGGCCTGCGTTCTCGGAGTCAGGGTCAAGGCAATCCGCGGGGGCTTCGAAAGCTGGCGTCTTGGCAATTGTGGCGCACATGGAGGCAGTACGAAGGGCAGCCATCCCAGCGCGATTTGTCGGGTACGAGTCTGTGCCCGACGGCTCCATTGTCCGAAATCAAGCAGTCGACCGATATCCATCAAGCTTGATTTTTGCGACGCATCCTGCGAGGTCTCGAGAGACGGATGTCATGGTCTCTTCCTTCTGTGCCCCAAACGACGCACTCGAACGACTGGCACACTCATTTCCTTCCAGCAAATTCCATTGTTGGCCACAGGTTCTCACAGGTCGAGGAGGCGTTGAGCGTTTTCCTTCAGGATGAGTGCGCGCACTTCCGGCTTGAAGCTGGCGGTCGCGAAGTCTTCCAGCCAACGGTCGGGATGGATGAGCGGGAAGTCCGAGCCGAAGAGCATCTTGCGCTTGAGCAGGGTGTTCGCATATTTGATCAGTTCCGGGGAAAAATATTTCGGCGACCAGCCGGAGAGGTCGATATAGACGTTGGGTTTGTGCAGCGCGATGGACAAGGCCTGCTCCTGCCATGGCCAGGAGGGGTGGGCGGCGATGATCTTCATGTCGGGAAAATCGCTGGCGACATCGTCGAGATAGATTGGCTCGGAGTACTTGAGCTTGAGACCGCCGCCACCCTTCATGCCCGAGCCGATGCCCGAGTGGCCGGTGTGGAAGATCGCCGGCAGCTTGTGCTCGGCGATGACCTCGTAGATGGGATAGGCCATGCGGTCGTTGGCGAAGAAGCCTTGCAGGGTGGGGTGAAACTTGAAGCCGCGGACGCCGTGCTCTTCGATCAGCCGCCGCGCCTCCCGTGCGCCCATCTTGCCCTTGTGGGGGTCGATGCTGGCGAAGGCGATCATGATGTCCGAGTTGTTTTGCGCGAAGTCGGCGATCTCTTCATTGGGGATGCGGCGGCGTCCGAGGTTGGTTTCGCAATCGACGGTGAACATGCAGAAGCCGATCTTGCGTTCGCGATAGATTTCGATGGTTTCGGGAATGGTGGGCCGCCGGCCGTCGGCAAAAGCCGCGCCGAAGTATTTGTCAGCCGCATCGTCGAACTCCTTGCCAAATGGGTCCGGCGGTTGGCAGCAGGAGACCTCGGCATGGACGTGCGTATCGATTGCGACCAGTTCAGCGACATTCATCAGAGTTCCTCGGGGGGTGGTGAGTGGATTTCATCCAACCAAGCGCGTGGGCAGCGGACGATCATCTCGAGGGCACGCTGGCCGTACGCCTTGCCCTGCGGATCGATTCGCGGCGAGGCCATGCCGCCTCCGCCAAGCGCTGACTGGATGAGGAAGTTGAAGGCGTGCAGGCCCGGCGCTTCAAATCGCTCGACCGGGCCATCGGCTGCGAGCTTGAAGTGCTCCGCAATACGCTCCGGCGTCAAAACGCTGCGCAGGTGGTCGACGTATTCCGGCTTGCGGCAGAAGATGGCGATGTTGGAGGAGTTGCCTTTGTCGCCGGAGCGCGCATGGGCGACGCGCAGCAAAGGCGCATCTACCATGGGGCCTTCCATCGGCGTTGCGGCAGAGTGCTCGGCAGACTGGGCCACAGCAGCACGCGAAATAGGATGACCCGCCGGGATCGCAACTTGGAACGGGGCATCTGAGCCTACTGTAACGGTTGGCTGCGGCATGGCATCTTTTTCCACGAACAGTGTAAACAGCTTGATCACCGGAGTCGGCTTTGGCCGCCCTCCAATTAATCCAGCAGTCCCTTGCGCAAAGCTGATGCCCACAGCGCCCACCTGGCGCGCGAACAGATCGAGCGCGTTGAAGCTGGAATGGTCCACAACCAAGCGGAGCACGACCTCTCGCGTGTCACGCGCCTTCGAGTCTGCGCCATAGGATGCCTCGGCACCCAGTGCTTCGATGTGCGTGGCCGTGAAGCTCGCCCATCC
>Ga0182012_10002502_pt1 | contig 19847 bp, 15 predicted proteins | sample 612S2SmetaG_FD_120486 | JGI IMG/M metagenome (GOLD analysis project Ga0182012, IMG submission 120486) | Permafrost microbial communities from Stordalen Mire, Sweden - 612S2S metaG | ecosystem: Environmental > Terrestrial > Soil > Wetlands > Permafrost | place: Sweden: Stordalen | collected...
ACACCCGCCTCAGCCAAACGTTTGGCTTTTTCCTGGGTTAAGATGCCGAGCGAGGTACAAACCTTCACACCCACTTCGGCTTTAATTCGACGGGTGGCTTCGCAAAGGACGTCCAAATCACGGTTGCTGGGTCCGCGGGTGGCGGTGACCATGCAGTATTTCCACGCGCCGGCGGCTTTGGCTTTGCGGGCACCATCGACAAGAGCTTCCACTTCCATCATGGGATACTCGGGAGAAGGGGTTGTGTATTTGGACGATTGGGAGCAAAAGCCGCAATCTTCCGGACAGGCGCCCGACTTGGCGTTTTGTAAAACGTGAATGCGCACTTTGTTGCCGTGAAAATGGCGTCGAACCTTATAGGCGGCGTGAATAATGGAAAGAGTTTCTTCGGCGCTCGCGGTTAGTACGGCTTTGGCTTCTTCTTTAGTAGGAGCCAACTTTTGAAGGGCTTTTTCGGCCAAGTTGTCCCATAACGGAGTAGTTTGAGAGGGAGCTAGAATCATGAGTTCGTCCTTTTCCTTGAGGAAATCAGAAGACGCCGAGTATAACACGGCTCTTTAAATTACGGATTGGCTAAAAAAATGCCAACTTCGGTTTGATTTCTTTTATTCTTGATCATATTGAGAAAGGTATTTATGGATAAGCCGCGTCAAAAAAAGAAAACTCCCCGACTTCTCCAGTTCCTTATGGGTTATGGGACAGGATTTATTTGCTGGCTGGCGGGACTTCATTGTCTGGTAGTTGACTCGCAGGGCAATGTTTCCATCTCGGGCAAAAGACTTCGGAAACATTTGTTCAAAGTTTTCATGTGGACTTTGGAGATTGGCCTGCTTTTAAACCTGATGTCCATTTACCGCAATTGGATAATGGGGGCGGCTGTTTTTGAAATTGAAATAGCTTTTGTGGTGAAGTCGGTGATCTTTTTGTATATCAAAGTTTTTTGGCCAAGAGTGTTTCCGGAAATACTTCCGGGAATGCATGTGTTTTTCTGCCCTCAATGCTACCAAAAGCAAACTTTTAAGTTTTTACCGGTTTCATTCCAGTACGGCTTTTTTGTTACCTATCTTTGCAAGTACTGCGCTTGTCTGGTGAGCGGCTGGGGAGAACAGATTTTTTATCCGGTAAATGTCCCGCTTAAAAAAATAAAGCCATCTTTATCGAAAACGATCCCTGCGGCTGTGCTGGCGATAGTTTTGGGATTCGCAGTGTTTCGGTTTATTTGGAGTTTTTTCTCTTAGCTCTAAAATCTTATTAATTTGAAACAGGATAATTCCAGTTAAGTCCCTCGACCCCCATGGTTTGTGAGTCCTGAGCCCAGACGGCCACACCCAGACGCGAAATATTCCATTGAAATTCAATGGGGATGGACAGTTTTTTGATTTTATCCAGAGAGGTTTGATAACGGACGACAAAGTTTTGAATCAATAATCTTCTGTTGTTTTCGCCGCGGTTCACGGAAGTTTTTAAATCATTTTCAAACACCACAATATAAATGGTTTTACCCTTGAGTAAGTCTTCGGATGGATTGGATAAAAGGACCTGAATATTTTTAGAATGAATTTTCGTCTTTATTCCTAAAGAGGGTAATGAAGATAGAAGGGAAGCCTGATCTAATTCGGCTTGAGCGGTGGACCGATCGGCTCCGTTAAATCCGGGTTGGCCGTTGACCACCATTTCGGGAGTGAAGACGGAAGCGGCATTGTAAAAACTGGCGTATTGTCGTTGACGGGCTGTGGCGAAAGAAGATGAAAAAGGATCTTTCCAGCCCAGGTAGTCCCAGTAATTCACATGAAAAGCCAGGGGAAGAGCTTTTTTCGCTTTAAACAAAGCCATTCCCCAGGTATTGAGCAATTCTTCCGCCGGAGGACAACTGGAACAGCCCTGGGAAGTGAAAAGCTCGATTAAAACAGGAGAGGCTGGTTGTTTTACATCCTGAGCGTTTATTTGCCCCGCCCCAATAAAAAATAGCGTGGAAAGTAAAATTGAAATTCTTTTATTCATGAGTATCTCCCCGTTAATTGATGTACGACGGGGACGAAATAAAAGTTTCAGTTAGAGTTTTTCGGGAAAGTCTTTGAGTAATCGGCCGACCGCGTCGTAAAAGCGGTCCGGAATTTGAGAAATTCTTTCATCATCGATGAGGATGGGTTTGTCAAATAAGGAGTAAACATGAGAAATACCCACTTCATTAAGCCAGATGATATTCGGATCCAAGGCGCCCACAATCGCCACGCAGGGTATGCCGAGTTTTTTAGCCATCAGACTTACGGCTACAGGGGCTTTTCCTTCCAGGCTGGAAGCGTCCAGCATGCCTTCGCCGGTGATGACCAAATCGCAGCCTCTCATTTGATTCTCAAGTTTTAGCGTGTACGCCACAAAATCGAAACCCAGGTCCAGTTTACCGCCCAAAGCCAACAGGGCCATGCCCATTCCGCCTGCGGCTCCAGCTCCCCTTTGACTTTTCAAAGAAGCTCCGGAAGCTTCCGAGAGGATTTTTTCAAAATGAGCCATTCCTTTTTCGAGTTCCTCGACCATTTCGGGTGTGGCTCCTTTTTGCGGGCCAAAAAACCGGGCCGAGCCAAACTCGCCTAAAAGCTGTACCCGGACGTCGACCAGGCCGGTGAAGTGAATATCTTTTAGATTTTTAAAAATGGGTTCCAGATCGATTTTTTCAATGAGAGATAAATGTTGGCCGCCGGCTCCCTTTGGTAAAACGGACTTGGCGGATATTTTCGCGCCTAAGGCCTGGAGAAAACCCAGACCGCCGTCAATGGTGGCGCTTCCGCCCAAAGCGATGCGAATATTTCGGGCTCCTTTTTTGTAAGTTTCGAGGACCAATTCACCCGTGCCATAACTGGTGGTTAACATAGGGTTTCTTTCGGATTGGGTCAGTTTCGAAAGACCCGAAACCTGAGCCATCTCAATGATGGCGGAGTTTTTTTCAGGAAGATCGGCGAGACCATAGGTGGTGGGTTGGAGACGCATGAGGGGATCATGCGCGGTTGTGTCCGTGATTTTTCCTTTAAGAATATGAATGACGGTGTGGAGTGTGCCGTCTCCTCCATCCGCGACAGGGCAAACCCGCACGAAGGCGCTGGACCGTTGTTTTTGTATAAGCTTATTTAAAGTATCAGCCACTCCTTGAGCGGTTGAAATTCCTTTAAATTTGTCAGGAGCGACGAGTATTTTCATTAAGTTGGATTATTCATTGGTTTTATTTTTAAAACTTCGGTACTAAACTGGTTTGACTCGAAATTCTATTTTAATGAGGAAAAATGTCTTCGCAAGATCAATCCATGATTTCTCTACAAAAAGATTCGGTTGTTTTTCCACCGCCGGTCAAGTTTTCCTCGAAGGCTTATGTTGATTCCATTCAAAAATATCAGCAGATGTACGAACGTTCCATCCAAAATTCACATTCTTTTTGGTTGGAGCAAGCCGAGGAGTTGGATTGGTTTAAGAAGCCAACTCAAACACTTCAATACAACTGGAGTACGGCGCAAAGGGTAATTGAACATACCTGGTTTGAAGATGGAGAATTGAATGTTTCGGTAAACTGTTTGGATCGTCATCTTTCAACGGCAGTTCGAGACAAAATTGCCATCCTTTGGCAGGGCGAAAAGGACGAGGAAGTCCGCAAAATCACTTATAAAGAGCTTCATGAAATGGTTTGCCGTTTTACCAATGTTTTGATCTCCAAAGGGATCAAAAAGGGCGACCGTATTTGTGTTTATATGCCCATGGTGCCGGAAGCGGCAGCGGCTTTGCTGGCTTGCGCGCGTCTGGGAGCGATCCATTCGGTGGTATTCGGCGGATTTAGCGCTGAATCGATCAAAAGCCGTATTAAAGATTCGGATAATGTCGCGGTTATCACGGCGGATGTGGGTTTTCGAGCGGGAAAAATTATTCCCTTAAAGAACATCATGGATGAGGCTTTGGCCGATTGCCCCGGCGTTAAGACGGTGATTGTGTTTAAACGGGGAGAGGGACAGGTGAACCTCAAGCCGGGCAGGGATTACTGGTGGCATGAAGAGATAGTCAAGGCCGCCCCGATTCACCAGGCGGAAGCGCATAAGGCGGAGGACCCGCTTTTCATTCTTTATACTTCTGGCTCGACAGGAAAACCTAAAGGGGTATTACATACGACCGCCGGTTATTTGCTTCATGTGGCTTTGACTCACAAATATATTTTTGATTGGCATCCGGAAGATATCTACTGGTGCACCGCAGATATCGGATGGGTGACGGGGCATAGCTATATTGTTTATGGCCCCTTGGCTAACGGCGCGACAACTTTAATGTTCGAGGGAGTTCCCAACTATCCGGACCCGGGGCGTTTTTGGCAGGTCGCCGCCAAACACAAGGTCAGTATTTTTTATACAGCTCCTACCGTTATTCGAGCCCTCATGCGCGAGGGAGAAGAATGGCCCAAAAAACATGATTTAAGTTCTTTAAAGGTTTTAGGTTCGGTAGGTGAACCGATTAATCCTGAAGCCTGGATGTGGTATTACCGCAATGTCGGCCATAGTGAGACGCCGATTGTGGATACCTGGTGGCAGACTGAGACTGGTGGGTTTTTGATCGCGCCTTTTCCCGGAGCGCATTCCTTAAAACCCGGCAGCGCGGGCCGGCCTTTTTTTGGTGTGGAACCGGTGGTTTTGCGCGACGACGGCAGCGAGTGTAACCGTAATGAAGGCGGGAAACTTTGTATTAAAAAGCCCTGGCCAGGCATTATGCGCACTACCTGGGGTGATCATGAACGGTTTATTAATACTTATTTCACGACTTTCAACAATATGTACTTCACGGGTGACGGCTGCCGGGTCGATCAAGACGGCGATTATTGGCTGATGGGCCGGGTAGATGACGTGGTGAATATCTCTGGACATCGTATTGGAACAGCTGAAGTAGAAAGTGCTTTGGTGTCTTTTCCTTCCATAGCCGAATCGGCAGTGGTGGGTTACCCGCACGAGATTAAGGGGCAGGCTCTTTACGCTTTTGTGACTTTAAAAGAAGGCGTGCCTTCTTCCGAAGAACTTAAAAAAGAAATCGTTCAGCATGTCCGCAAAGAAATAGGGGCGATTGCCCAGCCGGATAAAATCCAATTCGCCGAAGGTTTGCCCAAAACCCGCAGCGGCAAGATCATGCGGCGTATTTTGAGAAAGATCGCTGAGAATGACACCACTCATTTAGGTGATACCTCTACGCTAGCCGATCCTTCGGTTGTGGATAAATTGGTGCAGGGGAAGCAATAAGGTTAAAGTTCATCAACAATCATAATATTATTATTCAGAGTTAATGGAAACATTGGGTTTTTTGCCCGTTTCTTGCGAAACTCTTAGTTCGAGTTAAACGTCAAAAGAAATAGAAGCCCTCGTTCAAAGAGCTCTAGTAAAGGTTGAGGTTATGAAAAAGATTACTTTTGTTTTTTTGATTTTTTCCCTTGGTTTAACCGGTTTTGCGTTGGCGGCGGAGCGTGGCGGTGGAGGATCAGGTTCCGGGTTTTCGGGCGGAGGCTTCAGCTCCGGCTATTCAGGAGGTAGAAGCGGTTCTTTTGTTTCACCACGGCTTCGCAGTTTAGGGGTTCGCAGTGTTCCCCGGTCTTATACCAATCGATCTCAATTATTTAGTACGGGCAATAATCGTAATTTAGGTTTACCTTCCCAAGGCCCCCGCGGTGAAGCATTTCGCTCCTCATTTGTTTCTCCTCGTGCGATGAACTCAACAATGGTTCGCAATAATATGGCATCTGCCAATTCCATCGGATTTAGATCACAAATTCGCGGATTTAACGCCCGCGAAAACGTGACAGGCCATTACTATTGGCATAATTACAATGGTTTAAATTTTTGTCATTACTATGACCGCTGGGGTTGTAATTGGTATGGCTGGTATGGAACTTCTGGTTTTTATTGGTCTTGCTGGTGGGGTAATAATTGGTGGTGGTATGATCCGACTTATTACCGCTGGTGCTATTGGTATGACGGCTGGTGGTGGTGGCAAAATCCTGAAAATGTCCAAGAAGTTGATGTTTATAACAACGGAGAATATGTACCTTCGAATTCGGATGAAACCCAAGTTCCAGAAACGCAAGCTGCGACAGAAAACTCGCCAGCACAGTCTCAAATTCAAACTTTTAACAGCAAAGATGGATCCCGCATGGTCAAATTGGCTGGTAATTCCCACGATGCTTTTCTCTATGACACTTCTGAGAAGGCGGAATTTAAAGCGAAGTATTTAGCTTCGGGTGTGACGGATGTTCGTTTCTCAAATACCGATAATGGAAAGCCGCTTCAAATTATGCTGAGTTTATCAGATGGCACCTTTGAATTGTATGATGCTGACGGAAATCCTGTAGGCGGCAACTAATAAGCGGAGGTTCTATGATGAAACAGATACTTTTTTTGGTTTTGCTGGCGGTTCTATTGCCCGGTTTGGTTTCGGCTCAGGATGATCGGCACGGCGACAGTAACGGTAATTTTCACGAAGGGCATGCGAATAATCGTAATGCTCGCCCCAAGCATAATGTTCGTCCTAATGTTTATAGGGCCAACCGTGTGGGTGTTTCTTCGCAAGTCAGAAGTTTAGGAGTACGGAGTTATCCCAGACCTTACGCGCGCACTCAACTGCTTGTCGCGCCTCGCGAACGTTCGGCTATAGCTTTTCCGAACCGGGGGGTCGGCGGCGCGGCTCTTCACACGAATGTGTTCGCCAGAACTAATTTCAGCGCAAATCCAGTTGTTCGAACCCATATGGCTTTGATTACGGGCGGCGCTTTCAGAGCTCAAATTGGAATTTATAACGCTAACGAAAGAATTGTCGGCAATTACTATTGGCATACTGGAAACGGGTTTAACTATTGCCATTATTACGACCACTGGGGATACCACTGGTACGGCTGGTATTTGGGCAACTCGTATTTTTGGACCCGCTGGTACTCGAACAATTGGTGGTGGTATGATCCGGCTTATTACCGCTGGTGCTATTGGCATGACGGTGGATGGTGGTGGCAGGACCCGGATACAACCACTGTTTATGTTTATAACAATGGCAGTTATATGCTGGCGGATGGTGCGAACGTTAACGTCAATGTTGGCAATGGACAAGGTTCGCCTTCGACTCAAGCGCCCGTTCAAAATCAGGGCGGTAAAAACGTTTATTACAGCAATGACGGCAGCCGTGAGGTGAAAGTAGTCGGAGCTGACGCTTTCTTATACGACGTTTCGGGTCAAAATGCTTTTAAACCGGTTTATTTGGGAACAAACGTGACCAGCGTGAAATTCTCAAACACGAGTAATGGAAAACCGCTTCAAGTGATGTTGTTGTTTAGTGACGGAAGCTTTGGATTATTTGATGACCAGGGGAATTCTGTTAATGGCGGTAATAACAGCTCTGGAAATGACAATCAGTCACCCGCTAATAGCGATTCATCGATGGACAACAGCGGTAGCGGTCAAGCTCCGGCTGGCGTTAATAACAATCAGCCGCCCGCTGCTCAATCTGATTCTCCTGCGGACGGCAACAGTAATCCACCACCTATTCCGGGTTCAGGGAACTGATTTTATTGCGATAAAGCTTTTTCCAAATCGTTGATTCGGGGGTTAATTAAAATCTTGCCCTCGATATCAACGGTAGGAATGACCCTCTTGCCGTTGGTGTAACCTAGCATGGTTTTGTAGTCATTGTCGTTTTGTTCAATATCCCGCTCTTCGTAGGAAATATTACGGTCTTTAAGCTCGTTTTTAAGCCTTCGGCAATCTCCACACCATGAAGTGGTATAGACAATAATCTTCTTGGCCATAAATCCTCCTCGTAGTTACCGACTTATTAAAGGCACGCTACTTGTTTTTTTCCAGACCCATTGTTGAAAATAGGTGCGCATCCAACCAATTTAAAGGAGTTTTACAATGCGTTTATGGCTTTTATCTCTAATTTTGATTTTAGCGGTTAGTCCAGTTTCCGCCAAGGTGATAACTCAAACGGTTGAGTATCAAGACGGTGATCAGGCCTTAGAGGGCTATTTAGCTTACGATGATTCCGTTCAGGGAAAAAGACCGGGCATTTTAGTGGTTCATGAATGGAATGGCTTGGGTCATTACGTTCAGTCGCGGGCCAGACAGTTGGCGAAATTGGGCTATGTCGCTTTCGCAGCGGATATTTATGGAAAAGGGGTAAGACCTTCGACGGTTGATGAGTCGAAGGCCGAGTCGGGGAAGTTTTACGCGGATCGAAAGCTTTTGCGTGAAAGAGCCAACGCGGGTCTTCAGCAGTTGGAAAACAACGCCATCGTCGATACGACAAAAGTCGCCGCTATTGGATATTGTTTTGGAGGCGCTACTGTATTGGAATTAGGCCGAAGCGGCGCTGATATCGCGGGTATTGTGAGTTTTCACGGCGGATTAGCCAATCCCGCGCCGGCGGATGACAAGAATATCAAAGCCAAAGTTCTAGTCTTGCAGGGCGGGGCGGATAACTTTACTTTGCCCGATGTGCCGGCTTTTAAAAAGAGTTTTGATGACGCTAAGGTGGATTATCAATTTGTCACTTATCCTGGAGCGGTTCATGGTTTCACCAATCCGGATAACAAGGGAACTCTACCCGGCGTAAAATATGACGCCGACGCGGACAAAAAGTCCTGGCAAGCCATGAAAGAATTTTTTAAGAAAATATTTAATTCGTAAAATTTGAAGATTGAAAGGCCCGGCGAAAACCGCCGGGCCTTTTTATTTTGAGTTGTTTTTTTGAACGAAGTTTTTGAGGACCCATTGCCTCAATTTGCCTTGAGCGCTTGAAAAGGGAAGATCTTCCAGTTCGGCAGGGGTGACCCACTTGAGGTGGGTGGAGGCTTTGATCGTTTTTTTATTGCGCGCGATAAATAGATCCAAGTGAATTTTGTGATTGGTAATTTGATGCCGAATACTCTTAAAGGGTTTCTTTTCGGCCATAACGTTATATTCCTTTTCCATTTTTTGGCGGCCTTCATCCATTGTTTTGCCCTCCGCGCTGGGAAATTCCCACAGTCCCTTTAGCCATTTTTCGTTTTCATCCCGTTTTTTGACCAATATTTTCTTTTTGTTTTCTACTAAAAGGGCAGCAATGGGCACTTCTATATTTTTTGCGGCTTTCGGCATTTCGGGCAAATCGGTTTGGATTCCTCTTTGGGCGGCTTCGCAGAATTGAAATAAAGGACAAAGAAGGCATTGAGGATTGTCGGATAGACACAGGGTAGCGCCCAATTCCATCAGCGCCTGGTTGAAGTCGCCGGGTCTTTTAGAGGGGATCAGAGAGCGGGCTATTTCCCATACATTTTGGTGGTTTTCACCGGTTTTTAAGTTACCCCGCAGCACAAAAAGACGGGAAAAAACACGGATGACATTTCCGTCCACTAAAGGTTCTGCCTTTTGAAAGGCAATAGAAAGAACGGCTCCGGCGCTATATTGACCCACACCCGGTAATTTTAAGATTTCCTCCCGGGTTTGGGGAAGATGGCCGTTAAATTCTTCGATTATCATTTTAGCCGCGGCCTGTAGATTTCTGGCGCGCCGGTAATAACCCAGTCCTTCCCATAGTTTTAAAATTTTCTCCTCTTTGGCTTTCGCCAAGGACTGCCAATCGGGTAATTCAGTTAAAAAACGACCGTAATAGGGAATAACGGTTTTGACCTGTGTCTGTTGAAGCATCATTTCGGAGACGAAAATAGAGTAAGGATCCTGGGTCCGCCGCCAGGGCAGATCCCGTTTGTTCTGATCGTACCAATCCAATAAATTTTTTTGAATTTGGAGCATATGAATGTTGTTTATGGGAGATTTTTTCATTTTATAAAATTTGATGTATTTCGTAAGTTTTAAGAAGTTTTTTACTGCCTGGCATCATTATCGGATTTGCGGGTGTCACTTGAACTAGGGTTTCAATTTTTTCGTAAGTTTCTTCAGAGACGATAACTTGGCTTGGCGGGGCCATAGCGCAAAGTTTATCCGCGATTTGAAGAGGTTCGCCGATAACACTGTAGTCGTAATATTGATTCGAGCCCAAATTTCCGCAGACTACGAAGCCGGTATGAATTCCGATGCCCAAATCAAAGATCTCATAACCTTTATGAACGCGCGCAAGGTTAAGTTCTTTGATCGCTTTTTGTATTTCCAAAGCGGCTCGTACAGCCCTGATTTCCTTATCCTTATGCGCGAAAGGCGCTCCCCACACGGCGATAGCGGTGTCGCCGATAAATTTATCAACCATGCCATCCTGTTCGAATACGATTTGGTTAATGAGACTTAAATAATGGTTTAAAACGTCGACCAAAACTTCAGGCGTCATGTTTTGATAGGAAATGTTAAACCCCTTAAGTTGAACTTGGAGAAGGGTGCATTCACGCCGTTCCCCTTTGAGAGCGAAGTAATTATTTTCAGCCAAAAGTTTTTGAGTGATCTGTGGTGAAACGACTTTGCCTAAAATGAGGGTAATCCGCTCTTTGTCTTTTAAACATAGAATCGTTTCATGTATGGATCGGGCGAGGTTACCCCAATCATCAGGCCGGTTGACCGGCAATGGAGCATCCCATTTTCCATCCTTGATGAGATTTGTTTGTTTAATAATCTGGTGAAGCGGTGATAAAAGATTCAGGGTATACCAAAGTCCCAAAGCCAGCATGAACAGAACAAAAATGACAGCTAATTGGGTCATGTGTTTGAGAGCTGATCCTTCTACCGTAATGGTTTCGTGGATGGGCTGGAAAATAAAGAAATGGCCCGCAATAGCTTGATCCAGATCGTTAATCGGTACGTCATCCCACAGGAATTTTTGGTCTTTAACCATGATGGCGCTGTGCCGGGTGGCAAAAGCGGCTTTATTGACATCCGAAGAAGTGTTATCAGGGAAGGTGGATATTTGGATATGGCCGTTGGCATAAAAAACCACATCGTTTTGTGTTATGGATTTAATCCGTTCCATGACGTCACTGTCGAGTTTCATTCCCAACGAAATGGCGCCGATGATTTTTTTATTTGAAATGATGGGAGCGCAAACAGACAAGTAGTATTGATTTTCATAAGTCGTAAGGCCCATTTCGGTGTTTTTTTCAAAGGCTTCGGCGAATCCGGGCAAGTCTTTCAGGGAAAAGAGCGCGGTTTGAGGTGTTGTATTGTAGGAAGGAGTCGCGTTGGTGGTTGTGCTGGAATTAACCGGAACAAAAGTTGGTGTGGAGAGAAGGATTTCGCTTTTGGGTAGATCGATGGTATTAAAAAGAATATTCCCGTTTTTGTCCGCCAGGATAAATAAAGGTCTTTGAAGATAACCCGCTAGATCGCTGCCCATTTGATGATATTGAGCGAGAGTCATATTGGGGTTGTTGAGATTTTTTATTATCCAGTCTTTATCAGTGGTGTGATTAATCTGGGAAAGAAGAATTTGATATTCTTCGTCGAGAGCTAGCTTGAGGGCCGAAATGCTGCGGTTAAGCCCTGCGTCCGGATCATTAGTTACAACGGTTTTGAGATGACTGGTAAACAGGGTTTGTCCGATCCACACATAAAGAAACGTCGGAACAATTATAAGAATTAATAACTTAGCGGTGATCCAGCCCCATTTATGTAAATTCATGAGATGCCTTGGCGCAGGTTAGAACAACTTTTCAGTGAAAACGTTGCTCAATATATTACAGTTTTGTTGTGGGGGGAAGGGCAGCACAAACTGTAAGAGGATGTCTATTCGTAACGCAGAGCGAGAATTGGACTCAGCCGTGATGCTTTGTAGGCCGGCCAGATACCAAAAACGACGCCCACAAGAGCGGAAAAAACAGTCGATATGATCACTGAAGTCGGTGTAACAACAGTCGGCCAGTTGAGAGATAAATGAATGATTTGAGAGAAACTCCAACCCAGTAGGATGCCGAATAATCCTCCCAATAAACTTACCACGACGGATTCAATTAGAAATTGCGAGAGGATGTCAATTCGTCTGGCGCCGATGGCTTTTCGGAGGCCGATTTCACGGGTTCTTTCCGTAACCGAAACCAGCATGATATTCATAATGCCGATGCCCCCGACTAAAAGGGATATGGCCGCGATGGAGGAAAGAAGGACGGTCATGATTTGTGTGGAAGCGCTCAAGGTGGCTTGGATATCAGCCATATTTCTGACCTGAAAAGCGTTTTCACTTCCGGGTATATTGGGAATATGCTTTTGTTTCAGCATGAAATTTTTTACCGCGTCAGAGGCGGGGCCGGTGTCATCGGTACTGTCGGCCTCAACGTCCACGGAACTGACGTAGAGTTTTCCCAGAAGGCGGTACATTGCGGTAGTGACCGGAACCACAATGGCGTCGTCTCGGTCCTGGAATCCATTGGATCCTTTGACGGGCAAAACGCCGATAACCTGGAAGTTGACGCGGTTGATTTTGATCCATTGGCCGACCGGATTGGCGTTATCGCCGAAAAGATTTTTAATAACCGTGATACCTAACAGACAAACTCTATTTCGGGTTTGGACATCAGTATCGCTGATAAAACGGCCGTAAATGGGCTGATAAGATTTCATTTCGGCATAATTCGGCGTTGTTCCCACTAATGAAGTACTCCAGTTTTTGTCCGCATAAGTGACCTGTACATGCCCCGATAGTTCAGGCGCGACCCGTTTAACCATCGGAACGGAAGCGATAGCATCCACATCTTGAAGCGTGATTCGGCTTGTTCCCCCTACCCCTTGTTGAACCCCGCCGACCTGTATAGAGCCCGGCATTAACATCAAAAGATTAGTTCCTAAAGAGGAAAGCTGCTGTTGTACGGATATTTGGGCGCCCGTACCTATGGCTTGCCCCCCTATGACCGCGCTGACACCGATCATGACTCCCAATATAGAAAGAATTGAGCGAACTTTGTTGGCGGTGAGCGCTCGAAAGGCTTGCCTGAAGTATTCTTTAACGTTTCGGAAACTAAAAGTTGAATTCGAAAGGGATGGGTCGGTTGTATCGCTGAGTAAAGGATGTAAAGGGGGCGGAATGGTGGATTTGGGGTTTTGCTCATCGCTGAGCACATTTCCATCTTTCATCGTAATAATACGGCGGGCATGGGCGGCAATGTCGGGTTCGTGAGTGACGAGAACAATAGTGATCCCGCTGGCGTTCATTTTGCCAAGGAAACCGATGATATCCTCCGAACTCTTGGAATCAAGATTGCCGGTCGGTTCATCAGCAAGGATTAACTTGGGTTTGTTGGTCAGCGCCCTGGCGATGGCCACACGCTGCTGTTGGCCGCCCGAAAGCTCATTAGGCTTATGACCTAAACGCTCGCCTAATCCCACCATTTTTAAAAGTTCTTTCGGATCATCGTGCGGCATGTTGGGGTTGGAATAAAGCAGGGGCAACGACACTTGTTCAACGGCTGAGGTGCGGCCCAAAAGATTAAACATTTGAAATATAAAACCCAAGGTTTGGCTGCGAATGGCCGCTAAAGCATCTTCCTGTAAGGTTGAAACTTCCTTACCTAAAAGCTTGTAAGAACCGGAAGTTGGAATGTCCAATAAACCCAGGATTTGCAGCATGGTCGACTTGCCGGAGCCTGATGCGCCCATGATGGCCACAAATTCTCCCGCGGCAATTTGAAGAGACACTCCGTTCAGGGCCCGAACTTCGGTGTCACCCATGGTATAGACTTTATGAAGATCCTTAATTTCAATGACGTTCAAGTTAGTGCTTTCCGCTCCCGGTAGGGCCGTGAGGCATAAAGGGGTTAGTGCCTGAACTGGTTGTATCCAATTGACCGACCGAAAAGGTTTTAATCAAAATTTTATCGTCTTCGTTTAGTCCGGAAATTACTTCGATTTGTTTGCCGTCTGTAACCCCCGTTTGAATAGGTTTAAATACGGGTTTGTCACCTTTCTTCTCAGCCGGCACCATGACGCCTGATTGTCCATTTTGCTGCTGAACCGCTTCGGAAGGAATAGTTAGAACATCATCCTTTTCCGAGGTGTTGAAAACCACGTTGGCGGTCATGCCGCTGCGCATAAAGGGCGGCACTTCGTCGGGCCACACATCGACTTCGTAAGTCGTGACGTTATTGACCAAAACAGAAAAATAAGAAATACGCTTAACCGTACCAATGAATTGCTGATTGGGATAGGCGTCCAGTGTGATAGTGGCTTTTTGATTCATTTTGATTTGGGCCAGATCGGTTTCATCTACCTGGGTATTCACCATCAAATGGTCAGACATGACCATTATGGTGACGCCTGTACTGACGACCTGTCCGGGAACGGTTGGCAACCAGATGATTTGTCCGTTTTCAGGGGAAAGAAGGGGAGACGCTTGATAAAGTTTTTGCCAATGTTTGTAAATTTTAGGCCCCTGGGCTTCGGCTTCGTCCAGTAAAGTGGCTCTTTCGGTAGAGCTCAATATCATTAAAGTTTGACCTTTTTTAACGATGTCCCCTTCTTTAACTAAAAGTTTTTCGATTCGGCCCGCGATGTTAGGGAATACGGCCAGTTCGTTATTGGGCTGAACATTTCCTGTGGCCAAAACTGTGAGTTGAATATCGTTTCGGGTAACCTTGACGGGTTTGTAACCATCACTCTGGTGCTTGCTTTTTCCGCAGCCTGCCAGCAGCAGGACCGCGCATACGATAGATACTGTCGAAAATATTTTCTTCATGGAATCACTCCCTTTCCTTGTGTCAGCTCCCAATTGGCTTCCGTGGTTTTAATATTAAAAACGTCTGATAATTGAGCGTTTTCCTGGGCGGTTAAGTTGCCCTCAATTTGCTCCCAGTTTTGAAAAATCAAAAGACCGTTGAGATATTCTCCCTTGGCGATTTCTTCCTGTGTCTGAGCGGCCTTTACTTGAAACTCCTGAACTTTGCTTTGCTGAACCGCGTCGACATAAGCGGCATAAGAACTCTCCAACTGACTCTCGGTTTTCAGATCGGTGCTTTCTAAAGTGTCTTCGGTGCCTTGTTTTGTTTCTTCCGCGCTTTTTAAAGTGAAGAGATCGTGCCCGCCGGTGAAGAGGGGAAAGTTAAGCGAGAGTGTAGCGGTCCATCCGGCGGCCATTGTGTCGTAAGAGGGGCCGGAGCCGCTTAAACCGGCGTCCGCGGTTAAAGTGGGAAAGAAAGCGCCGCGCGCGGTTACGTATTGACTGTCCGAAAGGTGATATTGCGCCACCGCTTCCAAATGCGCTGGCGTTTCACGAGTGAGTTCCAAAAAGTCCGGTTCGTTATCGGGCAGAGCAGGACTTTCAAAATCTCCGGAAACCACAATGTCATCCATAGGGTTTCCGCTTAAAACTTGATCCAACTGCCGTTGAAATACCCGCAAAGTCCTGTTAGCTTGATCGATGTTGTATTCGTCCTGTTTGACCGCCGCTTGAGCCACCAGGAGAGAACCTTTATTATCCGTACCGCCGCTAAAATTCATCTGAACAAGATCTTGATTGGCCTTGTCCCTGTCCCGGATGGTTTGGAGCAGGACAATTTGTTTTTGCTCGTAAAGTAATTGGTAAAAATCCATTTTTAGGTCGTGGGAAAGCTGGGCTTTGGCTTGGGCTAATTGGGCTCTGGCGTTATCCAGTTGAGCGTTGGATTGGTCCACTGAAGCGAAATCTTTGAATCCGGAAAATATGGTTTCCTGAGCGGTGATACCCAGTGTGGCGCTGGGGGTGTAATTAGGGTCGCTTAAAGCGCCGTTTATAGAAGCGTCAGGGCCGCTTCGTCCCAATGAGGTTCCGAAAGCTATTTGGGGAAACCATTGGCCAATGCTGGCGATATGGTTATCATCCGCGGCTTTGACGGTCTGTTCCGCTGTTTTGAGATCAAGATTATTGTTTTCCGCTTCCTTAACGCATTGTTCCCAGGTGAGGGTTGTCTGAGCCGGTGTTTTTGAGGTGATCAATAATATGCTCAACACAAAGAACGTTTCTAAACGCCGGTTAATCATGAAATACGCCTTTTTTAAACAAATAAAATGATTCTTTTGAAAAATGAACGGGTGCTAGATTAACACAATCGAATAACCTGTTCGGTTACGGTTTTGTTTGGACGTGGGGAACTTGTGAAGTGTGTTAAGGCCGTAGACTCAAAATGAGTTAATGAAAACAGACTTGGCCTTAATAAACGGTTTTGAAGTTATTTGACATAAAAGTAGAAAAAAGCCTAAAATCATCGCCCTTATCCTTCTGGAGGAAGCTCATGGTACAAAGTCAAAAACATTTCACCCGCAAAATCGCGGAACTAACCGTTCTTTACGAAATAAGCCAGGCTCTGGCTTCGAACCTGGATTTGAGTACGGTATCCAATCAAGTTCTTGAGATTCTTGCCAAAAAACTGGAGATGAACCGGGGAACGATTACGGTGCTTGATGAAAAAACCGGCCATCTTAGTATCGAGGCCGCTCATGGTTTGACTAAAGAGGAAATTGCCAGAGGTAAATACAAAATAGGCGAAGGAGTGACGGGTAAAGTCGTCGAGCGGGGGGAACCCATGATTATCCCGGATATCGGAAAAGAACCTCTTTTCTTAAACCGCACCAGGGCCAGAGGCGATATGAAAAGGCAAAATATTTCCTTTATCTGCGTCCCCATTCAAATGAAGGGTGAAACTTTTGGCGTGCTCTCTGTGGATCATTTGTTTAAAGACCGGGGTGTTTCGTTCGAGGAAGATGTGCGTCTTTTAACGATCGTGGCTTCGCTCATCGGACAAAATATCAAGATCCACCAGATGATAGAAAAAGATAAAGAAAAACTGATTGAAGAAAATCGGGAGCTCCATAGCGAGCTCAAAGGCAAATATCGGCTTAACAACATTATTGGAACCTCTAAACCGATGGTGGAGGTATACAAGGCGGTTCAAAAAATCGCCCCCAGCCGAACCACGGTGATGATCCGCGGCGAATCGGGAACGGGAAAAGAATTGATTGCCAGGGCCGTTCATTACGGCAGTCCTAGAGCCGATAAACCATTCATTAAAGTGTCCTGCGCGGCTTTGCCGGAGACGCTGCTGGAAAGCGAGCTTTTCGGGCACGAAAAGGGAAGTTATACAGGCGCTTCCGAAATGGTCAAAGGCCGTTTTGAACTGGCCAATGAAGGAACTCTATTTTTGGATGAAATCGGCGACATTACCATGTCAACCCAGGTGAAACTGCTCCGGGTTTTACAGGAAAGAAAATTTGAGCGGGTGGGAGGGACTAAAACCCTTTCGGTCGATGTTCGCATCGTTACGGCCACCAATAGCAATTTGGAAAAGGCCATCGCTGAGGGCAAATTTCGCGAAGACCTGTATTATCGTCTCAATGTTGTGCCGATTTTTCTGCCGGCCCTGCGGCAACGCAAAGAGGATATCCCTCTTCTGATCGGCCATTTCCTGGACCAGTATAATCTTGAAAATAAAACCCAATTTAAAATTTCTCCCGAATTGATGACTCGTCTCGTGGATTACAGCTGGCCGGGGAATGTCCGCGAATTGGAAAATACCGTAGAACGCATGGCGGTTATGGCGAAAGACAATGTTTTATCCGCGGATGATATGCCCACTCCGTTAGGGGTTTATTCTTACAGCGCGCCGGAATCCATTCCGGAAGAACGAATCGCCATGATTCCTGAAACAGTGGTCCGTAACTCGCCAGGCATGAATTTGTCCGAAATTGAAAAAAATAAAGTGATGGAAGCCATGGAAAGAGCCGCAGGGGTGCAATCCAAAGCCTGCAAATTTCTGGGCATTACACCGCGTCAATTGGGTTACAAGCTCAAAAAATATAAAATCGGTTATAAACCCACTTTTTTGTGAAATTTTAGCGGTCATTTCACGAATTAATTGGACAAGAGCTTTTATGAAAGAATGTCAGTGGTATTCTTAAGTCATGTTATTTTTAATATCCCGTTTTTTGGAAACTATCTGAAATGATCGCGCGCGTATTTCGGAAAAATGTTTATGTCTTTATTTTGTTTTTACTTTTTGTATTTGAAGGTCGCCCACTTTGGGCATGGAATAATGGAAATTTCGCTACAGGAGACCTAACGGGATGGATCGTTGCGACCGTTACCCCTGTGCCGAGCAATAGTAGCGGTGGATGTTTGCCAAGTGTAACCGTTGTTGGAAATCCTGCGGGACCGGCAATCGACACACTGGCTGGTCAACTTCTAAATGTTCCACTAGGAAGTACTTATGCTTGCCAACTTTTTTCAGGTCTGGGTGATGAATTTCACGAGGATTACGCACAAGTTTCACAGTCGGATACGGTACCAGGGGGAGGGAATTCTACTATTGCGTTTTCATTTGCCGGTGTTTTTGAGAACTTCCACTATGCTCAAGGTCAAACAAGTGAAGATGCTTATCTTCAGATCAATGTGATTGTAGGGACCGGTCCGATTGCCTCGTTAATATACAATTGGGGCAATAATTTAAGCCAAATTGTTTCGACAGGGAATACAAATAGCGATTATTACACCTCGTGTGCGGCTTCCGCACCCTTAACCTGGGGTTATATACCTTGGACGAATTACGCGATCAATCTATCGGGTTATGTAGGGCAACCGGTGACTTTGCAGGCCACGATGTACGATTGTTCTGGTGACGGGCATTATGGCGTAGGCTATTTGGATAACGTTTCCTGGCAACCATCCACACCATCTCAAGTTACTTTAACTAAATCGAGCAACCCGTCTGGTTTTGTTGCTGGTGGTCCGATCACCTATACTTTGTCTTATGCCAATCCAGCCAGTTCTGGTGTGGCAGGAGTGGAGATAAACGATACTATTCCTACGGGAACGACCTTAGTACCAGGTTCGATTTCCAGTAATCCATCTCAGTCGGTGACTAGTCAGGTGGGGAATGATCTTATATGGAACATTAATTACTTGGCTGCGGGCGCGTCGGGTACTATAACTTTCGAAGTGATGCCTTCTAATTGCGCTTCAGCCGTTACGAATGTGGCTCATGAATCGGATTTGGATGCGGGTAACATCACATCCAATAGTGTGGTAAACTCTATTGTCACCTGTTCTCCTACCCCGACTCCGACAAATACCTATACCCCAACACTTACACCGACGATAACCAACACTCCTACCATTACCCCAACCTTTACCCCCACCAATTCGCCTACTGCTACTCTCACTTACACACCCACCTGCGTGCCCTATGTTTGGCCCGATCCCTACAATCCTAAAACGGCGGTAGGTGGAACTTTGCGGTTTAGCTGTATGAACGATCAAACCAATGTTTTTATTTACACCATTTCGGGAGAATTGGTTCAAACACTCAATAATGGAACAACTACCGTGCCTTGTACTAATAGCGATATGTGGGGAACCAATTATTGCTGGAATGGCCGTAATAAAATGGGATTTCCGGTCGCGACAGGTATTTATCTATATGTAGTTGAACAGGGAACCCAAATTATGCAACGCGGCAAGTTTTTAATCGTAAATGGATTATGATTTTGATCTAGAGCATTGTTCGCTGGAGAAGTTCGAAATCGGACTTTTTTTCAGCATTTTTTAAAATTAACCACGATTTAATTCATTTCTTTTGATAATCAATTTCAAAGGTTATACAATTCTCGTCACTTCGATTTTTGGCACGCAACTTTTTTGCGTTTATGTTTTTTAGTATTTGTATATTTGAGGATTATTTTGTATTTGAAAAAGCCATCTAACCTTAAGTTATTTTTTTATTTTTCAGTTATTTTTTCAGTATTTTTTCTGTTTCACTCGAACGCCCAAACAGCTGGCAGACAGCAATTGCATGGTTGTAGTGTTCACAAAATATCTTCCGTGTTTGTCGGTACCAGCTTGAAAGATTTACCGCCTCGGGTTCTTTCGACAAGGTTGAATTGTTCCAACGTAGCGTAGACAGCTTGTCGTTCTGCCTG
>Ga0182012_10002503_pt1 | contig 19846 bp, 29 predicted proteins | sample 612S2SmetaG_FD_120486 | JGI IMG/M metagenome (GOLD analysis project Ga0182012, IMG submission 120486) | Permafrost microbial communities from Stordalen Mire, Sweden - 612S2S metaG | ecosystem: Environmental > Terrestrial > Soil > Wetlands > Permafrost | place: Sweden: Stordalen | collected...
GAAACTGCGCTCGTCGCGTGGTCTTCGCATATCGCTCAAATCCCGTCAGTGTCTGCTGCTTCATCGCAACCCTCCGTTGAGCGATTTTGCATCATTCACGAGGGGTAAATCAGAGAATCCCTAGGAAACCCAACCTCCGCAAGGCATCTCGCGTTGCTTCCACCCCGTCGCCGTTTTATCAAACATTACGCCGCCTCCGCCGCCGCACAGGCCACCGCAGACAAAGCCGTATGTAAATATCGCCACCTTGTGTTCTTCGTCGAAAATCACGCGGGATAAAGTTAGTAGTCCGGCCGCAAAGCCGTCACTTACAGCTTTGGACGTCGGCTTTCCAGAAGCTATCGCAGGGCCTGGATCACGCGGCTGCCACTTCTTTGGATCTACCAGTCGTACGTTTGCTCGGCGAGCGAACGACGTTCCTGACAGCGGCAGGGGTCCCATTGGGCTCGTGAGCTTCGCAAGCTTGTATCCTTTCAAGCACGCGGCATATTCAGTCGTCGCTTCGGCGGGCGGTGCTTCTGCAACTCGCGCGATGTGAATAACCTGAGCACCACCACCGGTCCACTTATCTAAAAACAGTCCGTAAAGGTCTGACTCTTCCGATTGTGCTGCGGGTTGGCTCGCGCGAGGAGATCCCCCAAAAGCAGCGCCTGACGCAACTGCGAAAATGATCACGAGGAATAACGAATCTTTCACTTGGGTCTCCTATACCAGCTTTCTCAGAGTCAGATCCACTTCTTTTGGCCGGGGTTCCAATCGCCGCGAGCGGCGCTTCCCACGATCAACGGATCGGCAAATGAAACCACCTGCTCAAGAACAATCGAGAAGTCCGTCGGAACCGCGCTGTCGAGCCGCTGCTTCCGTAACCAGGCACGCCAACGCGTCTGGGCAATTGAGGCATATCCATTGAGCGCGGTCCGCAGTGGAGCTAGCTCGGCATTACGGAATTGAGCCACACGCTGCATTGACGATTTCAACGCTTGAGCGTTGATTGCGTACCGCCCAGTCAGGACATAGATATCAACGAAGTCTCGCCAACGTGTATTTGCCGTACCGCGCTCGAGCGCTGTGACGATCTTCTCGGCGAGTACCATCTCAAGCGGGTAGCCGCGGACAACGATCACGCCGTCGATCAAACGCGGGACGCTAATCTGCTGCGGGCCCGGCCAAATGGGATCGCCGATGTTGACGTCCACGTGGAATCGAATCTCGGCTCGCGAGAGTGTTCCGCTAATCGTGACACGGATTCCGCTGTAGTTATCTTGCTCGCGGATGGTCTCGGCAGTCGCGCCATTGGAATCGAACTCCATGCCATCCTCGATTGAGATGGCGGCGATTGTTTGTACCGCCGACAAAACCTTTTCGGTGGTGTTCTCAATCGCTCGCGCCGCAAAGTCGATATCACGGGTCGGCCGCCGTGCATCGAGCGCTGCGAGCAAGACACCGCCCTTCAGGATAAAGGTGTCGGCGAACTCCGAATGGACTAGGCGATCGAGAAAGCATTCCAAAGCGTAGAGCTGAATAAGTTCATCGGTGGGCCGCCCGGTGCGCTTCGCCTCTCTTTGCAGATCGAGATAGCGGCGGCCGGCGAGAGTATCTTTGCTCGCACGCTTCACAGAACAATTTCTAGCGCATTGCGAACGGCGCGCTCGGCGCCATGTAGGGACTTTGCCATTTCGATCAAGGCAGCCGGTTTGGCACCTCTGCGGCCTAGCCAACGACGAAGCGCTTCCCAGGCGATATCGGATCCTTCGCGATGCCGCAATCGAATCATATCGACCAGCGAACGCTCGGGCGAGTACAAACCAACAGCGAAGCCCTCCCCGACTTTGAACTCCCCACGTCCCAAATTGAATGTGTCTTTTGAGAAAACGCGAATATCGACGGGTGATAGAAGAGTCGGAATCCGGTTCCCCCGTGGAATTGCCACATCGATACGCGCCGGAATGTTATCCGTCAGCCCATGACGCGCAAGCGCAGTCGTCAAGCAAAGAGTTCCTTCGGGAATGCGATAAGCGACCTCAAGGAGATTCTGATCGATTTCCGGTGCGTCCGCCCACCGGTACAGACCCCGGCTAATTTGTTCGACAATCCCTTGATCTCGATAGGCATAGAGGCGCTCCGCGGATAGGCCGCGAGCTATCGCCTCGGTGTAGGTGAAGACCGAAGGAAGTTTCTTGCGAAGCGGTATTGTAGCTTTGGTAGGCACCGATGAAATCGTATACAGATACATGATTTCTGTCTACACTTTCATCGGTCAGATCAGCACCGAATAGCGAGCGCGGCTAGTTTCGCGGAATAAGCCGCGAAACTAGCCCCCAATTCCCTGAATCCCTGCTGCAGGATGGCGACATGACCTCATCGCCAGACATGCGCCCAGGGAGCAAGCCATGAACAGTTAATGGTGGTGCTTTCAACGCGCCGAGCAGATGGAGAATTGAACCAACTCGTTGATTTCAATTTGCCAAAAGCACAGAGCCCGTTGAATAGCACAACATCGCTCCCGGGCGATGCAAACGTACCGCGTAAGTTCTTGACTATGCTGGCTTAAATGGTGGGCCGTGTAGGGATCGAACCTACGACCAATTGATTAAGAGTCTCGCGGCGCACCTTTTCCTTGGGTAACGACGCCTCACAAGTCTCCTGCTCCAATGTCGATTCCGTTCCGGTTTTTATCGATGTTTTAGCGTTTCGTTAGACATCGTTATTAACGGCGGGTAACATTCCAAACCAGGCCCTTTGTGTTACCCGGGTGTTACCCGCAGGAGCATTTGACCATGCCCACCCTCAAGATGACGGATGCCGCCGTCCAGCGGATCGGTGCCGCGGCAGGCGAGCGCACAGACTACTTCGATGCACACCCACGTGATCGCCAGCGCGGGCTGGTACTGCGCGTCTCAGCCGGCGCTGAGGGGCACGTGACGCGCACGTGGGCGGCGCTCTATCGCATCAAGGGCAGCACGCGGCTGCGTCGTGCGACGATCGGCGACTATCCCACGTACTCGCTTGCGGAGGCCCGCGAGGAAGCCGCGCAGATCGTCCAGGCCGCAAGGAAGGGCAAGGATATCGTCGCCGAGCGCGAGGCCGCTGCGCGCGTCCTGGCGGCGAAGGAGAAGGACACGCTGGAGGCCGCGGTCAAGGGCTTCCTGGAGGACTGGGAGCAGCGCCCGAAGCGCAAAGGCGGCATGCGCGCACCCTCCTACGTCAAGACTCTGCGCCAGCATTTCGACAATCGGGTCCTTCCTCGGTGGCGTGGTCGACAGATCAGCGACATCAAGCGCAGCGACGTGGACGAGCTGGTGCGCGAAGTCGCCCGCGAAGCGCCGGTACTCGCGAACCGGGTGCTCGCCGCAGTCAAGGCGTTGTTCAACTGGTGCATCCGCCACGACCCGCCGCTGGTGCAAATGAACCCTGCCGCGCTGGTCGAGAAGCCGGGACTGGAAGAGGAGCGCGAGCGGGTGCTGGCGACCGATGAGCTGCGGTTCGTGTGGCCGGCGTTCGAGGGTCTCGGGTATCCCTTCGGGCCGTTCTTCAAGCTCGCGCTGCTCACCGGTCAAAGGCTCGGCGAGGTCAGCGGCATGCGCTGGTCCGAGATCGATGAGGAAGCTGCTGTGTGGACGATCCCTGCCGCTCGGACCAAGGGGCGCCGGGTGCATGCCGTGCCGCTATCCGCCCAAGCTCTCGACGTGATCGAGGAATTGAAGTCGACTCGACGGGAGAACATCGATCTCCTATTCACGACCACCGGCAAGACTCCGATCAGCGGATTCTCGCGCGCCAAGACGCTGCTCGATAAAGCGATCACTGAGGCACGCAAGAAGAAGGAACAGTCCCCCCTCCCCCGCTGGACGATCCACGACTTGCGCCGAACCGCGGCCACGGAAATGTCGCGCCTGAAGGTCTCGCGCTTCATCGTCGCCCGCGTGCTGAACCACGCCGACAGCGAGGTCACCGGCATTTACGACCGAAACGAGTTCTTCGATGAGAAAAAGGCGGCGCTCGCGCAATGGGCAAGCTACCTCATGGGCATCGTCACATCGAAGGTGACGCCGATCGCCTCACGGCGGCGTGCGGCACGGGGCACATCATGATCACCGACGACGAGCTGACGGCGATTATGGAGAGGATCAACGGACCGCTCTATCCGCGGGTCCACGCCATCGCCGCTCGATACACGAAGCGCAGACTCCCGGAGGGCGATACGCAGAACACACAGGCTCGCATCGCGTCGCTATTCGGCCATGCCTGCAGGGATTTCCTGATTCGCGATAGCGCCGAGCGTGCCGAGCAATATCGAGATGATGCAGCGGCACTTGAGAAAGCACTCAGGGTGCTGCGTCGGGACGACAGGCGCTATTTCGATTCGCTAATGGCCGATGGCGTCACGGTCGATGCCCCAGTCGGGGAACCCGGTCCGGTGCGGATAGTCAGCCGCTGCGGCAATCGTGCTGTCGCTGCGATCGAAGAGATGGCCAAGCGATTCCACGAGATCGCACAGGACTACGACAAAGACACGCGGCACAATGTGTTTTATTACTGCTTGGGACGGGTATTTGCTGCCGCCAATGTGCCGGTTCCCGCGCCTGCCAATGCGGAAGCAGCGCTGCTGCTTCTCATCGAAGCCATGGAAGGCGTTGTATCCATAAGCGGGCTCGAGACCGGGCACACTTCGCAGGCCATCCGCCGCCGGTTGAAAGCGGGCGCCGCCGCCTAGACCGAAGAGGGGGGGCACAACCCCCCTTGCTTTTTTGCACCCTTGTGCATCCCTCCCCTGCGCTATTCCGGCGCAGTGTTGCCTCATGTCCTTCGACGTGAGGTAACGCAATGTCCGAGTTCACCGTCCCGGTCCCGACGCACATCATCGCCGGCAAGAAGTTCTGGAAGAAGCGCGCCATTCGCGAAGCTCTTGCTGCCGCGGCCGGTGAGCCGACGCCTGCGTCTGCCGCCGACGATGAGTATCTGATCCAGTCCCGCGAGCTGCGCCAGATGCTCGGCGGCGTGAGTGACATGTGGATCTGGCGGCATTCGCAGCGCTCCGCGAAGGAGGTCGCCTAGAAAAAATCCAATCGGTTTAGAGAGGTCCCCCGCGTGAGCGCGCGGGGGTTAGATCGACATCAACAAAGGCTCAACCAACGTGGAAACGATACAGGAAATTCCTGCGGCTCGCGAGCCGAGCGCCCGCGCGATGTTCGAGGCCGGGCGCCCCGAGCACCATCCCTATAAGCAGCCCTCGAGGGTCCGTCCCGACTGGAGGCAGAAGCCGGGCGTGCTGCAGGTGGACGGCGCCGCCGAGATCAACGCGGAACACCAGCTCGCCATCGAGTCGGCATCGGGCGCCGTCGCCCATGCGATCAGATGCGGCGAGCTGCTGATCGAGCAGAAGCGCCGTCTCAAGCACGGCGCGTTCGGCGCGTGGATCGCGAAGCACTGCAAATTCTCGCAGGCCACCGCGAACAACTACATGAAGGCCGCTCAAAATCCTAGCGCCGTTAGTAATTCGCTCCGGCATTTGTATTCGTCGGGCCGCAAAGCCGCGACCGTGAAGGCCGCAGCGCCGGCCGCCAGCCGGGCCGCGAACATCAGCCAGGCCAAGAGCATCAACACTCCCGACAGCATCATGGAAGATTCGCGCAGTCGCGGAGAACGTCGCTATAGCGTCGATCAAGCGATTGAGCGTCTGTTGTCCAGTAATGAGGTCGTGTTCCGAATCGTGTGGCCACGGATCGAGCCGCACGTCGCTGCCATCGAGCCCGGCAAAGCGGCCGAGTTCAGGAAGCGCGCCGCGCAATGCAAGGAGCACTTTGCGCGACTCGTGAAGCTTCTGGAGGCGCAGTCGTGAGCGGCACGATCATCCAATTTCCGGCCGAGCGCTGGCAGCGATACCGCACCACGCCGTGTCCGCCGCATCCGAAGGGTGAGCGCTGGAAACACGGCGAGCAGGCCGCCGATGGGACGCGATTTTGCCGGGCGCAGGATCGCTTCTGCCGATGCGATCACAAGGCGGCGTGCGATACGGCTCTTCGCCAGCACGCGGACGGCACGAAGTTCGCGCACGGCGACGCGATGCAGGGCGGTGGCCGCTATTGCGCCCGTCGTGATCTCGTGGGCTGCAGATGCGATGACACGATCGCGTCGCTGTGTGCGCAGTACATCAAGGAGCCTAGAGCCCGCAAGAAGGGAGCGATGCCCCGATGAGCGCCCGCTCGCAAAGACTTGCACGCTGTCGTCCGCGCCGCGTGTCGCACATGTAAGCCGCGCTAGCAACGCGGCGGAGATCGATCGGCAACAACCTGGAGTGACAGTATGAGCAAAAAGCAATCCCCGAAAACGACGCGTAAGACGGCAGCCAAGAACCCTGACATCTTTTTTTGGATCAACAGCGAAGATGAAGTCGTGGCGTTCGACGATGCAGTCGATTCCGACGAGAGGGTGCTCGACGGAAATTCAATCGACCATCTCGGATGCCCTGATGAGCTTGTGCAAGCGATTCGGGAGGTTTTGCAGCGCGTTCGACCTTTCGTCGAAGCAACTATGAAGGAAGAGCTGGCCTAGGACGAGCCGCTTAAGAAAACGTCGCCATTCGCGAGGGTGGCGACTTTTCCAAACCAAACGTAGGAGTGATCGCGTGGCGACTCTGAGTCTCAAGAAAAAGCCGACGCCCGCCGAGTCGGTCATTCCCGCGCCGGCACCGCTCAGCGATGGCCATTTCTTTTTTCTGTGGCGTCTAGACGCCAAGCGGCCGACGCAGCGTCACGCGTCGCTGGAGGCGGCGACTGTCGAGCGCAACCGGTTGGAGAAGGAAAACCCGGGCAAGACTTTCTTAATTTTCGAAGCTAAGAGGATTTTTGCCAGTGCCTAAGAAGATCCCGCATGTGACCAATCAGATGTTCCTGAACTGCATGTTTCAGGACATGCCCGAAGATACCCGGGCGATCCTGGCCACCTTCGACGGCGACCCGAACGATGAGAGCGGAGATCGTCGATGGAAGTGGAAGGCGAAGCCGTGGCAGCTCGGACAGGGCGCGTGGCAGATACCGAAGGAGCAGAACAACTATTTCGCGATCAGCGTATTTAAGCGTGATCAGCAGACCGGACGATTCCGCCGCACCAAAACGAATTTCGTGCAGTTGTGCGCGGTCATGATCGATGACATCGGCACGAAAGTGCCGAAAACCAAGATCAAGCTGCCGCTGACCGCGACCATCGAGACCAGCCCCGGTAATTTCCAGGGCTTCTATCGCATCAAGCCCTCGCCGGGCGCGCGCGATCTCGAGACCGCCCTGCGACTGCTGGATCAGATGGTCAAGAGCGGGCTCACCGCCGATGGCAGCGACCCTGGCATGAAAGGCGTGACGCGTTACGGCCGCTTGCCGAGCGGGGTCAACGGCAAGATCAAATACGTCGAGCAGCTCGGGGCGCCGTTCGTCGTGCGCGCCACGCAATGGAACCCGGAACGCGCCTACACCGCCGAGCGGATCGCCAAGGCCTTCGGGCTCAACATCTCGGCGCCGCCCAAACGCGAGCCGTTGCCGGTCCCGCCCGGTGCCATCAAGCAGCGCACGGATGAGTTCAACAGCCTGCTCCAGGCGCTCGGCGATGCCGGCCTGTACCTCGCCAGCCGCGGGGGGTGGCACGACATCGAATGCCCCTGGATCGATCAGCACACGGACCGAGGCGCAACAGGCACCTCTTTGGTGACGCCGAGCGCTGCGAACCGGTGGGCCGGTGGCTTCCGTTGCCATCACGGCCATTGCCAAGAGCGCAGCATCCGAGACTTGTACGCATGGCAGCGCGCGTTCGACGCGCTGCAGGAGGAAGAGGTATGAAGGCCAGCACCAACAAGGCCGATGAGGATAAGCAAGAAAAAGCACGCCGGGCGGCCGAGCATGTGGCGAGCGGCGGATTTCCGCCGATGCCCGACAAGCTGCCGAAGGTGGACATGGCCAAGTGGCGCCTGGCGCCGGCGATCATTGCCATAATCAAGGACGGTGTATCAGAGTTCGAGTACACCGAGAACCTGGAGAAGATCTACGCGGTGCTCGCCTCGAAGGGCATGACACCAGCTCAAATCGCATGGGTTTGTTGGCACCCGGAACATAAGATCAGTGCCGCCGTGCAGCCGCCCCGACACGACTACGCATGGTTGTGCGCCGACATCACCCGCACGCTCGCCGAGGTGGAGCAGCAACGCGCTGATCAAACCAAGGAGCTGTTCAGGCGTTATGTGTTCGTCGAGCAGCAGCGCATGTATTGGGATCGGGACCAGCGTCGCCTGGTCGCCATCGAGACGTTCAAGGATCGCAACATCGGTGCCTATGGCGGGAGCCAGGATTCGAACGCACACAAGTTCTGGCATCTGCAGTGGGAAAAGGCGGGCGGCACTCGTGCGACCGACGTGACGTACTGGCCAGGGCAGCCGGAGATGATCGAGTTCAAAGGCGTGCTATGCGTCAATCGCTGGCAGCCGCCTCGAATCGAGTACGTTGAAGGCGACGTTACACCGTGGCTGCAACTGGTCGAGCGCATCATCACGGTCGAGGCGTACCGCGAGCACTTCTACAATCTCGTTGCGTTCCAAGTACAGAACCCGGGAATCAAGACCGGGCACCACTTGCTGCTCGGCGGAGCTGTTCACGGCGCCGGCAAGGATACCCTGTTAGAAGCTGCGTTCTTTGCTCTGGGCGGCGGCATCCCCAAGGAGGGAAGCAACATTCCCGCTGACCGCATCAACATCGCTTATGTCGGAACAAAGCAGATCGAGGCTGATTTTCACTATCACCTGATGAACCAGGTGATCAACATCGGCGAGATGCGCGAGGCGATGAGCAAGGACCGTCGCAGCCTCTCGAATCATTTGAAGCCTCTCGCCGCCGCGCCGCCGCCCACGCTGCCGGTTAATTTGAAGGGTGAGCATGTGTTTGAGATCCCGAACGTGCACAACCTCTACGCCACGAGCAACTACAGCGACGCCATCCCCCTCGATGTCAATGAACGACGTTGGTTTTGCATCTGGACTAACGCCACGAGGATGACGACTAAAGAAAGCGATGCGATTTGGCTCTGGTATCGCAGCGGCGGGCTGCAGGCGGTCGCACATTGGCTCAAGCACCGTGACGTGTCGAAATTTCAGCCTCATGCACCGGCACCGGATACGGACTGGAAGAGCACGTTGGCGGAGTCCGGCTACTCCGAGATCGAGGCAATGTTTCATACGTTGATCGATAAGCGCGAGGGTGGTCCTTTTCGCCACGATCTTGTGTCACCTGCCGATGCCGCCGACTACATCAACCATGACATTGACCGTGGGCGCCGCCTCGGAGATGCCTTTAGTGAGCACACCGGAGCCCTGTCACGGCGTGTGACGGCGGGTCAGGTGGGCACCGCATTGACTCAAGCCGGATGGGTGCGCCTCGCGCTCGATATGAAGCGCCATGAAAACGGAAAGGAAGTGGAGCGGTTGCAGATCACCTTATTTGCCTCGCCGAGCACGAGTCAGCAGTACGTGCAGATGAGAAAGAAATCAGGGCACCGTGCAGTGCTGCAGGCGTGGCAGGCGATGGCGGGTATTCCCAAGGGGGCGCCGTGAGGTTTCCTATTTCCTGGTTTCCTGAGAGGGGTTTCAGGTCAGGAACCGTGGGCGGTGCGAGCCGCTGCCCGCCCTCGCTGGGATACGGTATGAATATATATTTTTATCTTAGGAAGTCAGGAAAGAAGAAGAAATACTCTATAAAAGACGAGGAATCATGTTTCCTGACTGCCCTAAAAAGACCAGTCAGGAAGTCAGGAAACAGGCAGGAAAGTCAGGCGCGGTTCGCTATGGGCTCGGGGGCCATTCAGGGCAGCGCGCCCGCCGTTCACGCGAGCCAGCGTTTCGCGCGCGGCGCGTCGTCGACCGCGAATCAATGAACACATGTTCGACAGTCAGCACGTCGCGAGTGCGCTGAGGCACCTGCTAGCAGGGCACAGCAGGCTCAACTCAATCGCCATAAACTTTCGGAGGTTTCGTCGATGAAATTGCTTTTCGCGTTTGCTGCATGCATCTGGCTCCTGGCCGACGCGGCTGTGCTCGGCGTGCTCATCGCCGCGGTGCTGCTGTCGTGATGCACCTATACGGAAAACCCCATAGAAATACGGAGTCCCCCCACGAGCCTATTCAATGGCTTATCAACGGTCTTTCTTCTATACGTCAATCAGTTGTCATCCGTATAGCACAGGCGTACACTTTAAGCCTGGATTTACAGGGTTTTTTGAGGGTACGGACATGGGCAAGGGCAAGCGGGTGGCGTTCTATCTTCGCGTCTCGACCGGTGGTCAAACGGTCGAGAACCAGCGCCTGGAGCTGGCCTCCGCTGCCCAGCAGCGCGGTTGGACGGTGGCAGAGATCTACAGCGACAACGGCTTCAGCGGCGCGAAGGGTCGGGATCAGCGCCCCGCGTTCGATCGGCTCTGCAAGGATGCCGTCGCCGGTAAGTTCGACATCATTGCGGCCTGGAGCGTCGACCGCCTGGGACGCTCAGTGCTGCACCTGGCGCAGTTCGTCGAGGATATGCGCGCCTCCGGCGTCGGCCTGTTCCTGCTCAAACAAGGGCTCGACAGCGAGACGCCGACCGGGCGCGCGATGCTCGGCATGTGCTCGGTGTTCGCCGAGCTGGAGCGCGAGATCATCCGGGAGCGCGTGCATGCTGGCTTGGCGCGTGCCCGTGCGAAAGGCAAGCGGCTCGGTAGGAAGCCGGTGGATGCCCGGATCGAGCAGCGCATCCGGGCACTCCGTGCCAAGGGGCACGGCATCCTGCGCATCGCTCGTGAGATCGGCTGCGGCACGTCGACGGTGCAACGGATCGTCGCCTAGCGCCGCCTGGCGCCCTTCCCGCTGGCCGATCCCCTATCGGGCCGGTCATCGACCTCCGCCGCGGAGCTGCACGGCGCAGCGGCCGTATACGGCGCGCTCGCAGGAGGTCCGCGATGCCGCGTGAAACTCGAACGCGCGCCCAGGTGGAGGCCGGCAAGGCGGAAAACCAGCAGCTCATCACCGCATTCCTGATCGAGCACCAGCGCGAACATCCGCTTGCCCGGCCTCCGTCGTGGAAAGTGATTCAACAGCGTGTGGTGCCGCACCTGAGCCGTTCCGCGGTCTACTGGTATCTCGATCTCATCCGCTACGAGGCAGCGGCTGCGTCTCTCATGGCCGGTATGCGCGGCGATCCCGACTCTGGCGGTGCATTGGAATCCGTCTAATTCCGCTCGGCGGCACATCGCCGCATGATGCCCAACAGTGCGCCATCTTGGCGCGTTCGAGGGCATCCAGTTTGCCGGCGTACAAAGGTCAACCGAATGCGGCCTGCACTGTCTGCAGCCACGTCGAGCGGGTACGCATCGAGCTGTTGGTTGCCGGTGGAGGCGCCTCGCATCGGGCGCTCGCACGCAAATACGGGCTCTCTCGCCATGCCGTCGACCGGCATTGGGCAAACCACGTCTCCCCGGAGCGCAGGGCTGCCCTGGCGATCGGACCGCTGGAGCGTGAGGCGCTGGCGTCGCGTGTGGCCGAGGAAAGCGAATCGGTGCTCGACCATTTCAAGGTCGCCAGGAGCACGATCTACAGCTTGCTGCTCAAGGCGCAGGAAGCCGGCGATGGCCAGGTGGGCGCGCTCCTGCTCGGCCGCCTGAACGAAAACCTGAACAGCATTGCGCGCCTGACTGGCGAGCTGTCGAATTCGCCATTGATCCAGCACAACACCGTGAACAACTTCGGCGACTCAGCCGAATATCTCCGGCTCAAGGCAGCCTTACAGCAGTTCGGCCGCGAGCACCCGGCGGTGATGGCAGCGCTCTGCGAGATGCTTGACCGCCTCGAAGAGCCTGTACCTTCGCCGCTCCCCGCCCTGGAGCACCAGACTCAACCGAAACAGCATGTCAACGTTCCGTAAGCTCTCGGCCGAGCTTCGCCGATCCCGCGAGCTGCTGGTCCCGGTTGCGTTCCAATATCTTTGGACCATCACACGATTCCTGGTCGCCTACGGCGGCCGAGCGTCTGCCAAGTCCTGGAGCATCGCACGCGTGCTCATCGTGCTCGCGCACGAGCAGCCGCTTCGCATTCTCTGCACGCGCGAGATTCAAGGCTCAATCAAAGAATCTGCCTATCGATTGCTGTGTGATCAGATTCATATGCTCGGGCTCTCTGCTGAGTTCGATATCCAAGCCGACAGCATCATCCACAAGAATGGCAGCCGGTTTTTCTTCGAGGGATTGCGGTACAACTCCAGCAAGATTCGCAGCTACGAGAGCATCGACATCTGCTGGGTCGAAGAGGCACAGAGCGTTAGCGAATTGTCTTGGGAAACATTGCTGCCCACGATTCGAAAACCCGGCTCGCGGCTGTTCATCTCGTTCAATCCGTTGAGCGCGGATGATCCTGTTACCCGCCGATTCGTCGACGCGACCCCGCCTGGATGCATCGCCAAGAAAGTCAGCTTTCGCGATAACCCGCACTTCTCCGCGGAATCGGAAGCCGAGCGCGCATGGCTGGAGCAGACCGACCCGGACGGATACCGGCACGTTTGGGAGGGATTTCCGCGCACGCAATCGGATGCGCAAATCCTCAAGGGTAAATTCGTCGTCGAGTCGTTCGACATCGATCCGAGATGGGCGGGTCCGTTTCATGGGCTCGATCTCGGCTTCGCGAAAGATCCAAGCGCAGCCGTGCGCGCGCATATCGACGACCAAAGCCGCACGCTCTATATCAGCCGCGAGTTCTGGCGCCTGGGCTGCGACATAGACGCGTTGCCCGCAGCGCTCGAAGAGTCGATACCCGAGATCAGCCGACACGTGGTCTACGCCGACTCCAGCCGACCCGAGACCATCAGTTACCTCGCGCGTCACGGCATCCCGCGCGCAGCGTCCGCACAGAAGTGGCCGGGCTCGGTCGACGATGGCGTGATGTTCCTGCGAGCCTTTTCCAGAATCGTGATTGATCCTAGCTGCACGCATGTGATCGACGAGTGTCGCAGCTACAGCTTCAGGACGGACCGGCTGACCGGTGCCATCCTGCCGGAGCCCGAGGACAAGAATAATCACTGCATCGACGCGCTCCGATATGCCATGTGGAGCCTGATCAGGAACGTCCAGCCGGGCGGCTATTTCAGCCGCTCCGCGCTCCTGGTCGGCGGCGAGGCGCTGGAGGCGGCACAGGCCGAGGGACCGGCACAGCACGTGTTCGGGGTGCTCACCACCACCGAGCGTGCGGGCACCGCGGCTGGGCTCGTGATCTGCGCACACTCACCGCTGTATGGCTGGCCGCTGACGGTCCTGGGGTACGAGCTTATCGAGATCGACCAAGCCCAGACAACCGAATGGCTCGAAGCGGCGTTCGCACGCATCCGTGCGCTGGCCGCGGAATGGCGCGCACCGCGGAATGTGCAGCTTTGGGTCGACGACGGCGCTCTTGGCCAGGCGGTCGCCAGTCTCGCGATGGAGCACGCCGTCAGGAACGGTATGCAGGGCCTGTTGCTCGATGTTTGCCTCTTGAACCAGCGCGACATCGATCCGCTCACCGTCGACCAGCGGGCGCATGAGGTGCGTTCCGTGATCAACGGCGCCCGATACGTGAAGCTCAGCCGGTCCGCGTACCTGCAGCAGTCAACTTTCCGCAGCTCGACCACGAACCATTTGACCAGTCAGCTCTTTGGGTTTCGCCCCGAGGTGCGCGACGCCGCGCAGGAGCTGGTCAACGCGCTCTGCATCGCGATCTCAATCACACGCGTGCCCGAGCTATAGACGAAGCGGGCAGATTGAATACGTTGGAAACAGTCCAATTCATCTCTTGAGTCATAACGCGTATTACTAGCGCGTATGGCACGCAGCACCCGAATCGTTTCCGTTTCGCTTCCGCCGACCACGCTCCGCAAGCTCGACAGTGCGGCTGCGCGCGACGGTCGGAGCCGTTCTCAATACATCACCCGCGCGCTCGATCGCGTGATCCATGACTCTGCACCCACCTCAAGGAGCTCCACTCGCATGTCCGATTCGAAGCAAGGCCACGTGGCCGATAAAAATCTCGACAGGCTCGGCAGCGCGCAAAGCAAACCGCCCGCGCCGAGCTACGCGCCGAGCAAAGATGGCGAAATCCCCGATCCCACGCTCCCGTTCCTGCCTGGCCGGCCTCGGGAGTTTTGAAATGGCCGAAAACACTCACGCCACCTTCGAGCAGATCCGCCGCGAGCAAGCGCCGGTCGCGTCCGCGCCGCTGCGCGAGCACATGGATTTGTCCAGCCAGCTCGGCTTGCATCTTCACGGTGCCGGTATGCTCGCGCCGCCGCTGCCGAAGGAATGGGCGCACGCCAATCGAGGTAAGTCATGAGCGCCAAGCAGGCAGACATGGATTCGATCATCGCTGATGTCAAGCGCAGACGCATCGAGGCGCAACAGCGCGCTTACAAAGTTCTCGAACCGTATGGCGCTGACGTTCCGGTGCCGATGGAGCGGGAATCGGAAATTGATTTTCGATGCCGCGCGCTCGATGCGGTGAAGCCATACGCCCCCGCCTGCAAGGATGTCGTTGCGCCCCGCGAAGAAAGCGCGCTGAAGATCGTCGAGGACAAGGTTTACGCCGACGCGGCCCGTTGGCTCACACGCCCCGAAGGTCCGCTGCGCGAAGTGAGGGAGCGTGATTCGACCGGCCGAGTGATATCCCGGTTTTATGGCGATCCTGCCGATTGTTGGGACCACTTCTCGATCCCCCCCAAGCGGGTTACCGGGTGGCGTAAGCCGAGCGGTGGATTCGGGGAGGGCGCATGAGGCTCGCACGATTTTTCGGACTCGCATCCGAACCCGACGATGAGCCTGCCGCCGAGGCCCCCGCGCTTTCTTCTCGCGAGCGCCTGGACCAAGCGCACGCGGCGCTGGCCAACCGCAAAGTTGAGCTCGAGGACGCCGTCTCGCGGCGCAAGCGCGTGCGCGCGGTGATCGACGCCGAGGCTCCCGCACGCGAAGCCGCCGAGTCTGCCGTGCAGGAAGCCACCGAGCACGCGAAGCGGTGCGCTCTCTCCGGCGCAACGGGTCCGTCCGGCGATCAGGCCGCGCTCGATGCCGCCGCCGATGCGCAGCGCCGCGCGCTGCAGGCGGCGCTCCGCGCCGATGGTGCCCGCGCCGCGCTGAGTGAGGTGATGGCCGACGAGTCCGCGGCACGCATGGCGCTCAGGTCCGCGCAAGAGGCGGTCGAAGCGGCAGCAGCGGATGTGACTTTCGATGAGCAGGCAGTTCCCGATGCACAGTTGCTCGTGGAGTTGGCCGCCGAGTACCGCGAAGTGCTCAACCGGTTGCTGCCGCACGCCGTGTTGCGTCGGCCGCTTTGGGGCAGCAGCCATCCGTACAGCGGCTTCGCGAATGGCCACGGCGGCGAGCTTCTCGCGCAGGCTTTCGCAGAATCCCGCGTGTTCATCCCGTCCGATGACCAACTCCGCAACGGCGTCGATCAGTTCGTGGACCTTCGCCGCGTGGATGAATTGAAGCGCGCGATCCGATCGCTGGCTCACACGGACGCGACCAAATGATTTCTTCGTCTCGCCGCGCTGCGGGGCACGCAAGCCGAATCCCGAGCGTGCAAAAATTATCGGGCGGCAATCGGCGCGTCTTGCTCATATGGAAGTCGGTCTGTTCTTCCCGACATTCGAGATCCGGCAGGACGGCGCCGATCCTGCCTCAAGGCGATGAGCGCCGGCGGATGACGCCCCAGTCATCGCGGCCGGCATCTTTCAATTAACCATCAAGGAGAAATTAAATGCCAGCCACAATCGTTGGGCCGTTGCAAAACGTGACGGGAGCGCCTAATGGCAGTTTCGCCGCGCTCAATTTGACTACTGCCCAAGTCGTCAAAGCTGCACCCGGTGTCCTCTATAAAGTCGTCTGCGTCGTGGCGGGAAGCATCACGCTAAACGACCTTGCATCGACTTCGGGGAGTGCGGCTGCCAACACGATTTTCACCGGCAGCGTGACGGCAGGCCAAGTGATCGAGCTCGATTGGCCGTGCCTCACCGGCATTGCCGTTACCGCGATTACCACGGCTCAGGTCAACGTCTCCTACAGCTAAGGAATTTCTCGTGCCGACCCTCTACGTTCAAAATGTTTGTCATCCGTCTACGCGCCGTCAAAAGCGCAGCTTCGACTGGCTGCCCTCGCCTGGCGGCAAGTGGCGCTCGGTTGAAATCGAACCGGATGCCGAGGTGTTCGTTGACAAGCTGCCCGCCGAGCTCATCACGCGGGCCGTCGAGCACCGCGAGCGGTACCACGACATCGTGGACGCGGCATCGTTGCCGCTGCGGCCGGGGTTCGAAGGGCTCGCGTATCGCGTCGAGGCAGAGTAGACCATGCCCACGAAATCGGTAGTCGATGTCCAGGTCAACGATGCGAGCTTCAATCGATTTCAAGAGTTGTTCACCAAGTACCAGGCTTCTCTCGCGGCAACACCGGGTAAATGGAAAGAGGCCAACAAAGAAGCCAGCGTACTCGTTGAGCAGTTCGAGCGCCTGGGCGCGACGCTCTTGGCACAAGGTCAGATCGAGCGCGAGAATGCGGAAGCCGATAAGGACCGTGTCAATCGGTTGAAGCACACCGAAACGCTCTGGACCTCGATCAACAAGTCGTCGCAGTCGGTTGCCAAGAACGTACTGGACATCGGCGCTGGGCTGCTCAAGTGGGGTGCGTTGCTCGGCGGCGGGCTCGCATTCGGCTCGCTCTTCGGCATCGATCGCATAGGCTCCAGCGCGGCGGATCAACGCCGCTCCAGCAAGGGCCTGGGTCTCTCCATCGGTGAGCAGAGCGCTTTCCAAACCGATTTTGGCCGACTGGTCGATCCCAATGCCTACTTGGGCAACATCAACAACGCCGTGTCCGACGTGTCGAAACAGGGCGTCTTGCGCGGCATCGGCGTCAATCCGAATCAGTCCACGTCGGACGTGGCCACGGACACGCTCAAGGCCGTTTACAACTTGGTCCACGCCACGCCGCAGGGCATGCTCGGCGCGCAACTTTTGAGCGGGCGCGGCTTGAGCCAGTTGTTCAGCCTCGAGGATTTGAATCGGTTGAAACTCACCGACTCGGCCGAGTTCAACGGCCAGCTTGCCCGCTATCGTGGCGACGTGGGCGCGCTCGGCATCACCGATGGCACCGGTAAGGCGTGGACCGATTTCGTCAACCAGATGAGCCGTGCCGGCAAGGAAATCGAAAACGTATTCATCAAGAAGCTCGTGCCCCTGGCCGAGCCGTTGTCGAATTTGTCCGCGTCCGTCGTCAAGGCGTTCGAGCGCTTCGCGGACGGCGGCGCGATCAAGCAGGGCATCAACACGCTGGCCGATTGGGTCAACAACTTCAATGCCCAAGTCGCGAGCGACAAATTCCAAACAGCGGTGAGCGACCTGGTCTCCGATACCTCGGTGATCGCGGACTCGTTTCATGTGCTTGCGAACTTGCTGCGCGGTATCGGCTACACCGTGGGTGGGGCCGTATCGACCGGCGCGACCATCACGTCCGCGTATGCGGACATCGGCTGGCGCGACGCGTTCTTGAAAAATCCCGCCATGAGCAAGCTCACGGAGATCATGGCGCAGGCCGACAAGGAATTTAAGTTGCCTGCGGGCACCGTCGAGATGCTGAAATTCTTGGAGTCTGGCAACCGCATGGCCTCGCCCGACTCTCCCAAGGGAGCCATCGGCATCATGCAACTCATGCCGGGCACAGCAAAGGATCTAGGCGTCGATCCGCGTGACCCCCTGCAAGCCGTTGCGGGCGGTGCCCAGTACGCCCAGCAGCTGCTTGCGCGCTACAAGGGCGACATGGAATCGATGCTCGCGGCGTACAACGCTGGCCCCGGCACCGTGGACGAACTCAAGAGGAAATACAAAGATGATTGGGCCGCGCATTTGCCCAACGAGACGAAGAAGTATCTGACGAATGCGGGCTATCCAGGTCTCACCATCCGCGTGGAGAACGCGCCCGGAGCCAACATCAACACGTCGATGGCCGCGCAATCTCAGCCGACCGGGTGGAACTAATGGCGCTCATGTTGCTTTTCAAACGCGCGCCGCATTTCGCCGTCGTGACCGGCCTGGGCCTCGTGATCATGGTGGCCGGCGCGATCAGCATCGCCCTTCACGCGCTCGCGGTGCCGTTCGCGTCGGTGCAGGCGTGGGCCGCGCGGCATACGCGTCGCATCGCGCTCGGGGCTGCGTCGCGGTGAGCGCTGCGCCGGACTACGACATCCGCGCGAACCAGCATCGCCCGGCCGACGTGGGCCAACTCGACGCCGAGATCCGCCGCTTGAATCGGAATGGGCTGACGCCGCGCGACGTGGCGGCGGCCTTGAGATTGTCGCTCGATGCAGTTGTGGCCATTATCTATGGGGAGAATGTTGACCATGCCGATACCGAACTCACTCCGATTGGCCGCGACGTTCGATGAGGCCCCTTGTGAATTGTGCCCGCATTCGGCTGTCTGCAAAACGGGCTCCGCGTGCCCGGCCTTCGCCGCGTTCGTTGATCATGGCGGGCGGCGCTGGCGCGCTCTCGCCCGGGTGCCGGATGGTGTAGAGAGTCCGCCTGCGGCTCCGAAACACGACAAGCCGCGCGAGGTCAGGGCGGCGGATGACGCTCGGTGGAAGTAAGAGCTTTCACGCTCGATTGAGGGGCTGGCCCGTCGCGCAATCGATCCCGTTACTACTCGCAGGCCCTATTTTCCTGGCAACGCGAAGCACCAAGCTGGCATCATCGAAGTATCTGCTCAAACCGCAAAAGCATGGAGTAAGGGGGGGTTTGCAAAAATGAGCTTCGCAAGAACATTCTGGCCTGTCGTCGGCGCATTGATTGTATTGAGCTGGCTACATCCGCTCACACCGGTGGTCGCACTTGAAACTGCTTATTTTTTGCCAGAAGGTCATAAGGGGCAAGACGATTACCTCGGATTCGTGCGGATGAGCTACAGCGCAGATAGGGTCACACAAACCGTAGTTACGTACACAGGGGATTCGCCGCAGGCTCAGAGCCAGTGTACGGTTTTGTCGGCGGTCACCTGGCAATGCGAAGGTATCGGCTCGGATGATGGCGAGGTATGGATTGGATTATTCGGACGCTCAGCGCGGCATAGCGTGGGTCGAACTCGTTACTTCATGGCATGGTTGCTGCAAAGATAAATTTGGATGCTCTTCAGACCCTCAGCGGAAATCTCGGGTCTGTAACTCGATGTGCTCTGTGGGCCGCTCATCGAAAGCGTGGCGGCATGCCTGCTCAATGCGTGAACGCTCGCGCTCGCACAGCCCAACGGCCTGAGAACCGATAACTGGATTAGTGCCACCCAACACATCGATCAATATGGACGGCCCGATCGAGAATCGAACACGCCCGAGTGTCGGCGCATCCGCCCATAGGACGCATCCCAGACCGCCAACGAATTCGCGGAACTCTCTGTCGAATATGAGCTCCTCGCGTGCCGCATCTTGCCAAGCCTGGAAGCATCGATCGAGATGCATCTCCGGCTGGCCAATAAAGTCGAGCCGGTAGGATCGCGACTCCGGCGGATAAACCTGATCGCAGATGATGCAATGAAGCGGGAGCCGCTGAGTTCGATAGCGGTCATCGTGTGACCGCACTTCCCCATCAACCGCTGCCGCCGGGAGCTTGCCTGCTCTGATGCAGGCGCGCGCCATGGTGATCAACCGTTCGGGCGGCGGTTTATCGTCGGTGTTACCCGGGGCGTTACCCGGAGCGTCTGTGCTCGGCATTCGGGCCTCTTTTTCGCGTCTAAGTCCCTGTTTTTATTGGTGGGCCGTGTAGGGATCGAACCTACGACCAATTGATTAAGAGTC
>Ga0182012_10002504_pt1 | contig 19843 bp, 13 predicted proteins | sample 612S2SmetaG_FD_120486 | JGI IMG/M metagenome (GOLD analysis project Ga0182012, IMG submission 120486) | Permafrost microbial communities from Stordalen Mire, Sweden - 612S2S metaG | ecosystem: Environmental > Terrestrial > Soil > Wetlands > Permafrost | place: Sweden: Stordalen | collected...
CTAACTCATTCAGGGGACGAATTTCCTTGATCACCGCTGCGGAATCGAGAGTCACACTGACAGATCTTTCTCGAGATACTCGCAGATAAACAACGATGCCAATCAGTAGGCAAATAAGGCAGAGAGTCGAAACAATAGCAATAAACCTGGCCATTCACTTAAGGTACGTTATTGCATCGCCAACAGCGCCGCCATCGTTTCAATCCCATCCCACAAATTCTGCACACGTATATTCTCATTCGAACTGTGCTGATTATTATCGTGATTCGCAATGGGAATCGTAATCGTATGCGTGCCGGCAGCCCGCTCAATGCCTTCTAACGGCACACTCCCTCCTATCGTCGGCAGCTTGATCACCGGCTTATGGGCACTCTGCACCGCTTGGATCACATCCTCCGAAATCGGCAAATCCATTGAGGTTTTCACCGCGTTATAACCCGAATCGCGCTTCACAAAAGCCACCTTGGCGTTCTTCAGAAGAGTCTCTTGATTCGGCTCATGGTCAACCACCGTATATCCTTGCGCACTCACGTAGTCAATCACTCTCTGCTGCTGCACGCGCCAATCTACCCCCACAACCAAACGCAAATCCAAGTCCGCCATAGCCGTGGCCGGAATCACATTATTCGCACGCGGTCCCGTCCTCCCAGCCGACATCCCATTGATATTGAGTGTCGGGAGGTTCAGTAACTCCAACAAACGCTTCCCGCCTCCCTCCACATGCCCTAACCACAGCTCCTCGCGAAGAGCAGAATCATTCACCGGAGCCTCCGCAATCGCTCGCTTCTCCGTCTCATTCAGCCCAGCAACGCCGTCATAAAAGTGCGGAATCAACACATGCCCCTCACTATCTTTCATGCCGGCCAGCAGCTGCGCCAACATCAACGCTGGATTCGGCGCCCAGTTGCCATAGTGCCCGCTATGCAGTTCGCGCCTCGGCCCATAAACAGTGATCTCCAGATGCGTATCCCCACGCGCGCCAAACGCAATCGTTTGCTGGCGGCTTTGATCTACCGGCCCGTCACAAATCAAATACACATCGCCTTGAATCAAGTCGTGGTGAGCGCGCAAAAGAGCCTCCAGGTGCGGAGAACCCGCTTCCTCCTCGCCCTCCCATATGAACTTGATGTTCGCGCGCAGCGGGATATGCGCGTCCTGCAAAGCATCCAGCGCCGTCAATTGTGCCATGATCGCCGCCTTATCGTCAGACGCGGACCTCGCATAAATCCGCTGCTCTCCATTCACCTCGCGGAACACTGGCTTAAACGGTTCGCCACCCTCCCAGTCGCTCGGCGTAACGGGCTGGCCATCATAATGCGCGTAGAAAACAATCGTTCGCTTCGCGCCCGCCGTCTTGATTTCCCCAAAGACTAACGGCGGCGCATCGGGAATCGTAAGAAGCTGCGCCGCCACGTGCCGCGCTGTCAACATAGTCACCAATGCCTCGGCATTCCGCTGCAGATTCGCTTTGTCAGCGGCGACATTCGGAATTGCCAACAGCGTCGTAAATTCCTGAAGTATCACTGCTTCGTGCTGTTTCCGCCACTCGGCCGCCGCCTTTGCCGGGGTCTGCTGCTGGCCCAGACAGGGCCATGCCGCCAAGCAAAGCAACAGCCCAACACTCCATGCATTCATGCGGGCAGTGTAGCAACGAAAGTCAGTCACAAAAATTTTGATTTATTTTCATCCCCGTATCTCAATGACACTCAGCGACTTACCCTCATTTAGCCAGTTCGCCGGTGTCATGTCGCTCCGGCGTGCCCATTAACCTCGTCCTGGAGGGAATTCCATGTCAACAACAAATCACCGCTCAACTCCCACAACTGTGGCGCAGGCTTTAACCTGCAGGTGGACTTCAGTCCGTCACTGGAGTTTGGACATCGCGCCGCTTTTCTCCCGTCCTAACTGCCCCGGCAACCAACACAATCCTTCGCAAATTCACACCCAACCAAGCGGTAAAAATTCACCCGCACCCACCACAAAGCCGGCTAATTTTTCACATCGCTCGCTATTATTATTAATAGACTCCAAATATTCACCCCTTTTAGCCTTCTCTTCATCCAATTTTTACCCTTTCACTCCTCGCCGCATTTCTGATACCGTAACGGTCAAAGCTCAAGTTGAGAACCTAACCGTGCGCCCACGCCCATCGCTCGCCATCTTCGCCGTTCTTTCCACCATCGCTCCCTCCTTCGCGCAACAATCCACAGCCGCCAACGAAGAATTCTTCGAAATGCGCATTCGGCCCCTGTTCGCGAATAACTGCTACGCCTGCCACACAGACGAACGCATGGGCGGTCTCCAGCTCGACACCTCCGAACACGCGCTCAAGGGCGGCAAATCGGGCGCAGTGATCATTCCTGGCGACCCAGCCAACAGTCTCATGGTCAAGGCGCTCCACTATACCGACGCCCGTCTGAAGATGCCACCCACCGGACGCCTGAAAGATTCCCAGATCGCCGACGTCGAAACTTGGATCAAGAATGGCGCTGTCTGGCCGCAAACCAGCAAAGCCGCTGCGCCCGCGCCTCACTCCGCTCCCTACACCATCACCCCCGAACAACGAGCCTTCTGGGCTTTCCGGCCCATTGCCAATCCCACGCCCCCCGCAGTGCATGACAAGAAGTGGGCGCGCACTGAGATTGACCGTTTCCTCCTCGCCAAACTCGAAGCGCAGAATCTCAAGCCCGTGGCCCCCGCCTCCAAACGCACCCTCCTCCGCCGCGCCACCTATGATCTAACCGGACTTCCTCCCACCACGGCGGAACTAACAGCGTTCGAGCATGACAACTCTCCAAACGCCTTCGCCAAGGTGGTCGACCGTCTGCTGGAATCGCCTCGCTACGGAGAAAAGTGGGGCCGCTTCTGGCTCGATATTGCTCGCTACTCCGATGATCGTCTAAACTCCGAACGAGATGACCCGTACGAGAATTCGTTCCGTTATCGCGATTGGGTCATCCAAGCGGTCCAGCAAGATATGTCCTTCAACCTCTTCGTCAAAGCGCAGATTGCGGGAGATCTTCTGCCGCAACACGAACTGTACGAAGCAGGCTTGGGCTTTTATTCCCTCAGTCCCGAATTTCAAGATGAACGGGTAGACGCCACCACCCGCGGCTTCATGGCTCTCACCGTGGCCTGTGCCACTTGTCACAATCACAAATACGATCCCATTCCCACCCAGGATTTCTACTCCCTCCTCGGCATTTTCAACAACACTGAGTTGCATGAGTCACCGTTAGCCCCCAAAGAGGAAGTCGAACGCTACGAAGCGCAAAAGAAGAAACTCGATACGCAGGAGACGGAGATCAAAGAGTTCGTCGGTCGCCAATCCAACGAATTGGCAGAGATCCTGGCACAGAACACCGCCGCGTACATGCTGGCGGATGGCAAAGTGGAAAATCCCGCTCTCGATAAAGAGACACTCACGCGTCTCACAAAATATCTGACCGCCGGCAATCACAAGCACCCCTATCTCAAAGCCTGGGAGAAAGACAAGTCCCCGCAAGCGGCGCACGAATTTCAAACTCTTCTGTTGGATGTCAACAAAGAGAAGAAACACATTGACGACGAAAATCACATTCGTCTCGGCCTCAATCCCAGCCGCGAGAATCTTTCCGATGCCAACCTCGTGTCCATGCCTCGCGATAAATACGTTCTTTGGGAGGACTTTTTCGGAGACAAAGGCGTCTTCCATTACGGCGACGGTGCCATTGATCGCTTCCTCACCGGCGTCTGGAAGAACCACCTCGACGCGCTCCATGCCCAGCAAGCTGAACTCAAGAAAGAGTTGCCGCCTCACTATGCTTATCTGCAAACCATCGCCGACAAGAAGAAGCTCGACGAAGCGCGTGTTTGGCTGCGCGGCAATAAAGACAGCCCTGGCGAACCAGCGCCGCCGCATTTTCTCTCGATTCTGAGCCAAGGTCCTCCTGCGCGTTTTACGCATGGCAACGGACGTCTCGATCTCGCCGAGTCCATCGTAGATCCCAAGAACCCACTCACCGCGCGAGTAATCGTCAACCGCATTTGGCAGCAGCACTTTGGTCAAGGCATCGTGCGTACGCCCAGCAACTTCGGCAAGCAGGGCGATACCCCCTCCCATCCCGAGTTGCTCGATTACTTGGCCACTCGCTTCATAGAAGAAGGCTGGTCACTCAAGAAACTCCACCGTGAGATGATGCTCACTTCGGCGTATGCATTGAGTACTGAAACCGATGGGACGAACTACGCCGCCGACCCGGAAAATCGTCTTCTCTGGCGCGCCAACCTCCGCCGCCTCGATATCGAGTCCATACGCGACTCTCTGCTTTTCGTCGCCGGCGATCTTGATTTGAAAGCAGGCGGCCCGGCTACCGCCTTTGGTCCCGAAAACCATCGCCGCACTGTCTACGGCTTCGTGAGCCGCCGTCGCCTTGATCCGGTCTTAGCGCTTTTTGATTTTCCGAATCCCATCGCCACCAGCGAACAGCGCTTGCCCACGCTCGTCCCGCTGCAAAAGCTTTTCTTCATGAACAGTGATTTTGTGATGGAGCAATCGAAAGCCCTTGCCAAGAAATTGCTCGAAACGCCGGGCGACGACAGTACACGAATTACCAGCGCTTACCGTCTACTCTTTCAGCGTGAGCCCTCTCCCGGCGAACGAAAGCTCGCTCTTGATTTTCTGCACAGCTCGCAAAATGCTTGGCCGCAATATACGCAAGTCCTGCTGAGTTCCAATGAATTCAGCTATTTGAACTGAGGATTTTTCAATGACCAGACGCGACATGTTACGCACCATGGGAGCCGGCTTCGGCATGACAGGCTTGGCCGGTACGCTTTCCGCCGCCGGTGCCGAGACCAATCCATTAGCGCCCAAGAGCCCGCATTTCCCTGCCAGGGCGAAGCATGTGATCTTCCTTTTTCTGAACGGGGGCCCGTCTCAAGTAGACACATTCGATCCCAAACCGCTCCTCCAAAAGTACAGCGGCCAACCCATGCCGTCGGGCAATCTCAAAACCGAACGCAAAACCGGCAGCCTGCTCGGATCTCCTTTTCAATTTCATCGCTGTGGCAAAAGCGGTATCGAAGTCAGTGAGATCTTCCCTAAGCTCGGCGAGTGCATCGATGACTGCTGCGTCATTCGATCCATGTACACCGATATCCCGAATCACGAACCGTCGCTCTTCATGATGAACTGCGGCACGCGTGTTCCCGGCCGCCCGTCTATGGGTTCCTGGCTCACCTATGGCCTCGGGTCAGAGAATCAGAACCTCCCAGGCTTCATTGTTCTCTGTCCAGGCTATCCCATAGTAGGTCCCCAACTGTGGACCTCCGCTTTCCTCCCAGCCATCTATCAAGGCACCTACATTCCCAATAGTGAGAAAACTCCAGACAAGCTGATTCACTACATTCGTAATACGGAGATAGCTACCCCGGCACAACGCCGCCAGCTAGACCTACTCGCTAAACTCAATGGTCTGGAGATGGAGCGCGAGGGTGCTGATCCTATCCTTGAGGCCAACATCCAAACCTCCGAAATCGCCTTCCGCATGCAAGCGGAAGCGCCCGACGTCTTCGACATCACCAAGGAGCCCGAAGCCGTACGTGCTCGCTATGGCGACAATGACTTCGGCCGCGGCTGCCTCATGGCGCGCCGCCTTATAGAGAAGGGCGTTCGCATGGTGCAGGTTTACTACGGCAACGGCCAGCCCTGGGACAACCACGATGACATCCTCATCCACCACGAACTAGCCAACAAAGCCGATGCTCCCATCGCCGCACTCTTGCAAGACTTGAAAGCCAGTGGTCTTCTCAGTGAGACGCTTGTCATTATCGGTGGTGAGTTCGGCCGCACCCCCGTCGTCGAAGTCAGTGGCTTGGTGAAATACCAAAACGGTCGCGATCACAATAGCTGGGGCTTTTCCACAGTGTTAGCCGGCGGCGGCGTCAAAGGCGGCACCACCTACGGCGCCACCGACGATTTCGGTTTCAAAGCCGTCGACAAACCCGTTCACATTCACGATCTTCACGCAACCGCGCTCCATATGCTCGGCATGGACCACACGAAGCTCACCTATCGATACAGCGGCAGAGATTTTCGCTTAACCGATGTGGCGGGCAACGTCGTCCATGACATCATTGGATAAATCGTTTTCAATCTCGGAGACATTGTGTGAACTGGCTTACGCTCTTCGCTCTGCTTGCGGCTTCGGCAGGCTCGCCTCATTCGGTCCGCTGCACCGGCCGCACCACGGCCCTTCATTCTTCCGTCCTGCAAGTGCCGCGGCAATATGGTCAAGGCGGCCAACTCACCCTACTGCAGATCGTAGAGAACGGCTCGCGCGTCAAGCCCGGCGACCTACTCGCCGAGTTTGACTCCACCGACCAGTTGAAGCTCGCCCGCGATGCCAGCGCCAAGTTTGACGATCTGTCGCATCAAGTCGATCAAAAACGCGCCGAGCAAAGGAACAATACCGAGAAGCGAAACTCCGATCTCATCCAAGCGCAGGCCGACCTGAAGAAGGCTGAAATCGATATCCAAAAAGGACCAGTCTTGAGCGACCTGGAGCAACAAAAGAACGCCATCAAACTCGAAGACGCGCGCGCCCACATCGCCAGCCTCGAGCGCTCCAATCGCTTCCACGAACAAGCCGAGGCAGCCGAACTCCGCATTCTGGAACTACAGCGCGACCGCCAGAAACTAACCGTCCAACGCCAAAAAGAGAACGCCGCATTACTCACGCTGCGCTCCACCATCTCAGGCATGGTCGCTCTGCAAAACACCTGGCGCGGCAATTCCATGGGACACGCTCAGGAAGGCGACCGCCTCTATTCTGGCGAAGACCTGCTGCAGGTCTTCGATCCCTCCACCATGGTGGTGCTAGTGTCGGTGGCCGAACCAGACGGAGCCATCCTGAAACCAGGATCAAAAGCCACCGTCCACCTGGACGCCTTCCCAGATCTCACGTTCACCGCACATTTTGATTCCGCCAGCCCAGTCGCCACGTCCGGTTTTGCCAGCTCGGTTAAATCCTTCACCGCCCGTTTTGTGATCGATCAAACCGATCCCCGCTTGCTGCCCGACTTATCTGCCGCGGCCGACATAGAGGTCTCTCAGTGAAGCGCCTCGGAATCCTCGTGGTCCTCATCGCCGGCTCCGCTTTCGCCTGGAAGCAATACTCGAAACGCCACCATGAGATTGCCGACCTTCCCACGGCTCCCGCGCGCCAAGGCGAATTTGCGGTCATGATCCGTTGCCGTGGTTCACTTACCGCCCGTCGTTCTGAACAACTCACCGCACCCGTAGGTGTGCAGGATCTACAAATTGTCTGGCTTGCCCCGTCCGGCACTGAAATCAAAGAAGGCCAACCCGTAGTTCGCTTTGACCAAAGCCGGCTGCAACAGGAAGTCCTGGAGAAACGCGTCGCCCTGCGTCAAGCCCAAGCCTCTCTCGATCAAGGCGAAGCGCAGGCCTACATGCGCGTGGAACAGGACAAAGTGGATATCTCCTCGACGCGCTATGCCATGGAAAAAGCCAAACTTGAAGCCTCCAAACAAGCGATCGTCAGCGCCTCCGAAGGCAAGAAAAGTTCTATCGACCTAGGTATAGCCGAGGAGAAGGTAACACTCCAGAATTCCAGCGCCGACCTCCACGTCAAGTCCGACGGCGCCAAGAATGCATCTTTACGCCGTCTGCGTGATGAGGCCAAAGCGGAACTTGACCGCTCGCTGCAGCGTCTCACCCTCATGGAGTTGAAGTCTCCTTTGAACGGAATTGTGACTTATCTCAACAATCGCTCGCAAGGTTGGATGAACGCCCAACCTTACAAAGCGGGAGATCACGTTGCGTCTGGATCTGCCATCGCCGAAATTCCCGACCTATCCACTCTCGAGATGGAAAGCAAGGTCGAAGAAACAGATCGCGGCCGTATCGCGGAGGGCGATGCCGTCTTAGTGCACGTAGACGCCTTCCCCGAGAAAGCATTCAGTGCCACACTGTCGCGTATTTCTCCCCTCACGGAACAGAGCAATGATGAATGGCCCCCCGTTTCCACCTTTCGTGCGTTCGCCGCTATCAATCCACCCGACCCTCGCTTACGTCCGTACATGAACGCTGCAGCGGACATCATCCAAACAAAACTTCCCAACGCGATCAGCATTCCTGCCAAGGCAATCTTCACCTCACAGGGGCAGCCGGTTGTTTATGTCAAAGGTCCTAACGGCTATCAAAAAACGAAAGTGACAGTACGCGCTCGCAACACAGATGAAGTAGCGGTCGAGGGCGTGCAGGCTGGCAGTCAAGTGGCCTTGGTTGACCCGGAGCTAGCTAAGAAATGAGTTCATTGGTGCAACCGCTAGCGGCCGGTCCCGCTCGCAAGACCATTGTGCGCGCGCTCGTCTGGCTCATCTCCCTGGCTCTGTTGGGCTGGTTCGCCGTATGGGCGAGCCGTTCCATAGTTGCCACGAAAGCGCCAGTCATTCCGACGGCGAAAGTGCGCCGTGGTGATTTGAGTCTCGCCCTCACGGCCCGCGCAGAGGTGCGCGGCGGCGCACCCGAAACGCTCACCGCACCCATGATCGGCGGAGAACAGCACATCACCTCCATGCTGAAATCCGGCGACAGCGTCAAGCCTGGTGATGTCGTGGTGCAACTCAACACCAGCGAGCAAGAGTTCAAACTCAAAGAGGCTGAATCAGATCTGGCCGAGGCCGAACAGCACCTGCTGCAAGCCAGGGCTCAGAGTGCCGCCGATGCGGAAGAAGACGCCTACGCGTTAGCATCGGCCAAGTCTCAAGTGAAATTGGCCGAGCTCGACGTCAAGCGCAACCCGCTTCTAGCCACCATTGTTGCCCGCCAAAACGATCTCGCCCTTGAAGCAGCGCGCGACAAACTCGCGCAACTCGAACACAACATCGGCAATCGCCAAAAGACCAACACGGCTGCCATCGCGATCCAAGAAGCCTCAAAAACGAAAGCCTTGCAAGCGATCAAGACGGCACACGAGAGCATCGAATCCATGACATTGAAAACCCACCATGCGGGCTACGTCTCTATCAAGGCGACTGATCCGAACATGATTGGCCCAGGCATGGTGCTTCCACCGTTCCAAGTAGGTGACACCGTGCGGCCGGGTATGGCGATCGCTGAAATTCCCGATCTCGATAAATGGGAGGTGGCCGCACGCATGGAAGAGGTGGACCGTGGGCACGTCGCTCTCAACGACAAGGCGGACATCAGTGTTATAGCCTTGCCGGGCCGGAAGTTTCACGGTCATGTCAGTAATGTAGGAGGAACGGCCGGCCAGTTTTGGGACCGCCATTTCGAATGCAAGATCGCGCTCGAAGATCCAGTGACGGAACTCCGCCCGGGCATGAGCGCCATCGTTGTGATGACGACAGACGAATTGCGCAACGTTCTTTGGATTCCAGCCCAGGCTCTCTTTGAAGCGGACGGCCGGACGTTTGTCTATGTTCGCTCGGGCAAAAGCTTCGTGGCTAGGGATGTAAAGCTGGCCCGGCGCAATGAAACGCGCGCCGTTGTCACGGGAGTTCTGGAGGGACAGGAAGTCGCTCTCTCCAATCCGCTTGAAACTGAAAAGAAGAAGGAGGCTGCCGCCAATCCGCTGCAGTCGATACAGAAATGACCCAGTCGTTTGCGTTGTCTCGCTACGGGTCTGATCTCCTGCAAGCTGGCCAAAACCTTCTCGCGCAAAAGACTCGCAGCATACTTACCGCCTTGGGTATCATTTTTGGCGTCGGCGCTGTGATAGGCATGCTGGCAATCGGCGCGGGAGCGCGCGCAGAATCACTGCGCTTTATAGAGCAGTTAGGTGTGCGCAATCTGCTGGTAGCGTCTCGCCCAGCTACCAGCGATCAGGAACTGCAACAGCGACGCCGGTCTTCGCCAGGTCTGACGGAGCGCGATGTCCGAATCCTGGAGGCGAATGTCGATTCACTCGAAACGCTTTCCCCTCGCAAAGGATTGCATCCCAACGTCGTCCTCCCAAAGCCATCCAAAGAGATGCCTGAACTGTTTGGCGTTCGGCCCTCTTATGCTTTGATTCACAACTGGCAGCTTGCTGAAGGACGAGCGTTTGAGCCTGCAGACAATGAAGCAGGCGCCGCTGTATGTGTTTTGGGAGAAGCAGCCAAAGTGTCGCTTTTCGGCTACGGTTCGGCGCTTGAGAAATATGTCAAGGTGAACGACACATGGCTAAAAGTGGTCGGGGTTTTGAAGGAGCAGATTGCCTCCGGCTCTAGCTTGACGCAAGATCCGAATCAAGTCATCTACACTCCCCTGCGCACCATGCAGTATCGTTTCTTCGATATCAGCGGCTATTTGAAAGACGAATTAGACGGCGTTGATGTGCGGTTGAAGCAGGGTGCCGATAGCGTTGAAGCCTCGAAGATTGTAGTAGCTATTCTCAATTCCACTCATCACAACACAGCCGATTTCGCCGTCACCATTCCCGCCGAATTATTAGCGGAACAGCAACGCTCCCAAGCCATCTTTACTTACGTTATGGTGGCCATCGCCGCGATCTCGCTTCTGGTGGGAGGCATCGGCATCATGAACATTGTTCTCGCGACAGTCCTCGAACGCACGCGCGAGATTGGCATCCGTCGAGCAACCGGAGCCAGACGCGCCGACATCGTGCGCCAGTTCCTATTCGAATCCATCTTGATCTCCATCAGCGGCGGCATACTCGGCATCGGTTTCGGTTATTTCCTTGCCTGGCTCATTGCCGCCTCCGCTGGCTGGAGCACTATTGTGACCCCCACCTCCATCGTCATCGCTTTCGGAGTTTCGGCAGCGGTTGGTTTGGTGTTTGGTATTTATCCGGCGCGAAAGGCGTCGCGCATTGACCCCATTGAAGCTCTCCGCTATGAGTAAAAAGATTGCGGTACTCGTCATCGCTGCCACCGTTTGGCCCTCTTTCGCCGCGGACCTTTTAAGCAGCTACTTCGGCCGTAAAACTGAACGGGAACAAGTCCGAGTTCAAGATGTCGAAGGTCTCTCGCAACACATTACGAACGATGGCAAACTACACCTGCACCTGCATGACTTCCTGGAATTGGTCCTGAAGAACTCCACCGATATTCAAATCACCCGCATGAATGTGTACACGGCGGCAGACGCGATCACAGCAGCGAAGGCGCCTCTTGACCCATTTCTAGCTCCGAGTTTCAGCACCCAACGCACGTTGGCGCCGCTCTCCCAATTCTATTTAACGCAAAGCACACAGAGCAGCCTCTTCCAACAATCAAGCCTGCAATACCAGCAAGTGCTACCCACCGGCCAAACGATCAATGGAAACTTTGGACTTACACGCAACTCCGGCAGCGGTTATGACACGCCCGCTCTTTTCGGAAATCTTTCCTTTACCGTTACACAGCCGTTGCTCCGCAATCGCACGGGCATTGAATACCGCGCGCCTATCACGCTGGCGCGCACTCAGTTGAACATCACTTCGGAGTTGAGCGAATCCATCATCGGTACGGCCGTTGCTACCGCTGCCCAGCAATACTGGCAAGCGATCCTCTCGCGCGATGGCATTCGCGTACAGGAACAAGCCGTTGCCCTCGCCGAAAAGGCCAATGAACGAGACAAGAAGGCCTTGGAACTGGGCGCCATCTCTAGGCTCGACATCTATCAATCGGAGGCGCAAGTCGCCGATAGCAAACGCAATCTCATCCAGGCCCAGCACCAATACACCAGCGCGTTGGATGGCTTGCGCCGCTTGATCGGAGCCGATGTATCTCCAGCCCTACGTTCCACTCAGATTGTCTTGGAAGACAACGCCTCTACCCTGCCAGTCAAGAACGAAATTCTGCCTTTTGAAGAAGCGCTGTCTAAAGCACTAGCAGTCCGCCCGGAGCTCCAAGCGGCCGATCAGCAGATTTCCATGGATCAATTGAATGCTCGCGTCGCACGTCAATCTCTTCAGCCGAGGCTCGATTTACAAGCAATTGGCGGCTCCAGCGGCCCCGCTATAAACTTTGGGGCACTTGGCATCGTCTACCCGGGCCTTTCAGACACCTTGAGACAAGTGCTGGGCTTCAACTACCCCACCTATGGCCTGAGTTTGAATATGACCCTGCCGTTTCGCAACAGTGCCGCCCAAGCTAATTTCGCTGATGCGCTCGTCAGCAAAACCCGCGACACCTATCAAAAACGTCAAACCCGGGAACAGGTAATCTTGGACGTTCGCCAAGCCATCAATGCCATTGATCTCGCAAAAGCAACGATTGACGCAGCCATCACCGCTCGCGACTTTGCTCGCAAGAACGTAGAGGCCGAGCAGCAGAAATTCGAGCTAGGAACAATTCTAGTCTTCGAGCTGTTAGACTCGCAGACCAAACTCGCCGCTTCTGAAACCGCGCTATTAGGTGCTTACGTAAACTATCAGGAAGCATACATTAGCTATCAGCATGCCACTTGGACTTTGTTAGATGGTCTGGGCATGGTGGTGCAGAAGCCCCAGGTGCGCTAGGGCTTCAGCATAGGCTTAAGGATTTCATCCAGCACCGCAGCCGTATCCGTCTGCCGAACCAGGTGCGGATATTTCTCGCCATCGTGATAGTCAATCTTCACCACTTTGAAATAGCCCGCGTTTTCCACAATCAGTTCGATCGGCTCTTTAGAAGTCTTGGCATCGCGGATGGCAGCGTGCAGCAGTTCTTCACTGGCCTTCCTACCGTTGACGGCAACCAGTTTCATACCCGGCCCCAAGCCAGCTTGATAAGCGGGCGAACCAATCAGCACGTCTTTGATCAATTCTTCACCCGTGACGAAACCAAGCGAATACCAAGCATTTACGCCTTTATCACGCGTCTCCAATGCATGGCCATATTCGTTCGACTGATCGTTGTATTCAAGCTTGTAGCCCCCATTGCTAATTCCGTTTAGCGGCGCGCGGGGCGATTTGGTAGTCAACCGCTCGTTTAAGAAAGTGGTCCAGTCATAGGGAACGATTGCATTCAAGTTAGCTGCAACATCGGCAAAGGTATAAGGAACAACTTCCGGATGGGTGTTCCCACCCACTCCCAAAAAACGTGCGGCAAAATCGTTGAGGCTATGTTTTCCTCCAGAAACTTTACGAATAGTCGTATCCACATCCAGCCAGATCAGTTCACCTTCGGCATAGTAATCCACTGAACGCCGCCAGTTGTCCCAGTCATTCGGAGTCGTGTAGAGGGTCTGCGCAGCGGTGGCCGTGTCTTGCAAATTTCGCCACGTACGACCCGGCCGGTGGTCCATCTCCGCAGCAGTCATGGCCAGTGCCTCGCGATACTGCTCGGCCGTCCAAATACCGCTGCGACCAGTGAGCACATCCCCCAAATACTCAGTTAACCCTTCATAAACCCACAACAATTCGCCTTTCATCGGTTGCGCAAAATTTGGCGTCGCCAGACCAGCAGGCCGCCGATACTTTCCATTCCACGAGTGCGTGAACTCGTGCGGCAAGAGCCCACCGTTGATTAGTTTGAGATCGTCATCCAAGAAATTGCGCGCGTCTACGCGGTCGTCGCTCGACTGATGGTGTTCCAAGCCGAAGTGCGCCACGCTGTCGCTCAACGTAAACAAAAAGTGATAACGATCGTAGTGTCGAGACTTATACAGAGCGCCCGTTTCTTTCACAAGATTGCTAAATTGCGAGATCTCCTCCTTCGACAAATTAAGATCCTCCGGACCATCGCCCGCCATATCCAGAAAGTGTTTCGGAGACACTTCAGGAGCCAATGGAATCTCTTTAAAGAAGCGTCCGGCGAGCACGGGCGAATCAACAAGAGTCTCGAGCGAGACTTCTTCAAATTGCGTGCTGTCGCCCGCACCCCCCGTTTTCACCAGGGCCGTACCCAGTTGCCATCCTTCCGGAAGCTTGATCGATGGAGTGAACTTGATTTCACCAGACGGAACTCCCGACGGATAGAGAGCCACTTCGTTCCAGGCCACCACCGCGAGATTGGGACTTGTAGACGCACCCGCAGAAAACCCAGATGGAGCCGCTGTAGCCAGGAAGTCGACGCTGGCTTCAATCAGCCTAACACCTTCGGGAACATTGATACGAAACGCGAACATGTTCACATCGTCCCGCTCCCACGGAATCGTTTTCCCGTTCGCTGTGAAGACAATCCCCGCAAAATTATCGATGGGTCCAGTAGGAGAATGCTCACCGGGGATCCATTGCGCGTATTCCAAAGTAACGGGCCCGGGTTGAACAGGAATGGCCAGATGGGCGTGCAAGATTTTGCGCGGCGCATCTGTTAAATCAAGATCCAGCTTGATGGTCTTGCTTGTCTGGGCTGACGCCGCTGTGATTAAGACCGCCAAAAAAAGAAAAGTGCGTTTCACAAATAAACTCAAGTTAACCTCAATAAATATAGCCAGTGATCGGTCTTTGGCTCAACAGCCACTCATCACCGATACTTACAGATTACAGGCCCCGGTGGTGCGCCCCGCCAGGTATTGTCCAGAGGGTACTAATATTGGTTGATGGCTCAACTTGCTCAGATCAACGTGGGACGTATAGTGGCACCAGTTGACGATCCGCGCATTGCTGATTTCATTGCACAACTGGATGAAGTGAACAGGCTGGCCGAGCGGAGTCCGGGATTCGTTTGGCGCCTCCAATCTGACTCGGGCAATGCGACTGATATTGTTTATAGCGAAGACCCATTCATGCTTGTCAACATGTCCGTTTGGAAGTCTGTTGACAGCCTGAAAGACTTCACATACGGTCTCCGTCACATGGCTGCGCTTCGTGATCGGGCCAAATGGTTCGAGAAAATGGCACTGCCCCACTATTGCCTTTGGTGGGTGCCCGACGGGCATCGTCCGTCCGTGACCGAAGCTCGCGAACGCCTGGAACACTATCAAAAACACGGAGCCACTCCTACATCATTCTGGTTCTCGCAATGCTTCCCCGCCCCAGAATTTGAGAGTGCCGCGGTTTAGCCAGTGTGGTCTGTCTTTATTTCTGCTGATTCGCCCCAGATGGAGGCACTCAGCGCGAATCTGTGGGAGGCGGGCACATCCGGCTTACTAGAGGAGCCCGATGGATTTCGCGCTTTTTTCGACGACTCTGCCGATCGCATGCACATTTGCGCAAACTTCGGAGTCATGCTCTCGACAATTCGAGAGGAGCAACCCTTTCAGGCCAGTCAACTCACACCCTCCGAATGTGACCCGGTGTTCCTCGGTCAGCGCTTTTACGTTGCCCCTTCCTGGAACACTGAGCCACCGCCAGACGGACGCTTCCGCGTCAGCATTGACGCGACCAGCGCTTTCGGCAGCGGCCGCCACGAAAGCACGCGCATGTGCGTAGATGTGCTGGAAAAGCACTTGAAACCAAGTGACTGGGTTGCAGATATTGGCTGTGGTTCAGGTATTCTCGGCGCGGCCGCGCAGTTACTCGGCGCAGGAAACGTCATTAGTTGCGACATTCACCAGGACTCCGTTCGAACCGCGAGGGCCTTGATGCAAACCCCTATTTTTGTCGGGTCGGCCGATGGCATCCGAGGCCAAGTCGCCGACTTGCTACTCGCGAACATCAGCCGCAAAGTTCTCGACATCATCGCTGCGGATCTTAAACGCATCACGAAACCAAACGGACTCATTGTTATTGCTGGTTTTCTACACGGAAATCCACCCAAGGCCTTCATACCATGGGAGGTTTGGCAGGAAGGCGACTGGGAGTGCTGGGTTTGCCGGCCACAAGACATCCAAGCCTCTCCGACGTTGGACGACCCTCCGCCACACTCACAGCAATGGTGGCTGTAGCTCGCGTCAGCGTCGCAATTTACTCGCAAACATCAAAACCACGAGCAATACTGCCATCGTCGCCGCCAGACCGGTCTTGAGATTATTCCACGCGTCGGCAGCAATCACAATTCTTACCCGGGAAGGAAACCCCCGCGCAGCGGGTCGAGTCACAAAAGCCGGCACCGGCAACTCATAAACCGGCTCCTCCTCCACAATTTCGGGCGTGAGCGCAGCTTCGTCTATCGGTGGCGGCGCGAGCGAAAGAACGCTCTCCGCCTGCTGTTTGAGGGCTGCGCAATGGAGAATCTCCGAGTCTAATCCAGGGTGTTGGGGATCAATCTCGCGAAGCGATTCCCACTCTTCCAAAGCCTCCGCGTATTGCGCCCTTTGCTCAAAAGCTCGGGCACGCTGCGTAGCAGAAGTCACTAGCCGTTCAACCCACTCGCGCGCTTTTGCTTTTTCCTCAAGTGCCGCGAACAACAAATTTTTGGGCCGCCGCTGTAGAACCTGGTCGCACGTTTGCAGTACCTCTGGTAAGCGATTCTCCACTAACAACTCAGCGGCCGTCTCATAACTGACTTGCAACTCACGAACCTCGTACAAAATCGCCAGGAATGCAGAATCGCCGGAATATGGACCAACAAAAGGCGAAACGAGATGGTCAAATTGTTTAAGCGTTAGAGGATTGTTACTCAGGTCCAAACGATCGCGGAACAGCGTGAGCCGTCTCAGATTCTTCTCACGCTCGTCGGCGAAACGCTGCGCTAGAAGCTGATCGAGCACGCTCAAGCGCGATGCAACCTCTTCCTGTTCGGGATGCCGTCTGGCAAGTTCGGCCAAACGCCCACGAAGATGGGGAAGATACTCTATATGTTCGGCTCGACCCGATTCATCTAACGCCACACGAATATTTTCTGTGCACTTCTGTTTTTCGATCGCGTCCCAGCACTCACTTGGAACAGCGGGCTCACCAATGCGGCTAGTTACTTCGTGAAGTAACGCTTCGGCAAAACGCCAGTGGTTGGCTGCCTGCTGATTGGCCGCGAGGAAGCTGACATCATAAATTTTGCGCTGAAACACCACATGGCCTTGGCTCAGAAGTAAAGCCTCGCGAAATTTGCCAAGTGACGCTACAAACCGATCCTCAGTCAGTGCATCCACAGCTTCTTGTAATGCCGCTTCGAAATGGGCTTTTCGCTGGGCTACCTTCAAATACTGCAAGTGAAGCAACTCGAAGACGCGATCACCTGGAAATGCGTGATTCGCTTCCTGAAGCAAAAGTGTCGCATCGTTATGATCCCCGGAGGAGATAGCCGAACCGACACGCGTAATCAAATCGTCGCGGAGAGGTCCCGCGAAGAGCGGGGGCACGGGCAGATACTTCTGCTCAAGAGAGTCACCGTCGCGTGAACTAGTAATCAACATGACATGATTCCATAGATTCCCAACAGATGTTTCAACTATTCTAAGCCAATTAGTTTGAGTTGGTAAGCTACCTTGGATGCTGCGAAATCAATCATGAATTTAATTGCCCTCTTTGATCTTTCTTTTCTCGGCCGCCGAGCCGACGCGGTGGCCTTGGAATTCGAAGGCCAAGAGTTCACATTCCGGCAATTGGATGAGCGCAGTAACAGACTCGCACATGTTCTCGTCAATGCTCATTTCCAAGCAGGCGACCGTCTCTGCGTATACCTCGCCAACTGTGTCGAAATGATTGATCTTTATCTTGCCTGCCTCAAAACAGGTGTGATTTTCGTGCCGATCAATATTCTCTATCGCGATCGAGAAATCAGTCATATCCTGAACGACGCCAAACCGAAGGCCGTGGTATCCAACGAGGCAATCGCCACAGCCGACATTCTGCTGTGGACGCTCGAAACCCTCAAAACTGAGTCAGAGAAGCAACAAAGCTCGCGGCCCTCCGTTCACTTGAATGGCGACGCACCTGCCGGGATCATCTACACGTCCGGCACAACCGGCACATCGAAAGGCGCGGTTCTCACTCACCACAACTTTGCGGTGAATGCGCTGAATCTTCTCACGTGTTGGCAAATCACAGCGGAAGATCGCTTCCTTTTAGGCCTGCCGCTTTTCCACGTGCACGGCTTAGGAAACGGCTTGCATTGCTGGCTCATCAGTGGCTGCCGCATGCGCTTAGTTAAGCGTTTTGAACATCAAAAGGCGCAGGAGACTCTGCTCAATTTCCGCCCCACGCTTTTCTTCGGCGTGCCCACCATGTATGTCCGAATGCTTGAGATGAAACCCGCTGCTGCCGCGGAAATTGGCGGGTTCATGCGCCTCTTTGTTTCAGGATCGGCCCCGCTACCGGCGCACGTTCTTGAGCAATTCCGCAAACTTTTCGGCCACACGATTCTCGAGCGCTATGGAATGAGCGAAACACTCATGAATATCAGTAACCCCTACATCGGCGAGCGCCGTCCGGGCACTGTCGGATTACCATTGCCCGGCATCTCCGTACGTCTGCTAGACCGATCATTCAAGCCAGTAGCCGAAGGCGAAACCGGAGAACTCTATTTGCGTGGACCAAATCTCTTCGCCGGCTATTGGCAACGCGAAGAAGCCAGCCGCGCTAGCTTCGTGGATGGCTACTTCAAAACAGGTGATCTTGCCACACGCTCTTCAGATGGCTATTACACGCTGTGTGGCCGAAGCGGCGACTTAATCATTTCTGGAGGCTTCAATATCTATCCTCGCGAAATGGAAGAGTTCCTCCAGGAGCAACCCGAGGTTGTCGAAGCCGCTGTCATTGGATGGCCCGACGCCGTACGTGGCGAGGTACCCGTCGCATACCTCGTCATGAGAGAGCCTCTCTCTCTAGATCTTATAGAGGCAAGATGCAAAGAGAATCTGGCCTCCTTTAAAGTGCCGCGCAAGTTTATTGCAGTTGACCAGCTACCACGTAACGCCATGGGCAAGGTGCAGAAACATTTGCTCCCCAAAACCTAGCTCACCAACTCGACCGTTTTGATCCACCGTTGGACCAGCGCACAATTTCGATCAAGTTATTGAAGCTATCCGTCCAGGGCCGTAGTCCGTCTCTCTTATCGATGAGGGTCGAATGCAACCGTATCGCCGCGTTATCCAGAACTGCTGGGTTATTCGTCACTAAAACCCAATCCGCGGCAAACACTGTGTTGTCCAGATCGTCGTGATTGGTCACCTGCACCGCCTGGTAACCTGCCTGATTCGCGAGTTGCCGCACCACCGGCGCTAGCGCTAAATAGTGGTTTGAGACATGCACAGCAATCACTCCACTCGGCTTCATCAGTCGCACATAGAGAGCAAAAGCTTCACGCGTGAGCAAGTGCACCGGAATTGCGTCGCCGGAAAACGCATCCAGGACAAGCAAATCGAAAGGTTGATGTTCCCGTTGCAGAGAGAGGCGCGCGTCGCCTTCTACCACTTCCACATGCGCCTGCGATTGCCGCAAGAAAAAGAACAATGCGTTAGCAATCGTAATCACCTGCGGGTTCAGCTCGTAAAACACAAACGTATCGCCCGGATGGCCGAACGCCGCCAGCGTGCCCGTCCCCAATCCCACCACACCTACACGCCGTGGCGCCTCCGGCAGGCACTCCCGCAACACAATGCCGATGCCGGAATCACGTCCATAGTAGGTCAGCGGCCGACGCTGCAGATCCGGCGAAAGAAACTGTGCACCATGCTCAATCGTCCCATGAAACAAAGTGCGCGTTTGTTCAGGTCCGGCATGCGGCGATTGCACGACACGCAAAGATCCGTAGAAATTCCGCACTAGCAGTAGCGAGTTTTCGTGATAAGCCTTCACATTCGTCACAAATACCGCACCCATGCAGGCGGCCACGCCCACCCACAATACGCGCAACGGCCAACCGTATTCCCACGTGGACACAAGCGCCAAAACCGCCGTGGCACAAAGCGTAAACGGCAACTCGTAAACACCTTCAAAAAGAACCGGCGCCACAATACCCACAAAAATGGCTCCGGCCGCCCCACCCGCCGCCATTACTAGATAAAAGTCAGTCAAGCCCGCTGCGTCCGGCCGGCTTAGATAAAGTTCGCCCTGACAAAACATCAAGCAAACGAAAAGGCCTCCCA
>Ga0182012_10002509_pt1 | contig 19823 bp, 21 predicted proteins | sample 612S2SmetaG_FD_120486 | JGI IMG/M metagenome (GOLD analysis project Ga0182012, IMG submission 120486) | Permafrost microbial communities from Stordalen Mire, Sweden - 612S2S metaG | ecosystem: Environmental > Terrestrial > Soil > Wetlands > Permafrost | place: Sweden: Stordalen | collected...
GGACACCAATTGACCGGTGCTTCGCGCTTGTAGGCCAAGCCGTCTTCGTACAGTCGCAAGAAGAGCCACTGGTTCCAGCGGTAATAATCCGGATCGCAGGTAACGATCTCGCGCGACCAGTCGTAGCCCGTGCCCATCAACCGGATTTGCCGGCGCATGTTGGCGATGTTGTGTTGCGTCCACTCGTTGGGGTCGGCGCCGCGCGCGATTGCGGCATTCTCGGCGGGCAAGCCGAAGGCGTCGAAGCCCATCGGATGCACCACGTTGTAGCCGTGCATGCGCATCAGCCGCGCGTACGCGTCGCCCAGCGTGTAATTCTTGGCGTGGCCGACGTGCAGATCGCCCGAGGGATACGGCAGCATCTCGAGCACGTAGAATTTCTCGCGCGGATCGTCGTCGGGCGCGCGATAGAGGTCCTCGGCTTCCCAACGCCGTTGCCAGCGAGCCTCGACGGACCGGAAATCATACGTGAACGGGCGCTCCTCTACCATGCTGCGTCATTTCGCCCTAGACGTTCTTCAGCCCGCGCGTGATGGTACGGGCGTGGATAAACGTCGTTTGCTCCTCGGCGGCATCGTCGCGGCGGCGGTTTGCGCTGCGGCCCTGCGCGCCGTGCATCCGGGCTCCGGCGGCGAAACGCCGGCCCTCGCCGCCGCGCCCGTCGAGACGGGGATACTCGCGGGCAACGCGCCCGGCGCGAAGCCGGTGCCGGCTCGGACGGCGACGCCCGCGCCCGTCGTGGTGTACGTGGCGGGGGAGGTGCGCCGTCCCGGCGTCTACCGGCTGCCGCCGTCCGGCCGCGTCGAAGACGCTGTGAGGGCCGCCGGCGGCCAAGGTCCGTCAGCCGACCCGCTCGCGGTCAACCTCGCCGAGCGGCTACGCGACGGCGAAGAGATCGTGGTGCCGGCGCGGGGCGCCGAGGCGGCGCCGGCACCCTCTCGCGCCGCGTCCACCTCGTCGCGTCGCCGGCGCAAGCGCGCCGCGGTCGCACGCGGAGGCGCGAGTCACGTACGCTCGGCAAAACGCGGGAAGAAAGCGCCTCCCGACGCCCCGGTCGATGTCAACGCCGCCGATGCGACGGCATTGGAATCGGTGCCCGGCATCGGGCCGCGCCTGGCTGCGCGCATCGTCGAGTTCCGCGAGACCAACGGTCCCTTCGCGTCGCCCGACGAGTTGCTCGACGTCAACGGCGTCAGCGAGCGGCTTCTCGACGAAATCGCGCCGTACATCAGCTTCGGTTCGCGCTAAAAGCAGAAGGCGCCCGAATCGCTTCGGACGCCTCTCGAACCTTGGTGCCGTTCGGCTTTACCAGCCGCCGCCGCTGTCGCCGCCGCCGCCGAAATCACCGCCACCACCGCCGCTGTCGAAGCCGCCGCCGGAATCACCCCAGCTGCCGCCTCCCGCGCCGCCCATATCGGCTTGACCGGCATCGGACTGCCAGCCCGCGTTGTCGGCACCGCTGCTACCGTCGCCGATCACGCCCGAGGGGTTGCCGCCCTGTTCGATGATCGTATTGCCGCCGCGGTTGCCGAAGAGCTCGTTGCCGATGAAGGCGCCGCCGAGGCCGCCGAGCAGGCCGGAGAAGAATCCGCCGCCGCCGCCCCCGCCGTAGCCGGGACCGTACCCGCCGCCGTAACCCGGCGGTCCGTATCCGGGGCCGCCCATGCCGGGACCGCCGTATCCGGGCGGCATCGGCCGCGGGCCGGCGATTGCGCGGAAGATCGCGCGGATGATCAGGAAGCCTGCGAACAAGATGATCGCGAGCCAGAGAAGAGACATGCCGCCTCCAAACGATGAGGTCGAACTCGAGGGAGTTGGGACACGATAGGTCGTGGTTGCCGGTTTCACCAGCCCGCGCTCGTGGCTACGGTACTGATCCAGTACGAGCGAGACGCCGGTCAGGATCGCCTGATCCGCGTCGCCGTCGCGCAAATAACCGCGCATCGCATCGTGGATGTTGGTGAACGAGCCTTGCGGGAAGAACGCCTTCGAAGCGCGGTCGCCGACGACCAGATCCTTCTTCTCCGCCTTCGCGTAGTAGAAGAGCACGCCGTTGACCTGCTGCTTGGCGAAGGCCGCCTCGGCCGCGTCGTCGAGCGTTTTGCCGTCGAGCGAGGGCGTCGTCACGACGACGATTTCCTTGCCGGTCGTACGCTGGAAGTCGCCGATCTCGCCGTTGAGCCGGGAGATGGTGGCGCTCTTGAACATCGACGCATCGTCGACGACGTACGACTCGCGCGCCAAGGCGGGCGCGAGCGACGAAACGAGGGCGATCGCCACGGCGGCAACCGCGCCGAAGAATTTCACTTGAGCCTTCATGGAAGTCACGTCCCCCAGTACCCGTGCCTGCCCGGAATGTTTCCGGGCGAGGTCCGGCGCGGCCTCAATGCGACACGCTGAGTAAGGCGATACCGCCCACGATCGAGAGCGAAAAGAGCAGCAAAAAAGCCCAGATGCCCGCGCGCTTGAGGTTTTCGCGCAGGGCCCGTTCGCGGCGCGTCCGGAGCTTCACGAGCTTTGCGCCTGCCTGGATTCGACCGCGCCCCAGAGGCGCTCGAGGTTGTAAAACGCGCGCTGCTCGGGCGTGAACACGTGCACCACGACGCTGCCCAGGTCGAGCAGAATCCAGCCGGCGTCGGCATAGCCTTCGATCCGGGCGACGCGGCCGCCCGATTCCTTGACCTTCTCCACGACGGCGTCGGCGATGGCGCGGGTCTGTACTTTCGAGCGTCCGGTGGCGAGCACGAAAGCATCGGCGACGATCGTCCGGCCCTCGAGCGGCAGGGTCAGGACGTCCTCGGCCTTCTTGTCGAGTGCGGCTTCGCGCACGATTTCGATCAGGTCGGGCAGACGGTACTCCTTTGTTCGGAAAGCCGGCGTCCGGCGCCGGCCGCTTCGTAAACCGCTAGCGCGGCTAAGGTTTGCGGCGCGACGGCCGCGCCCCGGGATTCGAGAAAGGCTATGCTTGCCCGGAGAGTGCCCAGCATCGCCGCAGCGACGTCTTCGAAGGCAAGCCGCTCGAGCGCGGCCCGCTCCGGGAAATTCCGGCCGGGTTCGAGGCCGTCGGCGAGATAGACCAGTTCGTCCAGACGCGACATCCGCGCCGCGGCCGTGGTGTGCTTGCGGATCGGCGAGAGTACGGCTTCGTCGTCGATGCCGAAACGCTCGCGCGCGATTTCCGCACCCAAACGCGCGTGCAGCACGATCGGGTGCGCGCGCTCGAAGGCGTCGATGGGCATCTCGCGCCGCTCGCACTCGTCGAGCAGGCGCTGCGCCGGATAGAGCCGGGCCAGATCGTGCAACATGCCCGCCAGCCGCGCTTTGCTCGCGTCCTCGCCGTGATGCGCCGCGAGCCGGTCGGCCAGCCGCGCGACGCTCACGACGTGCGTGTAGCGATGGCGCGAGCCGAGTTGCGCGTGAACGGCGCTGCACAAGGTGGCGAAGGTCACGGTTGCGAGCCCGCGTTCAGTTGCCGTTCCAAAGCGGCGAGGCGATTGCGGTAGAGTTCGCCGCGTAAATTGCCGGCCCACATGACCACGGCGTTTTCGCCGTTGTCGCTATAGTACGCGCGGCGCGTGGAGACCGTCGTAAAGCCGTATTTGCGGTAGAGCGATTGCGCGACCGTGTTGGACTCGCGCGCCTCGAGCGTGATCCACGACGCGCCGCGTTCGATCGCTTCGTGCAGCAAATGTACGAGGATGCGTTCGCCGTAGCGCTTGCCGCGCTGCTCGGGATGCACGGCGAGCGTGGTGATGTGCGCATCTTCCAAGATGACCCAGATGCCGCCGTAGGCCACGACCGCGTCTCCGTCGGCGCCGCTGCGCGCGCGGCCGACGAAATAGTGCGCGAGCTTGTTATCGTTGAGTTCGCTCGTGAACGCGCTCGGCGGCCACGACGTGGAAAACGACAGCGACTCGATGCGCAGCACGGCGCGGATGTCGCCGTTCGTCATCGGTGCGATGTGCAGGCCTTCCGGACGGTCGGCCAGGCGGGGGTCGAGATCGGCCCTCAACGTTCCCCGTAGTCCGCGCCCACGGCGTGGGGCGACTCCGCCGGCTCGCCGCACAGCGCCCGGCGCGCGACCGCGAGCGCCGGCGGTGGTTCGAACGGTGGCGAGGGATGCACGATTATTCCGCGTTCGCCGAGGCGCGGAGCAGCGCCCTGCCAGGCGCCCGAGCACGTGAGCCGCGCGCCGGGTTCGAGGGCGGCGGCTAGGGCCTCGGCCACCTCCGCGTCGGCGCCGCAAAAGACCGTCCGGGCAGATTCCAGGCGGAGCCGGGCACATACCCGTCCGGGCCGGCCGGCCACGAACGCAGCGGCCGGTTCCGCCCCTTCGGGCCCGTCGAGGACGTCGTACGAATTCACCGCGATCAGCGGCAGGTGCCGCGCCAGCGCCAGCGCCTTCGCGAAACTCAGCGCGATGCGCATGCCCGTGTACGCGCCCGGACCCGTCGAGACGGCGATGGCCTGCAGATCCTCAGGACGCGTTCCGGCGAGCAGCGACTCGATGGCTTCCAGACCTCGTTCCAGCGCCTCATTGGGCGCCACCGACGCCGTGCGCTCCGAGCCGCGGGGCCGGCGCTCCACGAGCGCCACCGAGAAGGGCCCGAGCGCCCCGTCCAGGGCGAGAAGCAGGCCGGCGCCGCCGTTCATGCCTCACGCCCGCCGGGCCGGCGGACGGTGATGCGGCGCTCCGCGTCGCCCGAGCCGGAAATCTCCACCCGCACAACGTTCCCCGGAAGCAGCCCGGGCACGCGTTCCGGCCACTCCACGAAGGTGATCGCGTCCGGGGAGAACGCCTCGTGCAGGCCCGCTTCGACGGCCTCCTCGGGCGAGTCGAGGCGGTAGAGGTCGAGGTGCTCGATCCGGGGCGAGCCGCCGTAGGTGTGGCGCAGGGTGAAGGTCGGGCTCGTTGCCTCGTCCGAGCCGAGCAAGCGTAGGACGGCGGCTCGTACAAAGGTGGTCTTGCCCGCCCCGAGGTCGCCCGAGAGGGCCACGACGTCCCCGGGCCCGAGCGTCGCCGCAAAATCCCCGGCCAGTCGCTCGAAATCGGCCGGTGTGGCCGCCGTCAGGCCGTCAGAACTCACGTCCGCGGCCTGGTGCCCGTTACGACCGCGCCCGGAAAAGAACCGGCGCTCGCTTTCGCGAAAGACGCGGTAATGTCGTGGAAAACGGACGGCCTAACGAACGGCGTCATTACCGGCGTGTTCGCGGCGGCGCCTGCGCCCGCATGCGAGGCGTTTTCCTCGACCGAGCGCCCTCCGACGCCCGCTCACGAATAGAACCCCCAAGCCGCGGAGCATCCCCGACGCCGGGCCCGCGCCCGTGCGTGAAAGTCTGCATTGAATAACGATCGCATCTCCCAGATAAACGTCGAAGACGAAATGCGGGAGTCGTACCTCTCGTACGCGATGTCCGTCATCGCGTCGCGGGCGCTTCCCGACGTGCGCGACGGCCTCAAGCCCGTCCAGCGCCGCATTCTCTACGCGATGTCGGAGATGAATCTCAACCCCGACAAACAGCACCGCAAATGCGCCGGCGTCATCGGCGAGGTGCTCAAGAGCTACCATCCCCACGGCGACTCCTCGGTGTACGACGCGCTGGTCCGCATGGCTCAGGATTTCACCCTGCGCTATCCGCTGATCGACCCGCACGGCAATTTCGGTTCGATCGACGGCGATCCGCCGGCCGCCTACCGCTACACCGAAGCCCGCCTGGCCCGGATCGCGCTCGAGATGCTGGCCGACATCGACAAAAACACCGTCGATTTCGTGCCGAACTTCGACAACCAGAGCACGGAACCGACCGTGCTGCCGGCCCGTCTGCCGCAGCTACTCGTCAACGGTTCCAGCGGCATCGCAGTCGGCATGGCCACCAACATTCCGCCGCACAACGTGGGCGAAATCTGCGACGCGATCGCCTATCTGATCCAATACGAAATCGATAACGGCGAGCAGTCGATCGACGAGCCGAACGAGGCCCTCGACGACGCGCTGTGCGACATCGTGCAGGGCCCCGACTTCCCCACCGGCGGCTTCGCGATGGGTCGCGAGGCGATCCGCCAGGCGTACAAAACGGGCCGCGGTACGGTCGCCGTGCGCGGCAAGGCCGAAATCGTCGAAGAGAAGGGCAAGTTCAAGATCGTCATCACGGAAGTGCCCTTCCAGGTGACGACGGCGCGCATCGTCGAGGCGATCGCCTCGGCCTACGAAGAGAAGTCGATTCCCGGCATCTCGCGTCTCGACAACGAGTCGAGCCGGCGGGGCATGCGCATCGTGGTCGAACTGCAGCGTTCGGCCACGCCCAACGTCGTGCTCAATCAACTCTACAAGCACACGCCCTTGCAGAGCAGCTTCGGCTTCAACATGCTCGCGCTCGTGCCCGCGCCCTCCAATATCCCCGGCGCCGCACCGATCCTCGAGCCCAAAGTGCTCTCGCTGCGTCAATTCATCCAACACTACACGGCGCACCGCAAAGTCGTCATCCGGCGCCGGACGCAGTACGACCTCGATAAGGCCAACGACCGGGCCCACATCCTCGAAGGCTTCCGGATCGCGCTCGATCACATCGACGAAGTCATCACGATCATTCGCGAGAGCCCCACGACCGACGTCGCGCGCGAACGCTTGATCGAGCGCTTCGCGTTCACGCTCACGCAGACGAACGCCATCCTCGACATGCGTCTCCGCACGCTGACCGGCCTCGAACGCCAGAAGATCGAGGATGAATACAACCAACTCAAAGCCTTGATTGCGGAATTGGAAGACATTCTGGCCAAGCCGAGCCGCGTTGCAGCGTTGGTAGGCACCGAGGCGGCCGACGTCAAGAAGCGTTTTGCCGACCCCCGGCGCACGGCCATCGTGCCGGCCGAAGGCGAACTCAATATCGAGGACATCATCCCCGATACCGACGTCGTCGTCACCTCGACGGTCGGCGGCTACGTGAAGCGCGTTTCGGTCGATACGTTCCGCGCGCAAAATCGCGGTGGCCGCGGCGTCATCGGCATCGCGAATTTGAAGAAGGAAGACGTCGTCTCCAACTTCTTCATGACCACCACGCACCAGCACGTGCTGTTCTTCACGAACAAGGGTCGCGCGTATCGCCTGCGGGCGTACGAAATTCCCGACAGCACGCGTCAGGCTCGCGGTACGGCGCTGGTCAACCTCTTGACCCTGCCGCCGGGCGAAAACGTAACGGCGGTTTTCCCGATCCGCAACTTCGACGGCGAAGCGTATCTGGTGATGGTCACGCGGCGCGGCGTCATCAAGAAGACGCCGCTGGCCGAGTTCGGCAACATTCGGCGCAACGGGCTCAACGCGGTGTCGCTCGACGACAACGACGAGCTGCTGGCCGTCGATCTCTCCGACGGTTCGCGCGACATCATCCTGGCCACGCGCGACGGCATGGCCGTGCACTTCAGCGAGAAAGACGTGCGGCCCATGGGCCGCAACGCCCGCGGCGTCCGCGCGATCACCCTCGCGGCGGGCGACGAGGTCGTGGCCATGGACGTGGAAGAGGCCGACCGCCGCGAAGTCCTGATCGTCACCTCGCAGGCGTACGGCAAGCGCACCAACATCGACGAGTACCGCCACACCTCGCGCGGCGGTAAGGGCGTCAAGGCGTTCGCCAAGGAGAAAGAGATCGGTTCGGTCGTCGACCAGATCTTGGTCAAGCCCGAAGACGAAGTCTTGCTCATCACCTCGGGCAATCAGGTCATCCGCATCCGCGTTTCCGAGATCCGGCGCGCGGGCCGCTCCACCAAGGGCGTGCGCTTGCAGAAGCTCGAGGCCGGCGACGAGGTCATCGCGATCACGAACCTCGGCGTGCAGACCAAACAGATCGAGGAGATCACCGGCGAGCCGCCGGCAACCCCGGCCTAGCCCCGGGGTCCGAGCAGTTCGTCGACGCTGAAGATCACCGAGGGCGACGCATCGAAAGCGATCGCGTCGCCGCTCCGGCGCACCTTCACGTCGGCGTAGCCGCGATCGCCGGGCGAGCGATATTGCTCGATCGTCCAGGCGCGCAGGTTTGCGATCCAGTATTCGCGCACGCCTGCGTTCGCGTAGACGAGCAGTTTTCGGCCACGGTCGACCGCGAGCGACGAGTCCGAAATCTCTACGATTGCGGCGAGGTCCGCGATCGCCGGACCGCCGCCGCGATAGTAATCGGCACGACGCGGTGCGAGATAGATGTCGGGCATCGGCGCGGAGTCTGCGTTGAGCCGGAGCGAGACCTGCGGAAAAACGTTGAATTCGCCGCCCAGTGCGAGGACGAACTTCTCCGTCATGCGCAGGACCACGCTCAGGTGCGCCGGGCCCACGTCGTCGCTGCGATGGACGATCTGCCCGTCGAGCAACTCGAAACGTTGATCCCGGTCGAAGAAACCGAGTTCGTCGAGCCGATAGAATTCGTCGGCGGTAAACGTCTTGACAGTAATCGACATGCGCATGACACTCCCGCAGCGTACCGGCCGGCGCCGGCCGGCCGGTTGCCGAGATGTTACGGGGCGACTGCCTCCGCGCCCGCGAGTTCTTTGAGGAAGTCGGTGTGCGTCAGCGGGTGGGAGAACATCGGGTAGTTCTTTTCCACGGCGGCCTTCTGTTCTTCGAGGCTCGTCGCCGCGGTGCAGTCGGTCAGCGTGATCACGTTGTAGCCCTTTTCGTACCCCGTGCGCATCGTCGATTCGACGCAGCAGTTGGTCAGGAATCCGCCGAGCGCTATGTCGGTGATGCCCCGGCTGCGCAGGATGAAATCGAGGTTGGTGCTCTCGAAGCCGCAGAGTCCGCGCTTGCCCTCGATGACGATGTCCTCGGGATGCGGTTTGAGTACGTCGACGATCTCCGCACCCCAACTGCCTTTGCGGAACGATTTTGTATCGACGACGCCCTTGAGGATGCCGTACGGCGTGGGGCTCAGTTCGTGATAATCGTCGGTGAAGGTGATCGGCGCGAAGATGATCGTGGCGCCCAATTCGCGGGCTTTGGCGACCGTCTCGACGGTATTGGCCAGCATGTTGGTTTCGTCCATGACCGGCTTCACGGCCGCATGCAGCGTGCCGCCTTCGCTCACGAAATCGTTCTGGTATTCGATCAGGACGAGCGCCGTTTTCTTGGGGTTCATGCGTTACCTCCGGGCTGTAGGGGGGCAGGGGTATTCGCGGCGGAGGCTCGGCGCCTCCCGTTTCACGCCGGTTCGCGATCCTCGCCGGCTCACGATCACGTGCTCGACCCTGAAGACGTCGTCGGGAAAGGCTGCAAAACCGATCGTCTGGCCGGCGCGCAGTATCGCGCGCTCGTCGTACTCGTCGCCGACAGGCGAGCGGTATCGTTCGATGGCTTGCGCCGAGGCGTCGACGATTTCGCGAATGGTACCGCACCGCATACGGCTGCGGCAAGGGAGCCTCAGTGCTTCTTGGGTGCGCGCGTGGGGCTCGGTGACGGAGTGGGATCTGATGCGGAGGGCGGGGCGGGTTCGACGTAATCGCCGACGGCGGGGGTGATCGCGCCGTCGACCGTCGAGTACATCACTTGCGCGTAGCGGCCGGTGATCTGCGTGACCACCAGCTCGATCGGGCCCTTGGTGGAACGATCGGCGCCGGCATAGACGATCAGTTCGTCGCCTGGTTTGACCTCGTTGCGCAGATCGACCATCGCGAGCGGCGGCGTCACCTGGATGATGCGCGAGACGCGCGGAAAGTAGACCGGATATTTGGCGAGCGTCGCCGGCACGCTCTTCGACCACGAGATCTCGGGCACCGAATCCAGGTCGCCTCCGGGCTGGCTACCCGGATCGCTGTCGAGGTTGACGCGCTGATCGTAGACCACGCGCCCGGTGACGCAGTTGGTGAAGATCAAGCGGGTCGCGGCGGCGACGCGTCCGCTCGAACTGGGCATGCCCGGCAGCCGCGGGCGCAGATCGAAGGGGGCGGTGACCATGAAGTCGGCGTGTGTGGCGCGGCAGTCGGCCACGGTCGGGGGCGCCTCGCCCGGGAATCCCACGGTTCGCGCATTGACGTAGTCGCTGACCATCTTGGTCCACAGCGCCTGCGACATCGTGGCCCGGGCGGCTTCGGAAACCGGCGTGTAGATCAGAACCCGGACCGGCGAGACCCGGGCGGCGAGGGGGGCCGTCGCCGTCCCGGCAAGAAGCGCGGCCAGCAACGCAACCCGCAACCTCGGAAGGGCGCGGGCGGTCCAGCCTGCTGGAGGTAATGATTCTGCCATGAGTGCTCTCCCCGATGTTTCGCAAGCGACGTTCCAGCGCGACGTGATCTCGAGCGACCAACCCGTCCTCGTCGACTTCTGGGCCGACTGGTGCGGTCCGTGCAAGATGCTCGCTCCGGTCGTCGAGAAAGTCAGCCAGTCCTATGCGGGACGGATGCGTTTCGTCAAGCTGAATACCGACCTGAACCCGAGTCTGGCCGGTGAGTACCATGTGTCCGGCATTCCCTGTCTCATCCTCTTCAAGGGCGGGCAGGCGGTCGACCGGATCGTGGGCTTCGTGCCCGAAAAGAAGATCACGGAGATGCTCGACAAGCACCTCGCAGCCGCCTAATCCGCGCGTGAGCCTCCGCGACCTGCCGGCCGTGCACCGGCTGTTGGCGGAGCCCGAGATCGCCGCGTTCGCTCGCGCTCTCGGTCCCGGTGCGGTGAAGGCGACGGTCGACGAGGTGCTCGACGAAGTGCGCCGTCACGTCGCGCGCGAGGGTGCGCCCGTGCCGAGCGGTGCGACGGTGAGCGCCGAGATCGGCGCGCGCCTGCGCCGGCTCGAGCGCGCGGGCTTGCTCGAAGTGCTCAACGCCACCGGCGTGTTGCTGCATACGAACTTGGGCCGGGCGCCGCTGGCGCCGGCGGCCCTTGCGGCGGTGGCGGCCGCGGGCGGCGGGTATTCGAACCTCGAGTACGATCTCGACGCCGGACGGCGCGACTCGCGCTACGCGCGCGTCGCCGATCTGCTGCGCGAGACGACCGGCGCCGAAGATGCTTTGGTAGTAAACAATTGCGCGGCGGCCGTGCTGCTCGTCCTCGATACCTTCGCGCGCGGGCGCGAGGTCGTGGTGGCGCGCGGGGAGTTGATCGAAATCGGCGGCGGTTTTCGCCTGCCCGACGTGCTCGAGCGCAGCGGCGCGACGCTCGTCGAAGTGGGCGCGAGCAATAAGGCCTATCTTTCAGACGTGGAGCGCGCGCTCTCGCCGCGCACCGCGCTCTTGCTGCGCAGCCATCTCTCGAACTTCAAGCTGTCGGGCTTTACCGCGAGCATCGCGCCGGCCGCACTCGCTGCGCTCGGCCGTCGCGCCGGCATTCCATCCGTGGAAGACCTGGGCAGCGGCGCGCTGATCGGCCTCGAGCGGTACGGCCTGCCCCACGAGCGCACGGTCGGTGAAGCGATTGCGGACGGACTCGATCTGGTGGCGTTCTCCGGCGACAAATTGCTCGGCGGGCCGCAGGCCGGCATCATCGCCGGGCGGCGCGCGCTCGTCGCACGCTTGCGCGCGAACCCGCTCTTGCGCGCGCTGCGCGTCGACAAAGCCACGCTGGCCGCACTCGGCGCGACGCTGCGCCTCTACCTCGAGCCGGGCGCGCCCGCCGGCATACCGCTCTACGCGATGCTCGAACGTTCGGTCGCATCGTTGCGTGCGCGGGCCGAGGCGATCGCCGGGCGCATCGGGGCGCGGGTCGTCGAGACGGAGTCGTTGGCCGGCGGCGGCACGCTGCCGCTCGCAGCCCTGCCTTCGATCGCGCTCGCCCTCGACGTTGCGGATGCCGACGAATTCGCTCGCCTGCTGCGCTGCGGCGACCCGCCGGTGGTCGGACGCATCACCGGCGGCGAACTGTTGCTGGATCTGCGCACGGTGCCGCCCGAGCGCGATGAGGATTTGACGCGCGCGGTCGCGCGCGCGGCAGGCGTGTAGTGCACGTCGTCGGCACGGCCGGCCACGTGGATCACGGCAAATCGTCGCTCGTGCGCGCGTTGACCGGCACCGATCCCGATCGCTGGCTGGAGGAGCGCTTGCGCGGCATGACGCTCGACCTCGGGTTCGCGCACCTGCGTTTTCCCGACGGCGTGGAGGCGGGCATCGTCGACGTGCCCGGGCACGAGCGCTTTCTGCACAACATGCTCGCCGGCGCGGCGGGCATGGAGGTGTTGCTGCTGGCGATTGCGGCGAACGAAGGCCCCCGTCCGCAGACCTTCGAGCACCTGCAGATACTTCAGTACTTGAACGTTCGCGCGACCATCGTTGCGGTGACCAAGATCGATCTGCTCGAACCCGGCGACCGCGCGTTTGCGCTCGAAAGCATCGCCGATGCGTTGCGCGGCACGCTCGCGGAGGGCGCGCGGCTACTGCCGGTTTCGACCGTGACCGGCGAGGGCTTGGACGACCTCAAGGCGGCGTTGCACGAAGCGTTGCGCGGCTTACCGCCCCGCGCCGTCGACGCGCCCGTCTATCTGCCGGTCGATCGGGCTTTCGCGTTGCCCGGTTTCGGCACGGTGGTGACCGGCACGTTGATGCAGGGACGCGTCGCGACCGGCGCGCGCTTGCGCGTGTCACCGCCGGGAAGCGACGTGCGCGTGCGCGGGCTGCAGGTGTTCGGCGAAGCGCGCGAGTCGGCGGACGGCGGTACGCGCCTGGCGCTCAATCTGCCCGGCGTCGATGTGGCTGAGGTGGCGCGCGGCGCGGTGGTGGCGAGCGTCGAGATCGAGGCGAGCGATGCGTTTGCCGTCGAGTTCACGGCGCTGCCCGCGGCGCTCGCGATGTTGCGCCGGCGCATGCCCGTGCGCGCCTACATCGGGTCGGCCGAATTACTGGGCCGGCTCGTGTTCGCGCGGACGCCGGTGGAAGCACGGCCCGTCGCGGCGACATTGCTCTTGCGCGCGCCCGTGGTCGCGCCCGTGGGCAGCACGTTCGTCGTGCGTCGACTCTCGCCCAAGGATATCTTGGGCGGCGGCACGCTCGGATCTCCCGCCGTGACCGCTGAAGGGGGGGCGGCGGGCGAAGGCTCGCCCGAAACGCAACGGGTCGCGGCCGCTCTCGCCGAGGCCGGCATCGCCGGCGCAACGGCGGAGCGCATCGCCGCCAAGGCCAACGTGCGCGCCGATCTCGCTGCGGGAGCATTGGAGGCGCTCGCGGCCGAAGGCCGCGCGCTACGCGTTGCAAGGCCCGATGGTTTTGTGGATGCTGCGGCGGCCGACGCATTGCTGGCCCGCGTCGAAGCGGCGTTGCTCGCAAGCGAGAGCGAGAAGCCGTGGCTAATGGGACTTACCCTCATCGGATTATCCCGAGCGCTATCGCAATCCGAGACGTCGCTCGCCCGCCTGCTCTTCGCATTTGCGGAGGACGGCCGCCTGGCGCACCGGCATGGTTACTTCTCCACCCCGGGCTTCGCTCCACGGCTGACCAAAGAGCAGCGCGCGTTCTTCGATGCCCGGCTCGTCGTCGATCCGGCGGCGCCGAACGTTCCGCTACCTTTCGATGCAATCGTAGCGGATATCGGGACGGCGCGCAGCGAAGGACTCTCCCAGGCACTCGACATGCTCCTCGCCGGCGGCGCGCTCGTGAGGGTTGGCGACGCCCTCTATCGCAGATCGCAGATGACCCGGATTCGCGCCGACCTGGAAAATGCGCTAAAGCTGAGAGGGACGCTGACGATGGCCGAGTTCCGCGATCTAATCGGAACGTCGCGAAAATACGCGGTGCCTCTGCTCGAGTGGTTCGATGCGGCCGGCGTGACGCTCCGCAACGGCGACGTCCGGGTTCTTCGACAGACCGCGAAGGTATGAGATAATTCGTTATGATAGAGTCGTTCCGCGAGCACCCCTGGCACGAACGCTTCAGCGCGCCGGTTCACGGCGAGTCGGGATTGTCGCGCGTCTATTTCGCCATCGATAGCACCCCGGAATACCCGTTCGACCCCGACACGATTACGGCCGATACGGGTCTCAAACCCTATCTCGCCTTTCGCGCGGGCGAACAACCTCCGGGCGAGGCGCCGCCCTATCGATTTTCGAGTTGGGCCTTGGCGGCCCCGGGCGGCCGGACCCAGCCCATCGCGCAACAACTGCGCGGTCTTTATGCGATCATGCGCGAGACGCCGGCCTTTGAGTCGTGGGCGAAACGCGGCGCGTCGCGCTTGCGTTTCGATCTCAACATCGGGCGCAGTCCGTTGACGGTGCGCATCGATCCCGCTTTCGTGGGCTTGCTCGACGACCTCGGGTCGGAAATCGAATCGAACACGCTGTGGTGGCGCGAACCTGCGATCGTCGACGGTGCGTGCCTGCACTGCGGCATCGCGGTTCCGGCGAAGCTCGAGTACGTTCGTCGTTTCGTCGGGGGCTGGCGCAAGTCCGCAACGTGCCGGTTGGCGCTGGCGTATGAAGACGTGGGTCTGGAAGAGGCGCGCATGTTGGGCCTCAATCCGGGTGGCTCCGGCGACCCCGACCGGCACCTCGATTGCCGTCTCGGCGACGATCTCTGGGTGTATTATTTTCCGACGCTGCGCCTCGCGCAATTTGCGGGTTCGCCGCAGTCGACCCTAGAGCCCGAGCGCGTCATCGATGCGTTTCTCAACGACGTGCGGCAGTACGTCCTGCGCCTCTCGATGACTTCGCGCGGCACCCTGGATTTGGATGTGAAGGATTACGGCGACATCCGAGGCGCTTCGTCCGGATTCTCCTTGAACCGGAAGACGGTCAAGGCCATCGCCGCGCTCAATGCGAGCTTCGCGATGCACCTGCGCTTCGGTACCGAGCCGTGGTTCGACATCGAAGGCACCTGCGGAAACTGCTCGCTCAACGTGCTGAGCGAACCCTCTTCGCAAGCCGAATCACACTAACTCTCTAGCCCGCGCGAGCATGTCGGACATCGGCGGCAGATCGCCGGGGTGCGCGCCGCGATGCACCCAGCGGATCGTGCCGCTCGCATCGACGATCGCCGCGCCCGGGAGTTGCGCGCCGTCTTGGATTTTGGTCTCGGCCCAGTTCTGTGAAAACCCGGCCGCCTTGTTCTCGGCACGCCGTTGCTTCAACGCCGGGTCGGTAAAGAGTTTGAGCAGGTTGTACTGTTCGAGGCCCATGGCGCGGTAGGTCCGCTTGTCCTCGTCACCGGTGCAGATGCCGGCGGAGTCGTGTTGCCCGCAGAATCGTTCGGCTTTGCTTTGATCGCCGATCGTTATGAAGCGAACGGCGAGTTCGTCTTCCGGGTGTGCTAGACGGTACTCGCGCAACTGCGCGAGCGGCTCAGCGAAAAACGTTCAACCGACGTGACGGAGCCAGACGACTAGAGCCGGCTGAGGCAGCTTCAGCGCTGCGACCTCGGAGGGCAGCGGATCGCCGGGAACGGGACCGGTTCGCATCAACATTGCATCTGGGTTCGCGAGGCTCACGGTAATCCATTTCGAGCGCGCCTTGGTCATCCGGCAACGCGTGCTCGTGGAAGGCCACCCGGAACTCGCTAGTGCCGAATCGTGAGCACGCCGATGACGATTTCGAGCGCGATCAGCACGATTACGATCAATTCCAGAAATTCGCCGCGTGCGGCCTGGGCCTGGTCGTTGGAGAAGCGGTACATCTCGTTGACGCTTTGCAGTTTCGAGTCGATCTGCTTCTGCCAGTCTTTCAAGCCCAGGCGGCCTGCGGCGCCGCGATAGAGCCGCGCGTAATACGCGTCGCCGATGATCTTCAGCGCGTTGGTGGCGCGGTCGGTCAGCTCGATGATGTCGACGATCAGATAGCGCAGGCGGTCGGCGGCCTGCTGCGCTTCCTTGCGTCCGAAGCGGCGAGTGGGGCGCTTGGGGTCGAGCGCGTAGATCGTGTCGAGTTCGGCATCGAGCCGCGCATCGTAGGTGCGCAGTTCGGCGAGTTGCGTGTTGGCGAACTCGAGGATGTCGAGGATCGCCGCGCCGCCTTCGCGCCGGTCGTACACGAACGCCGTGTCCCACTGCACCACCGCCAAATCATCTTCGAAATACGAGAAGTTGACGCGCAGCGTTTCCTCGCGCTCGGCGTCCATCAGTCGCCGTTCCTCGCCGAGCACGAGGCTCGCCAGGGCCGCACCACACGGCCCGAGCAATTGCGCGGCCGTCACCGGTGTTACGAACGCCTCGACGTCGAACACGAAGTAGTCTTCGAGCAACGGCTGGTGCGGCTCGTCGAGCGCCGGGCCGATTTCTTCGAGCAACCGGTCGAGCGTCGTGCGCGCCAACTGCTCGAGGGCGGGGTCGTTGCGCAGCGTCCGGGTCAGGGCGGCGAAGCTTTGCCAACTGCCCGCGAATTCGCGGGAGATCCGGATCGAGATGATCCCATAGTCGAAGACTTTGGCCCGGATGGTGAAGCCCGAGCTAGAGGGCAAGGTAACCGCGATGGGCGGGGCGGGATAGGCGATCGAGCCGGCCGAGGCCTCGCGGCGCAACTGCAGGGGCGCGCGCGCCACCCCGCTGCCGCCGACGCTGCCCAAACGGGGTAAGTCGATGGTGTCGGCCACGTCGTAGACGAAATAGGCGTGGAAGGCACCCTCCCGGATTGCCGGGGGGATGGCCTGAGCCTCGCGCGGGGCGGCTTCCATCCCGCCTCCTTCGCGGCCGGTGCCCCCTCATCCCGAGCAGCAGAACTTCGAGCGAACAGCCGAAACTTCGTGTTAGCAGTCTCGGTTGTAGAGTGCAAATATGAACGCAGAACGCATGACTCAGCGTGTCGCTGAGTCCCTCAATGCCGCGTACACCCGGGCGCTTTCGGAGCGGAACACGCAGACGACGCCCGAGCACGTTCTCGCGGCCCTCCTCGACCAGCGCGACGGCCTGGCCGAGCCCATCCTGTCCAAGGCCGGAGCCGACCCGCAGGCGCTCCGCCGCCAGGTCGATGCCGCCATTGCCTCGCTCCCGCGCCTGACCGGCAGCGGGGAGCAGAGCCCGACGGTGGCGCCCGCCCTGACCCGCCTCCTGACCCAAGCCGACGAAGAGGCCAAACAGCTCGGCGACGAGTTCGTCTCGGTCGAGCACGTGTTACTTGCGCTCGTGGCCGACCGCGGTCCCGCCGGGAAGCTGCTGCGCGATGCGGGCATCACCCGCGACTCGCTGCTGACGGCGCTCCGCGAAGTGCGCGGCAACCAGCGCGTGACGAGCCAAAATCCCGAAGGCACCTATCAGTCCCTCGAGCGGTACGGTCAGGATTTGACCCGCGCGGCCGAGCAGGGCAAACTCGACCCGGTCATCGGCCGCGACGACGAGATCCGGCGCGTGGTTCAAGTGCTCTCGCGCCGCACCAAGAACAACCCGGTGCTCATCGGCGAACCCGGCGTCGGCAAGACGGCGATCGTGGAGGGACTCGCGCAGCGCATCGTGCGCGGCGACGTGCCCGAGGGTCTCAAAGATAAGCGCATCATCTCGCTCGACATGGGCGCGCTGATCGCCGGCGCCAAATTCCGCGGCGAATTCGAAGAGCGCCTCAAAGCCGTGCTCAAAGACGTGCAGGGCGCCGAAGGCCGCATTCTGCTCTTTATCGACGAGCTGCACAACGTCGTAGGCGCGGGCAAGGCCGAAGGTTCGATGGACGCGGGGAATTTGCTCAAGCCGTTGCTCGCGCGCGGCGAACTGCACCTGATCGGGGCGACCACGCTCGACGAGTATCGCAAGTACATCGAGAAGGACGCGGCGCTCGAACGGCGCTTCCAGCCGGTATTCGTCGACCAGCCCAGCGTCGAAGACACGATCTCGATTCTGCGCGGCCTGCGCGAACGCTACGAAGTGCACCACGGCGTGCGCATCAAGGATTCGGCGCTGGTGGCCGCGGCCACGCTCTCGAACCGCTACATCGCCGACCGCTTCTTGCCCGATAAGGCAATCGACCTCGTCGACGAAGCGGGCGCGAAGTTGCGCACCGAGATCGATTCGATGCCCGTCGAACTCGACGAAGCGTCGCGCCGCGCCATGCAGCTCGAGATCGAGCGCGAAGCGCTGAAGAAAGAAACCGACGAAGGCTCCAAGGCCCGCCTCGACAAGATCGAGCGCGAGCTGGCCGAGCTGCGCGCCGAAACCGACGGCATCAAAGCGCGTTGGCAAGGCGAGAAGGACGCGGTTCAGAAATTGCGCGCGCTACGCGAGCAGATCGACGCGACCAAGACCGAGATCGAACAGGCCGAGCGCCAGTACGATCTCAACCGCGCCGCCGAGCTGCGCTACGGCAAGATGGCCACCCTCGAGAAGCAGCTCAAGGACGAAGAGAAGGCGATCACGGGCGACGGCGCCCCGCGTCTGCTCAAAGAAGAAGTCGATGAAGAAGACATCGCCGACGTGGTCAGCCGCTGGACCGGCATTCCGGTCTCGAAGCTGCTCGAGGGCGAGATGCGCAAACTGCTCAAGCTCGACGAAGAACTGCACAAGCGCGTCATCGGTCAGGACGAAGCGGTCACCGCCGTTGCGGAAGCCGTCATCCGTTCGCGCTCGGGCCTCTCCGATCCGAACCGCCCGATCGGCTCGTTCATCTTCCTGGGGCCCACGGGCGTGGGCAAGACGGAACTGGCGCGCGCGCTCGCGAGCTATCTCTTCGACGACGAACGCGCGATGATCCGCATCGACATGTCGGAGTACGGCGAGAAGCATTCCGTGTCGCGTCTGATCGGCGCACCGCCGGGATACGTCGGCTACGACGAAGGTGGTCAGTTGACCGAAGCCGTGCGACGCCGTCCGTTCTCCGTGGTGCTCTTCGACGAGATCGAGAAGGCCGCGCCCGACGTGTTCAACGTCTTCTTGCAGATACTCGACGACGGCCGCCTGACCGACGGTCAGGGCCGCACGGTCGACTTCAAGAACACGATCCTGATCATGACCTCCAACATCGGCAGCCATCGCATCCTGGATTTCCAGGGCTCGAACGGCGCTGATTACGCGGTGATGCGCGCGACGGTGCTCGACGAACTGCGCAAGCATTTCCGGCCGGAGTTCCTCAATCGCGTCGACGAGATCGTGGTCTTCCAAGCGCTCAGCGAAGAGCAGTTGACCAAGATCGTCGACATCCAGCTCGATCGCCTGCGCTCGCGACTCACCGAACGGCGCATCGTGCTCGACGTCTCCGAAGCGGCAAAGCGGCATCTGGTCAAGACGGGCTACGATCCGATCTACGGAGCGCGCCCGCTCAAGCGGGCGGTGCAGCGCGAACTCGAAACCCCGCTCGGACGCAAGATCCTGGCCGGCGAGGTGCGCGACGGCCAGAACGTTTACGTCGACTACGACGAGAACAGGGGCGAGCTGGTCTTCACCGTCGGCTTGCCCGAGCTACCCGAACTCGAGCCGTTGCGCTAAGCGCTCAGTCGTCGGGTTCGCGATCGTAGAGGCGGCGAAGTTCGGTCTTCGCCGCCTCTAAAATTTTGTGCCGCGCCGGAGGCAAGTCTTTGCCGGCGCGGTTGATGTAGAAGGTCAGCATCGACATGGCCGAGCGGTAGGGTTCTGCCTTGCGCCGCGAACTGTGTTCGGCGGAGCGCTTGAGCGAGCGGGCGATCTCCGCCGGATCGTCGAGCGCGAAGACGCCCTGCTCGAGGTCGAGCGCGTCGCTGTGCTCGGTGACGTCCTGGGACCATTTGCGCGTGGCCATAGGGGCCGTATTCCCATCGCGCCGGAACGAGGTTCGTGCCCGCTCGCGGGGTAGAGATAGCGTATGAATAGCGAAAAGATCGCCTGCGCCCACACCGAGTGCCAATGCTTCGTCACGTCGGAACTCGACGCCGACAGCGATGCCGCGCTCGAAGCCTACTGTTCCGACTCGTGCCGGAACGCCGAAGACGGCCACGAACGCGGCGACATCGCCTGCGCCTGCGGCCATCCCCAGTGCGACGAACC
>Ga0182012_10002511_pt1 | contig 19807 bp, 18 predicted proteins | sample 612S2SmetaG_FD_120486 | JGI IMG/M metagenome (GOLD analysis project Ga0182012, IMG submission 120486) | Permafrost microbial communities from Stordalen Mire, Sweden - 612S2S metaG | ecosystem: Environmental > Terrestrial > Soil > Wetlands > Permafrost | place: Sweden: Stordalen | collected...
CGGCTTCGTGGCCGGGGATGGTCGGGAGCTTGCGCGGGCGCAGGTTTTCGATGGTGGAGAGGTCGGAGTGGCAGAGGCCGGCGCCGATGATCTTGTAGAGCACCTCGCCCGGGCCGGGCGGGTCGAGATCGACGGTCTCGATGGTCATCGGCAGGCTGGTGGCATACGGGCGAGGCTTGCCCTGCTCGCGCAGCACGGCGGCTTGCATCTTCATCGTGGCGTCCCTGGTATGATCTCTGACGGATCATGGTCCGGTGCCATCGTTTCGTCACGGCCCGGTTTGCGTGGCGCAATCCGCTATTGCGCCCGCACCGAACGCTCCGGCGGTGCGGGGTCAGGAGTGGCCGGGTCGATGCGGCAATCGGATGGGACCGGCTGGGTGTATCGTGTCCAGGTCTGCGTCTGCCCGAGCAGCGGGATACCGAGGAATCCTCGAAGGGCGAGATTGCCGGATGGGTCCAGGCGCAACTCGACACCCCAGACGCTGCCGTTGCGCGGGTCCATGATGTGGCCCTTCCAGAGACCGGGTTTTATCGGCCTGGCGTCGGAGATCAGCTTCAGGTCGCACTGCGACACGCCTCGGTAATCCACCGGCATCGGGTCGTCGGGCCGATCGAGGAACACGCCGACGATACGCGCGCACACCGTGCCGCTGGCGCAATTCCAGATTTCGATCACCCCGTCGCGATCCTGCGTGAGCCAAAGCCCGGTCACGTTCGGCGCGGCCCACGCCGGAGTGCTGAACATCAGGGCGATCGCAATGGCAAGGATGCGTATCATCGCCGCTAGATAGTGTCGGCGGTCACGAACCGCACGCCGAGTCGCAGGAGTCTGTCATGCGCATCCTGCGACGTGGTGCGCCCGTTTGGCGTCGGCAGGCCAATGCCGCGGCACGCGTCCTGTATCACGGCGACCGAGAAACCCAGCCGGACGGCGTCCTCGGCCGACCATGCGACACAGAAATCGGTCGCCAGGCCGCACAGGAAGAGGCGGGTGAAGCCGCGCTGGCGCAGCCATCCTTCGAGGCCGGTGGCGGTGGTACGGTCGTTCTCGAAGAACGCCGAGTAGCTGTCCAGCGTGGGGCGAAATCCTTTGCGGATGATCGCCTCGATGCGGGTCTGGTCGATCGCCGGATGGATCGCCGCGGAGGCGGAGCCGGCGATGGCGTGGTCCGGCCACAGGACCTGCGTGCCGTAGCTGAGCTCGATCGTGTCATACGGCTGGCGGTTCGGATGCGCGCTGGCGAACGATGCGTGGGCCGCCGGATGCCAGTCCTGCGTGGCGAAGGCGTGATCGAACCGGCGCAGCAGCCGATTGACGACCGGAATGATCAGATCGCCATCCGCCACCGGCAGCTCGCCGTTCGGCATGAAGGTGGGCTGAACATCAATCAGTCCCAGGACATCGTTGCGGGGATCGATCTGCATTTGCACTCTCTCTGTTCAGGACCGCCGGCGCAGTTTAGTTTGATCCGGTTGAGTTTGCCGAACAAGAACCAGAGGTACTTCATGCTGCGATTTCCGCTATCCGGGTTGGCTTTGCTCGCTGTTTTGTCGGCCTCGTCCGTGTCCGCCCAGGCCGCGGTGTTCAAATGGGCGAATGATGGCGATGTCGGCTCGATGGACCCGGCAACGCGGCAGGAAACCGTTCAGCTCAGCTTCCTCGGCAACATCTATGAGCCGCTGGTGCGGCGCAACCGCGACCTCGGCCTGGAACCCGCTCTGGCGGTTTCCTGGGAACAGACCTCGCCGACGGTCTGGCGCTTCCACCTGCGCCCAGGCGTCAAATGGCAGGATGGCTCGCCGTTCACCGCTGATGACGTGGTGTTCACCCTGAAACGCATCCTGGCGCCGGATTCGGCGATGCGTGCGCCGATGTCGCCGGTGAAAGAAGCCCGCAGGGTGGACGACCTTACGGTGGATTTCGAGACCACCGTGCCCGACCCGATCTTCCTGCAAGAACAGACGAATATGCTGATCATGTCGAAGGCCTGGTGCGAGGCGCATAATGCGGCGCAGCCGGTGACGATTGGCAAGGATGACAACTACGCGCTGCATTATGCCATGGGCACGGGTCCATATAAAGTCGTGTCACGCGAACCGGACCGCAAGACGGTGGCCGAGAAGAACCCGTCCTGGTGGGACAAGTCGCAGAGCATCGTCGATCAGGTCGAGTTCAATGTGATCGCATCCGCGCCGACACGGGTCGCGGCACTGCTGTCGGGCGAGATGGATATGATCTATTCGGTCCCGCCGCAGGATCTTGCCCGCATCAAGCAGACCGAGGGTCTGAAAGTGCTGCAGACCCCGGAACTGCGGACCATCTACCTGGGCTTCAATCAGACCGCCGGCGAACTGCAGAGTTCCGACATCAAGGGCAGGAATCCGTTCAAGGACCCGAACGTTCGCCGCGCCGTCGCGCTTGCCATCGACGAACCGGCGATCACCAGCCGCGTCATGCTGGGTCTGGGCCACCCGACGTGGGAGATGTGGGGGCCGGGGGTGAACGGGTATGATGCCGCGCTGGATGTGCGGCCGAAAGTCGATCCCGCCAAGGCGAAGCAGTTGCTGGCGGATGCCGGCTATCCGAATGGTTTCAAGGTCGGCATGGATTGCCCGAATGACCGTTACGTCATGGATGAGCAGATCTGCACTGCCATCGTTTCAATGCTGGCGCGGGTTGGCGTCAAGGTCGATCTGAACGCCCAGACGAAATCAAAGTTTTTTGCGAAAATCAACGCACCGGCCTACGACACCGATTTCTTTCTGCTGGGCTGGACCCCGGCCACGTACGATGCGCACAACGCGCTCTATACTTTGCTGGGCACCCGCAACGGCAAGCGCGGTGAAGTCAACGACGGCGGCTATTCCAACCCCACGCTTGACGGTCTGATCGAGAAGATCGGCGTCGAGACCGATGCGGCAAAGCGCAATGCGATGATCGTGCAGTCGATCGAAATCCTGCAGCAGGATTTGCCGACGATCCCGCTGCATCAGCAGGTGATCGTCTGGGCGGCCAAGAATAATGTCGACGTCGCGCAGTTGGCGGACGACAATTTCCCCTACCGCTTCATTCAGATGAAATGAAGGGCTGAACCATCCACTGACGGGAGACAACGATGCCATCCGATCTGACCGACCTGGAACAGGCGATCCAGACCTATTTCGACGGGCTTTACGAAGGGGATGCCGCGAAGCTTGGGTCGGTGTTCCACGACGTGGCGCATCTGTTCAGTGTGAACGACGGCAAACTGAGCGATTTGCCGCGGGAGCAATGGTTCGAGTGGGTGCGGTCGCGCAAGTCTGCCGCCAGCCAGGATTTGCAGCGCGAGGACTTCATCGTCCAGATCGACCGGTCCAGCCCGACCACGGCGTTCGCCAAGGTGCAGTGCCAGATTCCGCCGCGCTATTTCACCGACTACCTGACCTTCGTGAAACTGGCGGACGGCTGGAAGATCGTGTCGAAAACGTTTCATACGCTGACGCACTGATCCAAGTTATTTTCAGGATCGCTCCGCGATTCGGGTCAGGGTGATATTGCTCTAGACCTGTTCGATCTCCATCGGGAACAGTGCGTCGGGGTCATCGACGCGCAGCAGGTGGTAGACGCTGAACCGGTATGCCGGTCCCAGCGAGACCTCGGGCGGGGTGAACGGAAACGCGATATTGCCGGCGGTGGACAACCGGCCAGGATAGCCGAAATGCAGCATGAACTGCTTGGTGGTTCGGACGACCTCGGAGGCGCGTTCGCGGGTCGGGGCGATGCACTCTCCCATGATGAAGACTTCGCCTGGGTTGGGCTCGTTTTCGGGCACGATCATGCGTACGCCGTCGATGCCATAGACGCGGAAGCTTAACGTGTAGTCGGGCGGGGCGTTTTCGGAGACGAGGCTGGCGACGAGATCAGCGACTTTCGGCAGCAGGGTCTTGCACTGGGCGATGAACCTTGGGTCGGCGGAGCCGCAGAGCAGCACCGCGCGCTCGCCGATCTTGGTCGCACCTTCCAGCTTGATCGTGGGCGCGGTGGTGTCGCGCCATTGCGCCCCGGTGACTCGGGTTCGGCGGTCATCGACCGCCTGATAATGCGCATGCGTCAGGTCGAGCGTGCCGTCGGGTTCCTGCATGGTGAATGGATCGGCCTGCTCATAGAGGCTGTGGGCGGCGACCGAGGTTGGCGTGGCCCGTCGTTCCGGGTTCATGCTTTCCAGGACAAAGCCGTCATGATCGAGTTCGGCCAGGATCGGATCACGCCCGCCGGGCACGCAGCATAACGACCCGCACTCGATGATTTTCGCCATGTGCATGGCGAGGCCGACCGGGTAGCCGAGAACGGCGGGCAGCGCGGCGAAAATCGCGGTGTCGCAGGCGCGTCCGGCGACGATCACATCGACATCGGATTCGAGTGCTTTGCGGAATGGTCCCATCCCCATCTGGCCGACGATATGGGCGGCCTGGGTGACGTCTTCAGGTGTGAGTGGTGGCATTCCGTCGAAGCTTGCAACGCGGCCGGAGCGAATGGCGTCGAGCAGGGTCGCCCGCGGAATGTCGGCGCGCATCACGGCCATGCGGAAATGCAGTCTGTCGGCGTGGGCGATCTCGCGCAGCATGGCGAGGGTCGCGTCGAGGTGCGGGCCGGCGCCGGCTGATCCGGCGGTGCCGATGACCAGCGGCACATCCAGTCTGCGCGCGGCGGTCAGGACGCGGCGAAGATCGCGCCTGGTGGATTCGGGCGAGGTCGCCATCTCGCCTTTTCCCAGATAGGTCGGGCCGATGTCGATCGAGCCCATGTCGCAGCCGATCAGATCGGGGCGGCGCTCGATCCCGGTGCGGAACGAGTCTGCCGGAATGCCATAGCCGAGCTGGCCGGATGCACCGAGCAGGCGGATCGGGCGGGGGGTGCGTCGGAGGTCGGCGATGATGCGGGCGGAGGCGCTCATATCTCGATCCCCAGCAGCGGGCCGTGTTGTTGCGCGCCGTAAACGTCCTGGTCGCCGGGATCGCCGGCCATCACCGCGCGGGCCATGACGATCTTGATGGCACGTCCGACAGGATAGGGGATCACGGTGACGGCGTCCGCGGGCACGTGGTAGAGGCGTCCGATCGCTTCGGCGGTCAGGGCCGGGGATTGCACGACGCGCTGATACTCCGCATCCGATGCGAACATGATGTCCAGCGTCAGGCGGCGGGGTCCGGCGTTCTTGCTGCGGATGACCTGGGCGATGTCGGAGAGTTTCATGGCCGGTGCAGTATCGCGGCGGGGCGGGTGACGGTGAGCACGCCGCGCTTGAATGCGGCGAGGATGGATTTTACCTCGGCCACGGCTTGTTCGGGGGTGGCGGCATCGAAGATGACGATGTCGGCGGGGTTGCCGACGGCGATGCCGTAGTCGGACAGATTCATTAATCGGGCGGATCGTTCGGTCAGCATGGAGAAACATTCGCGCAGGCGGGCTGCCTCACCGATCTGGCAGACGTTGGCCTGCAGGTTGGCGATGCGGATCAGGTTGCCGTCGCCCAGCGGGGTGAAGGGGTTGAGAATGTTATTCGAGGAGATCGAACAGTTCACGCCGTGCTCCACCAGCAGGTTGGCGTCGGCGACGCCGCGGCGCACGCTGTGGTCCTGGTCGCGGCCCATCATGTAGAGATCGGTGGCCGGCAGGACGGTCACTGCTACGCCGGCATCGGCCATTTCGGCCGCCAGGGTTTCCAGCGCGGTGGGCGGCAGCGTCGAGTATTTGCAGCCGTGTCCGACGGCGACGCGTCCGCCGAGGTTGTATTGCTTGGTGAGTTCGCAGACGAGGTGGATGTCCATATCGGCCGGGCTATTGCCCGAATCGAGGTGCATGTCGATATCGACGTCGTATTCCCGGGCGAGGGCGAAAATCCGGCGGATTTGCCCGGCTTTGTCCGGATCGTAGTTTGGTGCCGCGCCGATCACCGGTGCGCCGCGCTTCAGCGCCTGGATCAGCAGGGCGTCGGAGCGGGGGTTGTTGGTGAGGCCTTCCTGCGGGAAGACGCAGAGTTCGATGTCGATTGCCCACGCGTAGTCGCGCCGCAGTTTCTCCGGCGCATCGAAACTGCGCATTTCGACGCCGGCGTCGAGTTCGACGTGGGTGCGCATGCGCGTGGTGCCGTGTTTGATGCAGTTTTCCAGCGTGGTGCTGGCCCGTGTGCAGACGTCCTGTTCGGTGAAGCTGGCCTTGACGGCGGCGACGCGGGGGACGGCGTTGGCGTTGCGGCCGTCCTCGGGCGGGCAGCGGTCGATGATCCGGGTCTTGTCGAGGTGGATGTGGGTTTCGATGAGGCCGCCGCAGGCGAGGTGGCCGGCGGCGTCATATTCGGGGCCGTCCGCGGCCAACGCGGGTTCGACCGCGACGATGCGGCCGGCGGCGATGCCGATGTCGACCGGGGCTTCGCCCGACACGCGTGCGTTGCGGATAATCAGGTCCATCGCATCCCCTTCGAATTGACACGGCCGTCGTCCCGCGCAGTACGAAAGGGTAGGCGGGCGGCAGGCGGCGGCGCAAGACTGGGACACGGTATGGAGGCCGGTCGCGATCCTTGGCACGATACTGAAAAGTGATACTATATGGCATTGACTCGGAAGCACAGCACGATCCTGGCTGCCATTTTCGCTGATCCGGTTCGTGCCAACATTGGTTGGCGCGACATCGAGGCTCTTTTTGCGGCCTGTGGCGCCGAGATCACTGAGTGGAATGGTTCCCGTGTCCGGGTGGCCTTGAACGGCGTGCGAGCTGTCCTTCATCGGCCGCATCCGCAAGAGGAAACTGACAAGGGCGCGGTCAGATCGGTGCGGCGTTTCCTGATCGAAGCGGAGGTGGAGCCATGAACACGATGACTTACGGCGGCTACCAGGCTGTCGTCACCTATGACGAGGACGCGGAGCTGTTCCATGGTGAGGTGATGAACCTGCGCGACGTGATCACTTTCCAGGGCCGGTCCGTCGCGGAACTGAAACAGGAATTTGCCGATTCGATCGCGGATTATATCGCCTTCTGCCGGGAACGGGGGGAGGAACCGGAAAAGCCTTATTCGGGCCAGTTTGTGGTGCGGGTCGAACCGTCGCTGCACAAAGCGGTCGTGACCGCGGCCAAGCGGGAGGGACTGAGACTGAACAAATGGGTGGCGGCGACGCTGGAGCGTGCCAGCGTGGCCTGATACGACTCAGGCCCGGAAGTTGCTGGCGGTGCGGTTGAAGTCAGGAACGGCGAGCACGAATGCCCATGATGCGATTTCCGGCACGATGAGCGGCCTCCGCCGAGGAGTGATCTGACGGGATCAGGCAATCAGAACCTGTGTGACGTCTGCGCCTGTTTTAGTGTCCAGCACGATGAATGGGAGACCCCTGGCTGCCCAATGCCGCAGCTGCGGAACAGTGACGTATCGCTGGTTTGAAGGGTCATAAAGGCGGCTTCGGGCATACCGCTTGATGAGGATGGGTTCCGACGGCTGGGCTGACATCGACCTCCCCATTTCGGGCCAATTATCCAACACCTTTCGGACGGACCGGAGAAGCCTTGCAAGCCGTCGCGGCAACAGCAAGAGTCGGGGAAAGCATGTATGAAAAAGGGAAATCATGGAAATCATCCCCTAGCACACTTATTCGCAACGAGTGTTACCTGCTGCTGTGCGTTGCAGTCTTGTTTGTGATTTTCCAGATGCCGTTGATCCTGAGTAAACTGTGGAAATCGATCCACCCTCCGAGCTTGTCTGAATCGAAGCTGAGCTGGACCGAAGCGGCATCGCCTACTTGTGTCACCGAGACGAAACGTCCCACGACCCCAGAGCTGGGGGGCGTGGCCCATGTTTCAAAGCTTTCGGAAATTAGACTTTTACGAAGAACTCCGGCAGCATTGATGTAATACATCCAGGCATCTTCATCGAACGCCTCTCTGAACTTGCTGATCTCATTTTCATTGAATCCATCGATGTAGAGTTGCACAACTCGAACGATTTCATCGTAGTCATCGGTTCTCGCAGTCATGGTGAACTAACTCCTAAACTCAGGTTGGATCGGCGGTTAATTCGGGAACAGCAGCAATGCCAGCGCGGGCCGCAAGGTCATCATTGTCCGGACTCGGATCACCGGCCACGGCTACGCAGCCAACGATTTCACCATCAACCCGGATCAGAACCGCGCCAGCGACGGGGATCATGGCACCACCAAGCACGTTGTTTACCAGACCGCTCATGTGTGGGTTCGCGCTGGCGCGGGCGGCAAGCGTCTTAGAGCCGACCGACATGGCGAGCGCTCCATAGGCCTTGCCATGGGCAAAGTCCCAACGGCGCAGCGCTGACCCATCTTCAACCACATAGGTTTTCGGCACCGCGCGCGAGTCGAGCACGATGACCGCCATCGGGTTGACGAAATTGTTTTCCCGGGAGTAGGCGATCGCCGCAGAGACAACCGCCTGAGCTTGGGCAAGCGTTATATTTGCCATAAGTCTCCCACTTCCGCCTGAATTTTGCGAATTCCTTGGCTCCAAATGGTGCCATTAACGCAGTAGCTTGTCTACCCATCCGCGTTGTTGCTTAAGTCAAGATATTTGTATCTAACTTGGGCCACTGATATCATTGGGCTTTTTTGATACAGATTGCAGATGCATAATGGCGGCATGTCGCGCCTCCGAAAAATCATGACCGCCCTCACCGGAGAACGGGACGCCACCTTGCAACCGTGGACCTCTCCGCAGTGCCGTAAGCGCTATCATCCTCCGGTCACCCCCTATATTGGCCTGCTTCATGGACGGGAGCGATCCGCGGCATGCGACGATGGAAACCGGACGGCATGGGCGGCCATCCGATAACTGAGACGACGAAGAGGTCCAGTTTCGCAAAGTTGGAAAGCGCGGTGCTTCTCTGAGGCAGATTTTTAGTGCAGATTCGCACCGATGATCCACCTTCATTCCGGGAGCATGTTAGGACATGCCGCGGCTCTTGAGATCCAACGAAACGGAGGGCATCACAGCCGCCCCAGCAGCCAGCCGCAATACGTCGCGACCACGCACAGCACAACCGAACCGACCGGGTATCCCAGGGCCGGCAGGACCTCACCGCCTTGCGGCAGTTCCAGTGTCTGCAGGCCGAAGGCCGAGACCGTCGTAAACCCGCCGCATATGCCGGTCATCAGGAAGATACGGATTTCAGGATGCATCCCCACCTATGCCGGGCTGAGTGTCAGACCGCCGACCAGACGGATCACGAATGATCCCAGCACATTGATCAGCAGCGTGCCCCAGGGAAAGGGCGGCCCGGTCAGCACGGCCATCAAGACGGGTATGGAGGCCGGTCGCGATCCTGAAAAATGGTTCGATATTATATTGAATGGGAAGCCGGGATGGTGTGATGCGAGCGCGGGCCTGCGTAGTTTCCGACCCTGGTGTCATCGGATCAGCGTGAATAGGACCGTACCAACGACAGTATCCGCTGAAAGCCAACCATCTTCGACGCCTCAGATCGCCGTGACCGCACGGATTTCATTACCCCGAATGGCACCGCTCCGATCTCCAGGCCTCGCCCATGAGGGATCGCGCAATGGATATGAACCAACCGGAGGACACCTTGCCGCCGGGGCTCGCGCGCACCGATAATGCGTCTGTGCCGGTCTGGGATCTGGGGGTGCGGCTGTTCCATTGGAGCCTCGTCGTCAGTGTTGGCATTTGTGCCTATACCGGCTTCCTCGGTCCCAAAAATTGGCTCGGTATCCATCTGGCAAGCGGCGCTGCCATCGCTGCGCTGATCGTCTGGCGCCTGGTTTGGGGCCAGATGGGCACGAAATATGCGAGGTTCCGTTCATTCCCGCTTTCCATCTCCGCGGCGGTCAGGCATTCGCGGGACGCAGCGATGGGCCGGGCGCCCGCGGATCTGGGGCACAACCCGGCCGGTGCCGTGATGGTCTATGCCTTGCTCGGTGTGCTCGTCCTCGTGCTCCTGAGCGGCCTTGTGGCACTCGGCGGAGCCTTGAAGCAGGGGCCTTTGGCGTTCGCCACGACATTCGCGGTCGGAAACTAGTTCCGTGAGCAGCATGAATTACTTGCAATTGGATTGTTGGCACTGGTCGCGTTTCATATCTTGGGAGACGTCTTCGAAAGCTGGCGGACGAATGAAAACCTGACCTGGTCGATGCTGACAGGTCGCAAACGCGGCAGCGTGTCGCTGGATCAAACCGCCGTCGAGGCCTATCCATGGCTCGCCGCATGGACCATGGCAGGCATCGCTCTCCTCATCATTCCCGCGGGCGTCAGACTTTCCAGCTTTCCCGCGTTAGGCGTTCCAACCAGGCCGATTGATCCGGTGTACGCCCAACAATGCGGAAGTTGCCATTTCGCCTATCCGCCCAGCCTGATGACCGCACCCGTATGGACTGCCGTGATGGACGGTCTTGCCGATCATTTCGGTAAGACTGTCGTTCTCGACACCGCGACGGCCGAACAAATCCGACGATGGCTCGTTACGAATTCGAGCGAACACTGGGACACGCGGGCAGCCAACAGGTTCCGTCGCATGGATCCGGCTGAACCGCTGCGGATTACAGCGTCGCCAGCCTGGGTGCATTACCACGACGATCTGCCAAATGCCGTCTTCGCATCGAAAGCGGTCGGCTCCAAGCTCGCATGCGGTGCCTGTCATCGGGACGCGGCGACCGGTCGCTTCGATCCGCAGGAAATCGCAATCCCTGATGGGGCCCGGCCTTAGTCGGCGGCATGTGGCAGCCGCCGGCGGTCCGGGTCCAGCTGCCTGGGATCGAACCATCCTTGCATAAAGCGGTCGCGACCGCAGCCGTGCCGGAGCGAGCCAGGGTAGCCTGATACGACCCAGGCGGGACTTTAAAGCCGTCCCAGCAGCCAGCCGCAATACGTCGCGACCACGCACAGCACCACTGAACCGACCGCGTATCCCAGCGCCGGCACGATCTCGCCGCCTTGCAGCAGTTCCAGTGTCTGCAGGCTGAAGGCCGAAAAGGTGGTGAATCCGCCGCATATGCCGGTCATCAGGAAGATACGGATGTCGGGATGCATCCCCACGCGCGCCGGGCTGAGCGTCAAACTGCCGACCAGACCGATCACGAATGATCCCAGCACGTTGATCAGCAGCGTGCCCCAGGGAAAACGCGGGCTGGTCAGGGCGGCTATCGCGCCAGCCAGCCAGAAACGAGCCATACTGCCCAAAGCGCCGCCGACCGCGACCGCAAGCCAAGCCCCCATGCGTCTCCCCAACAATGTCCTACCGGCGTTGCGCCGAACGCATGGCAACCGGACTGGTGTCCATATGATAACGCGGCTTATGATCGGTGCAACCGAGAGGACGTGTCCCAAAAGGATCTTTCATTGGACGAATTTCATCGCGATCTGCTGTTCCTTCTGCATGATGTTGCCCGTTTGCTCCGCGTTGAGGCCGATAAGCGTGCTCGGTTGCACGGCATGACTCGCGCCCAGTGGGGTATCCTGATCTGGCTGGAACGCCAACCGGGCATTTCCCAGAAAGAACTGTCTGAATTGCTGGAAGTCGAGCCGATTACTGTCGCGCGGCTGATCGACCGTCTGGAAGCGCGCGGCATGGTCGAGCGTCGGCCGGACCCGCGGGACCGGCGGATCTGGCGCTTGCACCTGCTGCGCCCGGCCTGCGACGTGCTGCACGAAATCAGCGACCAGCGCGCCCTGATCACGCGCAATGTCACTGCCGGCATCGACGAAGAGTCCCTGGAAACCACGACCGAGGCTTTGATGCGGATGAAAGCGACTCTGACCCAGGCCCATACCACGCGCCGTGGCGTCGATCCGGCCGACACCGAAACGCGGGAGGCCGTCTGATGTCTCAGGCTACGATGTCCGGGCCGGCGCCGCGTGTTGCGGAGGCGCCTGCGCGTCGCCGGATCGGCCGCACGGTCGTACGGCCGATCCTGATGATCGGCGGCATCGCGGTGGTCATTGCCGGCGTTGGCTTCTACTGGCTGACCGGCGGCCGCGTGGTGTCGATCGATGACGCCTATGTCCGCGCTGCCAAGGAAGTCATCGCGACGGACGTGTCCGGTCTCGTGGCCAGCGTGCCGGTGCATGAAGGCCAGCGGGTGGCGAAGGGCGACGTGCTGTTGCGCCTGGATCCCAGGCCGTTCCAGATCGCCCTGGCCGGCGCAACCGCCAACCGTGATGGCATGGTTTCGACCTTGAACGCCATGAAACTCGACTACAAGCGCATGCTGCGTGAGGTCGATGTGAAGCAGGCGCAGCTCGAATCGGATCAGGCCAATTTCGACCGCTATGCCAATCTGGTGAAAAGCGGTGGCGTCACCCGCGCCGACTACGACAATGCGCGGTTTTTGCTGGCCGCGAACAAGCAGGCGGCCGAGGCGCTGAAGGTCGCTGCCGGCGTGCAACTGGCCCGTCTGGGCGGTAACCCGGATGTCGATGTGCGGACGATGAACGATTACCTGCAGGCGCAGGCGCGGGTCGATGAGGCACAGCGGCAACTGGATCACACCATCATTTACGCGCCGTTCAGTGGCATCGTGACGCAGGTGGAGTCGGTGCAGCCCGGCATGTACCTGGCCGCCGCGACTGCCGCATTCGGTCTGGTATCCACCGACAACGTCTGGATCGAGGCCAATCCGAAGGAAACCGAGCTGACTTATGTGAAGGACGGGGATCCGGTCGATGTGACGGTGGATACCTATCCCGGCCGCACCTGGAAAGGTGAGGTCGAGGCCATCGCGCCGAACAGCGGGTCCGAATTCTCCGTGCTACCCGCCCAGAACACATCGGGCAACTGGGTCAAGGTGGTGCAGCGCATTCCGGTTCGCATCAAGGTCGAGCACAAGGACGGCGATCCCGAACTGCGCGCCGGCATGAGCGTCGTGACCGACATCGACACCGGCCACACCAGAAGCTGGCGCGACCTGTTCTAGTGTCCCGTTTCCACCGGTTCGGTAGCCTGCCCCTGCGCCGCCCACGATGAGCATTGCCCTCGCGGCGCAGCAGGATCGCGTCCCGCATCGCCTGATCATCACGCTGTGCACCGTCGGCGCCACGCTGATGCAGGCGCTGGACCAGACGATCGCCAATGTCGCGCTGCCCTATATGCAGGGCAGCCTGTCGGCGACGTATGATGAGATTACCTGGGTCCTGACGTCGTATATCACCGCCGCGGCGATCATGACGGCTCCGGTCGGCTGGATGGCGTCCCGCTTCGGCCGCAAGTATCTGTTTATCAGCTGCCTGATCGGCTTCACCTGCACCTCGATGATGTGCGGGGCGGCGCAATCGCTGGCGCAGATGGTGGTCTTTCGCCTGCTTCAGGGTGTTTTTGGCGCGGCGCTGGTGCCGCTGTCGCAATCCACCATGATGGACATCTATCCGATCGAGCAGCGTGGCAAGGCGATGGCGATCTGGGGGGTCGGCGTCATGGTCGGGCCCATCCTCGGTCCGACGCTCGGCGGTTACCTGACCGAGATGTACAACTGGCGCTACGTCTTCTACATCAACCTGCCGTTCGGCATCCTGGCCACGCTGGGGTTGCTGTTTTTCATGCCGCGCTCGTTTGGCAATTTCAACCTGCGGTTCGACTGGATCGGCTTCGCCGTGCTGTCGCTGGGCATCGGCGGGCTGCAGATGATGCTGGACCGCGGGCAGGATCAGGACTGGTTCACCTCGACGGAGGTCATCGCGGAAGCGGTCATTGGCGGTCTTGGGATTTACCTTTTCATCGTTCATATGATTACCGCGAAGAAGCCGTTCATCCCGGTGATTCTGTTCAAGGATCGAAACTTCGCCGCCGGCCTGGTGCTGATGGCCGCGACCGGGACGATTCTGGTGTCGAGCTCGTCGCTGATGGCGCCGTGGCTGCAGAATCTTGCGAATTACCCGGTGGAAGCGGCGGGTCTGATCATGGCGCCGCGCGGCATCGGCACGATGACCGCCATGCTGACCGGAGGCCGTCTGTCCGCCAAAATTGACCCGAGGAAGCTGATGGCCGGCGGCATTCTGATGCTGACCTGGTCGATGTGGGAACAGACGACCTGGACCCCGGACATTTCCCAATGGACGATCATCATCACGATCATGGTCCAGGGGGCCGGCCTCGGGTTCGTTTTCCTGCCGCTTCAGGTGCTGGCGTTCGCGACGCTGCCGGCACAGTACCGCACCGACGGTGCCTCCCTGTTCAGCCTGTTCCGCAATATCGGGGCCGCGGTCGGGGTCTCGGTCACCTCGGCCATGCTGGCGCGGAATACGCAGGTGCTGCATGAATCGATTGGCGCGTCGGTCACGCCGTTCAACCGGGCTCTTCAGGGCGGCGGGATGATTTCGCGCATGTGGAATCCGATGCAGACGCATGGCGCGGTGGCGTTGGACCACATGATCAACCAGCAGGCGCAGATCACGGCGTATGTCGACGACTACTGGCTGATGATCTTCACCACGCTGCCGTCGTTGCTGCTGCTGTTTCTGCTGCGCCGCCCGCGCATGACGTCGGCCGCGCCGGCCGAGGTGCATGCTGCGATGGATTGAGGTGGCGGTAGATTTATATCCCGGCTTATCCAGTTTTTTCCGGTAGCCGCATCCAGTCCGGGACTGCCGTCACCAGCGTCGCTTCGCCACAGTGCAGCGTTCCGCCGATCGCATCCAGCCGAACTGATGCCAGACCGATCCCGTCCAGCCCGGAGCGCATCGATCCGACGTCGATGCCGTCCCTGAGTATGGGCGTTCCGGGCGCCGGCAACGGACCGTTGACCGCCACCGGAACCAGACGCCGCTTGACCAGCCCGCGATACTTGGTTCGCGCCGTCAGTTCCTGTCCCAGGTAGCAGCCCTTCGACCACGACACGCCGGACAGTTCATCGAAGCCGGCTTCCAGCAGCACACTGCGGTCGGCTTCCATGTCGCGGGAGCCGTCGGGCAGTCCGGCGGCGAGGCGATACCGGTCCCAGTCCGCCGGCGTCGCGGTCTCGGTTAATGGGTCCGGCGAGAGCACACGCCAGGCGAAGTCGGGCAACCTTGGGTCTGGCGCCACGATGCCATCGGCCGGCGGCTCGCCGCCCCAACCGACATACACCTGTAGTTCAGGCGCGGGTCGCATGCTGACCTTCATGCGCAGCCGGTATCGCATCAGGCGTTCGATCAGCATCGGAATCTGCGCTGCCTCGCAGTCGAGCCACAGCGTATCCGCATGCGAAAAAACGAAAAAATCCGCCTGCCATTTGCCTTGCGCCGTCAACAGAGCGGTCCAGACCGCATGGTTCGGCTTGGCAGCCGTGATGTCGTTGGATACCAGCCCTTGCAGGAAGATCACGCGGTCATCGCCCTCAGCCGCGATGACGCCTCTTTCGGGTAAGCGGGTTAATTGTGCCATGCAACATAGTTGGCCGCATGGGCGTATCGCGCAAGCGTCGATTGCGTCCATTTATTTGCCAATCGAGCAATTCTTGCCAGGCGGTCAGGCGAATGGCGGCCTGGCTGGCCAGCGTGCCCTGGTCGAGGAATGCGGTCCGCGCCTGTGCCCCGGCGGCCGCCCTCAGTGCCTGATCGCGCACCAGCCAGTCCAGCGCCGCGTGCCAGTGTCGCACGTCGTTTGCCACCAAGGTGCCCGCCGGGCCGTCGGCGATGGAGCCGCGATACACCGGCGTGTCGGACGCCAGCACTGTGATGCCGAGCGCGGCATAATCCATTGCTTTGATGGGGGATTTGCTGGTGTTGAAGGGTGTGTCCAGCAACGGCGCCAGCGCGATATGCCAGCCGGGCTGCATCGTGGTCAGCCAGTTGACGAAGCCTGGATATGACCGCGAGGCGTGCGTGGGCGGCCCGATCCGGTCCAGCCCCGGCGGCAGCTCGCTGCGTGTCGTCATGCCAAGCACGTCGATCGCAACCTGTCCGCCGTATTCCGCCTTGAGTCGTAGCAGCGCCGGCTCGATCATCGCGAAATCGCGGTCATGCGTGCTGGTGCCCATGCACAGGATGCGGACCGGATTGTCCCAGGCCGGGTCGGGTCGCGGCGCATGGACCCAGATTCGTTCGTCCAGCCGGTTTTCGATCACCACCGCATCCGGCCGGATCGACGCCAGCCGTTCGGCGAGCCCCGTGGTCGAGACCCAGACCGCGTCTGCCACGGTCAGCATCCGGCGCACCGTGGCGGCGAATGGCCGGAGCGCCGCGGCGTCGGGGTGGCTGACGGGCACGCTCAGCAGATCGTCGTCCAGATCGTACAGCAGTCTGGCGCCGGTGCGCCGGGCGTGATCCGCCAACCGGTTCGCCGTCGCGACATCCGGGATGGCGTGACGCTGGGTGACGATGATGTCGGCGTCACAGCGGAAGATCGTTTCGGCGTTGGCCAGGATGATGTCGAACCCGCCGCCGATCGCCGGATGATCGAGTGGCTGCAGCAGCCGGATGTAAGCGCACGGCGTCAATCCGCCGGTGGCGAACCGTTCCGGCACGATCGCGATGCGCGGCTTGCCGTGTGCCCGCGGCTGCGCCGGGGTGGCGACGGGCGCGGCGAGGTACTGGTTCTGGTAAAAGTCGGTGATCGACTGCGGGCGCGCCACCGCTTCTGTTTCCGTTGTTCGGCCCAATGTGTCGCGAATCTTATTGAACACGCCTAGCCAGTCCTGCGCCGAGGCTCGGTGGTCCACCAGCCACGTCTGCGGCCGTCCGGCCAGCCGTTCGCTGAACGATCCGATGTCGGTGGCGACGATCGGCAGTCCCGTCGCGATCGCCGTGCTGAGCGTGAAGCTGTAGGTCTCCGGGCAGGATGACGGCAGCCAGAACACATGCGGATCGATCCGCGCCAGCAGCGCCGGAAGATCGGCCTCCTGATACTTTCCGGTCGCCTTGATCAGCTTCCGCGCCGGTTGCGGAAAGCGCGGCTCCAGATGGCCGATCAGATGCAGTTCGATCGCGCCGGCCGCGCCTGATTCCGCGACTTCGGCGACCGCGCGCGCACCCTTGTGGTTGGACAGCACCCCGAGCAGCGCAATCCGCAGCTTGCCACCGTCGAAGGCCGGCACGCGGGTTGCCCAGACCGGTTCGGTCTGCTGTTCATGCGGCACAACGAACGCCCGCTCGCCCAGGCCGTAACGATCCAGCCGCCGCTTGACATCGGCACTGGGACAGATCACCCGCTCGGCCTGCATGAACTGCCAGGCCCAGTCGCGCCGCCACGAAACGATGTCGCGCGCGCCGTGGGAGCTTTGGTCGGCGATGCAGGCGTTGCAGGCGGCGGGACCCGGCTCGCCGCAGTAAAGACCGTCTTCCCAGCGCAGCAGATTCACCTGCGGGCAGATTGCGTAATAATCGTGCACCGTTACGTCGAACGGAACGCCCAGACGATGCACCAGCGCGTGCACGTCCATGTCCATGTGCAGCAAATGATGGATATGGATGCGTGACACGCCGGCGGAGCGCAGCAGCGTCACGAGATCATCGAGCCGATCTGCCGGCAGCGTCAGGACCGGATGATCCGGCGGTCCGGCGACCGACAGCACCGCGCCGCGATCGGAGCCCTGCAACAGCAAGAACCGGGCGGATTCTTGGTATCGTTGCACCAAGCTGTCGATGTGCCGCTTCACGCCGCCGCCGGAGTCGTGAGAAATCATCAGGATCACCGGCAGGCCGGATTCGCGGAACAGCGCGGCGGTGGCGGCAAAGCGGAACGGCGCGACTTGGGGGTCTTCGGGGATGGCATTTTCGTTGCGTCCGACAAAGGTGTCGCAGGCTGCGAGGTGATGCCATCCGGCGGCCCGCGATTTTGATTCACAGTCGCGGCCGAACGCTGCCAACGCGGCCCGGCACATGTAGACGCAATGATCTGCGGAGGCATTTGTTTCGGCGGAGCGCCCGGCATTGACCGTGCGGCAGACCGCATCCGTCCTTCCGCCGTTACGCCCGCCGATCGCGGCGCGGTCCCACAACGGCGAGACGGTGGCGACGTTCGGCTGCGCATAGGCGTGCGCGCTCAGGCGCTGCACCCAGCCGGTTGGCAGGTCGGTGTCGCTGTTCAGCAGGACGACGTCGTGGGTTTCCGCGGCGTCGATGCCGACCTGGGCGGCCTGGGCAAATCCCAGACGCCGCTGGTTGCGAATGAGATAAATCTGTCCCTCATCGGCCAGTTCGCGCAGCCACGCCACGAGCGCCGGTTCGGGCGATCTATCGTCCACGACGATGACTCGGGCGAGCGGGAACGCGCGGTCCGCCAGAACCGATCGGATGCAGCGCATGGCTGCGTCGGCGTCGCGATGCACCGGTATCACCACGTCGGCGAACACGCCGCGCGGCACCGGCAACGCGGCAGCCTCAGACGGCAGGTAATCCTCGATGTTTATCGCCCGTTCGGTGGGGTAGCCGCGCGCCGAACCCACCCGCAGATGATACAGCAGCGGATTGACCGCGGCATCCGGGTGCTGCTGCACATAGTAAACCGCATCGAAATGCGGATGCGGATTGCGCAGTTCCGCGGCGCCGAAACGCGCATAGTGCAACAGCGGCACCAACCCGCTGGCCGAAACGTCCGGGTAATGTTCGACATACCACGCCGTATCGAAAAACGGGTTTGGGTCGCGCGCCTCGGTTGCACCGAAGCGGACGAAATGCTGGTACGGATCGAGCGATCCGCCCGCGAGGTCGGGATAGCGGTTCAGATACCAGGCCGGATCGAGAAATCCTGCCAGCATCCGTCCGACCGGGGAGGTCAGCGCATCGTCAGGCGGCAGCATTGGTCTTCTGAACCGTCAGCAGCCGCTGGAGCGCATTTCGCCGGGTGTCCGTCTGGCTGGCCAGGCTCGCCTGCGCGACGAACGCCTGCCGCGATCGCGCGGCGGTACTGCGCCGCAGGTCCCAGTTCCGGATCAGCCAGGTCAGCGCCGCATACCAGGCCGCCGGTGTGTTCGCCACAAGCTGTCCGGCCCGACCGTCGGCGATCGATCCGCGATACACCGCCGTGTCCGACGCGACCACCGCCAGGCCCAGCGCCGCATAGTCCATCGCCTTGATCGGCGACTTGCCCTGGTTGAACGGCGTATCGAGCAACGGCGCCAGCCCGATATGCCAGGGCGGATTCATCGCCGTTATCCAGTGCACGAAACCGGGATAGGACCGCCATGCATTGCCCGGTGGAGCCACCCGGTTCAGCCCCTCGGGCAACTCGGTCCGGTTCGTCATGCCGACGATATCGATCTCCAGCCGGCAATCGAATTCCGCCTTCAGACGTAACAATGCCGGTTCGATCATGGCAAAGTCGCTGTCGTGCGTATTCGTGCCCATGCACAGGATGCGCACCGGCTGATCCCGTTGGTCCGCCGCCGGCGGCGTCCAGATGCGTTCGTCCAGACCGTTCGCCAGCACCACCGCATCGGGCCGGATCGGCTTCAGACGTTCCGCCAGGCCTTGGGTGGAAAGCCAGACCACATCAGCAACTTCCAGCATGCGGCGCACCACCTTGGCGAGCGGGCGAAGAAACCCGGCCTCGGGATGGCTGCGCGGAATCGTGAGCAGATCGTCGTCGAGATCGAATACCAGCGTCGCGCCGAGGCCGCGCGCGTGCGCGGCAAGACGATCGACGGCATCGATGTCGCGCATCGCGGTTCTCTGCGTGATGATGATCTCAGCGTCCTGGGCGAAGATCGTTTCAGCCGTTTCCACCCTGACGTCGAAACCGCCGGTGATCGCCGGATGATGCAGCGGCTGCAGCAGCCTGATATAGCCGCACGGCGTGACCGATCCGGTCAGGAATCGCTCCGGCACGATCGCGATCCGCGGGGTGGGGCTCGGCGCGATGCGGCGCGGCCGTGCGGCCGTCTCCAGATAC
>Ga0182012_10002512_pt1 | contig 19804 bp, 10 predicted proteins | sample 612S2SmetaG_FD_120486 | JGI IMG/M metagenome (GOLD analysis project Ga0182012, IMG submission 120486) | Permafrost microbial communities from Stordalen Mire, Sweden - 612S2S metaG | ecosystem: Environmental > Terrestrial > Soil > Wetlands > Permafrost | place: Sweden: Stordalen | collected...
CGTCTTTTCGCTAATGTCGCGCGCGCCCCAATCGGTGGAGAATTCACTCGATGCCCAACGGCTGAGCATGGAATCGGCATTGGGCAAGGAGGTGCCGTCCCACCAGGCGACTGCTGGATAAATGGTGGCGGTATGGTCGAGCGTGCCGTCGCTGTTACGGCTGAAGGCATAGAAATCGTCGGTCTTGTCGTAGAAGTGAGTTTCGAGTTCGGCATTGGTCTTTTTGGCTTTCGCGCCTGCTTCGTTGGCGAGAGCCGAGTCGCCCATTTGGGCGGCCAATTCAGCCATTGCCAGATAGGCCTGCTCATCGAGTGCTGCCAAGTAAGATTCTTCCTGCGGCATGCCGGTGGGCCATGATTCAACCCAACCAGTTCCTTCGGAATTTGAATAGACGCCGTTGTTAGCTTCGTGCGCGCGCATGAAACGGTAGGCTTTGTTGAAGGCATCCCAGTTGTTTTTAATGTAGTTTTGATCGCCGCTCTTGCGCGCATAGTCGGCGGCGGCCATTAGGAGTAAAGGTGTGGAATCGGCTGAGGCGTAGAAGTACGGTGTGGCTTTCCAATCGATGCTGTCGGCGGCTTGGGAATATTCGTGCATGATTTTGCCGTCGGCGCGCTGGCGGTGAATGAGGAAGTCGAGAGCGCGGCGGGTGAGTGCGTAATCGCCATAGGCATTGATGGCGTAACTGCTCCAGAGAGTGTCGCGTCCGAAAAACCAGGCGTAACCCGGGCGGGCGGAATCGGCGGATTCGTAATAGCCGGCCACCATTCCCGTTTCGTTTTGGGCAGTTTGGACTTGCGCTTGATCAATAGCGATTTCGGCCCAGCGCAGGCCTTCGTTGATGCGCGTGTCAGGGGTTTCGACCGTGAGGCGGTGATCGAAGAAATGGGCGTAGTAATTTTGGGTTTCGGCGTACGACTGTGGGAGAGATGCCATCATTTCGCTGACGCGGTTGCGATCGGTCGTCATGATTAGCGGGAAGACGAGGCCGCGATCTGTTTTCGGATCGAAATTGAGTTTGAACTCGAGCGGATAGGTTTGCGGGTGTTCTTGATAGGGAACCATGATGCCGGGTTGGGTGCGCGGCATGGCAACGGCGGCCAGGAATTTGTCGTTGTCGGTATGAAGAACGTAGTAGCCACTATCGCCTTGCTTGACCCATTCACCATTCGGTCGACCGAAGTTGGGAGCGGGCCACATGCGGAGCATCTCTGGCGTGAATGAGAAAGTGAGAGCGAGCGGGCGAATGGAATCGATTTCGAAGAACACCGCGGCGGGGAGAGAAGCGTTGGGGCCGCGTCCGGCGAACATGTGTTGGCGAACAGTGAAGGCGGCGTGCGAATACGTGATGATGGTTTCCGCTGGCGTGACTCTGATGGAAGCGGCGAGGGCGTTTACGTCAATGGGCACGGCATAATCCGCAAGTTCAGCGCGGATGAGGAAGTTGCTCAAGATTTTCACCGGCCATTGCCAAGCTTCGAATTTGCCGTTTTGGCGGCCGAAGAGCGCGCCGTGTTCGCCCGCGACGGTCCATGGTCGGCCGGGTATGCAGGGGGCGACAATTTCGAATTGGTTGTTTGCAAGAGCGAAATTGGGCAGCGGTTTTAGATCGGCGGCAAAAGCCGGGAGAGCGAATACAGTCAAGATGCAGAGTCGCGATGTCATAAACTACGACTTCCATCCTATTCGATGAAAGCCACAGTACAGATATCTCTCGATCTTATAGACCTCAATGAGGCGATTCGCACGGCCGACATGGCGATTCGCGCCGGTGTCGACTGGCTGGAGGTGGGAACGCCGCTGATTATTGCGGAAGGGATGCGCGGTGTGAGAGAACTGCGCGCGCGTTTCCCGCAGGTGCCGATTGTGGCCGATTTGAAGACCATGGACGGTGGCTGGCTGGAAGCCGAAGTGATGGCGAAAGCCGGCGCTAGCATGGTGGTTGTGATGGGGCAAGCGCACGAAGAGACGATTGAGCTGGTGGTGAAAGCCGGCCGTGATTTTGGCGCGAAGGTGATGGGCGATAACATGGCCATGCCCGATCCGATTGCGGGCGCCAAGCGCATGGAAGATCTGGGCTGCGATTACATCATTCATCACATTGGGTTCGATATGCGGACGCTGCGGCGTTCGCGCGGACAGCATGCAGATACGCCGCTCGACCGGTTGTCGGAAGTGGTCACTGCGGTATCGGTGCCGGTGCAAGCGGTGGGTGGTTTGACGTTGGAACAGGCCACGGATACGCCGCGCTATGGTGCGCCGCTGGTGGTAGTGGGTGCGCCGCTGGCGATTGATCCGAATGCGTTTCGCACGGCGCAAGGCGACGTGGAAGCCATGCTTCGCTTGATCTGCGAGAAGGTGCATGCGTTCGGCGACGTGAAAGTGGGAAAGGACAAATAAGAGATGAGCGCGAAGATGCCTGGGTTGGTGAACTATGCGCGCGCGCCGCTTTCGGTGGAGCTGCGCGATGTTCCGGTTCCGGAAATTGGCGAGCGTGATGTTCTGTTGAAGGTGGGCGCGGTGAGTGTGTGCGGCAGCGACTTGCACCAATGGCGCGGTTCGCATGGTTGGAATGTGAACTATCCGTGTATTTTGGGCCACGAGTTTTCGGGCACGATTGCCAAGGCAGGTGCGCGGGTTTCGCATTTTAAAGAAGGCGATCGCGTAGTGAGTGAGACCGCCGCGGTGATTGATGAAGCATCGCCCTTGAGCCGGACGGGGCTTTACAATCTTGACCCCACTCGGCGCGGATTTGGGTACGGCGTGGATGGCGCAATGACGGAATATGTGCGCGTGCCAGAACGCTGTCTGCATCACATCCCGGCTGATTTGCCGTTTCAGAAAGCCGCTTTGACGGAGCCTTGCTGTGTGGCTTATAACGCGTGTTGTGTGAACGGTCGTATCAAGCCGGGCGATAGTGTGCTGGTGATTGGGCCTGGGCCGATTGGTATTCTGTGCGCGATGATGGCGAAGCTGAGTGGTGCGGGTCCGCTGATTGTGGCGGGTTTGCCGAGTGACAAGCATCGCTTGTCGGTAGCGAAATCGCTGGGCGCAACGGCGACACTGGAAGGCGGCGTGCAGGATTACGTGTCGAAGCTGGGCGATGGTTTGGGTGTCGACGTTGCCATTGACGCATCGGGCGCTTCGGCCACATTGCAAATGGCGCTGCAAGCGGTGAGGCCGGCGGGACAGATCATCAAGGTGGGTTGGGGGCCGCAACCGATTCAGTTCAGCCTTGATCCGATGGTTCAAAAGAATGTAACAATTTCCGGCAGTTTCTCGCATAACTGGCCGATTTGGGAGCGCGTCATTTCGATGATTGTCTCCGGGCAAATCAATCTGGATTCTGTGATCAGCCGGGTGGCTGGCTTGGCGGACTGGCATGAGTGCTTTGAAAAAATGGAAGGCGGCGAATACGTGAAGGCTGTGCTGACTCCGTAAATGTCTCTGAATATTTCTGCTTTTCCCAAGTGCTACATTGACCCGATTTCGAGCGGGCAGATGTCGGTGTTCGACTGGATTGAGATGGCCAAGCAACTGGACGCCGACGGGTTGGAAATGTATACCGGCTTCTTCACGAGCTTTGAAGATGGCTATATCGATTGCGTTGGCGAAGCGATTCGCAATGCCAGTTTCACGATGCCTATGTTGTGTTGTTCGCCCGATTTTACGGTGCCTGACGCGAATAAGCGCAAGCGCGAAATCGAGCGGCAAGTGCACATGATCAAGATCACTAAGCGACTTGGCGGCGAGGGTGCGGTGTGCCGTGTGCTGAGCGGGCAGCGGTATCCGGAAGTGGCGTGGGAGCAAGGCAAACAGTGGGTGATTGAGGCGTTCAACGAACTGATTCCAATTGCCAAGGAGAACAAAATTGTTCTGGGCATGGAGAACCATTACAAAGACGGGTTCTGGAGATATCCCGAGTTTGCGCAGAAGATGGATCGGTTTATTGAGATTGTGGATGGCGTGAAAGAGCGGGAATACTTTGGCGTGCAGTACGATCCGTCGAACGCGATTGTGGCGGGCGACGATCCGGTAGCGTTGCTGCGGAAGGTCGCCGACCGGGTGGTCAGCATGCATGCGAGCGATCGCTTTTTGGCGGACGGCGCCACGCTGGCTGACTTGAAGCAGGCCGACGGCATGATTGGTTACTCGGCCAGTTTGAAGCATGGGGTCACAGGCAAAGGGCTGAATGACTATGACTCCATTTTCAAGATTCTGGCCGAGCACAATTATCGCGGCTGGATCAGCATCGAAGACGGCATGAACGGCATGGATGAGATGGCCGAGTCGCTGGCGTTTTTGCGCGAGATGAGCGAGAAGTATTTCGGCTAGAACGCCAGGCTTGCCTCGAATTGCAGGGATCGGGCAGGGAGCTGATTGGTGATTCCGACGAGCGGTTGGCCGAAGCCCGCGCCTGCGGTTGTGCCGTTGCCGTATGTCCCGCTATAGCCAACGAAGTTTGCGTGATTGAAGACGTTGAAGGCTTCGGCACGCACGTTGACGTGCAGGCGATCGCGCAGCGGGAAGGCGCGTTCTACGAATGGCGAGAAGTCGTACACGGGGTTGCCGCGTCCGGCATTGCGGGCCACCACGGCTCCATTGATGACGGGACGATCCGTGGTTGCACCAGTGTCGCCGCTGTTGGTTGTGCCCGTCACATAGTTGTATGGCAGACCCGAGCCGAAGGTAGCGATGCCGCCGAAAGTGATTTTGAACGGACCGGTGTAGAAGCCGCTCAGCACCAGGCGTTGGCGTTGATCAAAAATAGCGTTGGCGTTTTCCACTTTGCCCGTGAAGTTCGCATCGTTTGGATTTTGGCTTGGGATGTCGGGATCGACGTTGTCGATAGCGTGTGACCAGGTGTAGCTGGCGAGGGCCATCATGTGGTTGCCGAAGCGGCGGCGGAGATTCACGTTGAGGGCATCGTAGTAGGAGTAGCCATCGTTCACGTCAGTTTGAATGACCGAGTAAGGCGGTTGCGGCGTGGTGGCTTTGGCGGAGTTGCAAGCAGTGCCTTGTTGGGCGTACCACCAGATCCAATACGGTCGCGTGCAGTTGGCAGCTTGTGCAGTACGTATCTGATTTTGGGCGGTGCGGATGAAGGGCGCGGGTGCATCGACGTCGAGCGGGCGATTGATGCGCAACGTGTGCGAGCCAATGTAATCCATGTCGAGGAGCCAGCCGTGGCTTAGTTGTTGCTGGATGCCGAAGGTCCATTGTTCGGAGTATGGATTCAGGAGTTGATTGGGATAGCCGGCGAGTGTGGACGTGGGAAAGAACTGATTGAGGAAGGCGCTGTTGCCGGGACGAACGTAGAGGCTGCGAACGGGAGCAGTGGCCCCAGCCGGGAAGGCGGGAAGCGGGGCCGAAGCCACGCTGGTGGGGAAGCCGATTTGGCCAGGTGAAGCGGTGTAATTGAAAACGCCGGTTGGGCCGGTGAGCGCGTAGTTGGCAACGGAGTTGTCGACAATCTGCGAGTAGTAAATGCCGAAGCCGCCGCGCACAACAGTGCGGCCATTGCCGTTGACGTCCCAGGCGAAACCGACGCGCGGGGCGAAGTCTTTGCGGGAATCGGTGAGGGTCTGTTGCTCATAGCGCAGGCCGGCGTTCAGCGTGAGATGAGAGGTAACGCGGTAATCGTCTTGCGCGAAGAGCGACCACAACGTGTCGTTCACGGTGTAATTGGCGTTGCCGTAGCTCTGCGTGTAGGTTTTGACGTTGGCGATGTTGTTGAGGTAGGCACTGCTTTCGCAGATAGATAAGGCGAGCGTGCAGGTGTTGTAAACGAACTGGCCTTGATAAATGGGACCGCCGAATTCCTTACTATTGCCGCCACTGTGAGCGGTGATAACATCGGCGCCTATTTTGAGTTGGTGCTTGCCGAAAACGGCGGAAATGGTATCGGTGGCTTGATACTGGCGGTTCATCAGGAGCGCCGATTGCGAGGTGCCGGACGTGAAGGTGCCACCAGTGGAAATTGGCACCGAAAATTGCGTGCCGTATACGACAGGGTCGAACTCAGTGATGGGCGATGCCAGTTGAAATTGCACGCGGACGTTGTTGATGAGGGAGGGACTGAGGACGGCCGTTTCGCCTAATTCTTCAGAATAGGTGCGGCGTTTGAAGACGCGATCAACGGTGGGCAAACTATTGCCGCCTACGGTTCCGTTTGGGTTGGTATCGCGATAGCCGTCCACGCTGCTGCGGAGGAAGATGTTGTTTCGATCGTTAAGTTGGTGATCGAGGCGAAGCAAGCCGAGCCAGCCGCGGTAATGCCCAATGAAGGTGCCGGGTGCGACCGGTGAAATTATGGGCGAGGCGCGATCTTCGATGCTGTATTCGCCTGAGGCCGAAAAATACGTGCGGTGGCTCAAGGGGCCGGATAGCGAGAGCGCGGGCTGCTTGAGTGTGTCGCTAGTGAAATCGTTGCCGCTGGCGGCGTTTTGCGTGGTGAAGCCTGAGAGTGCCGCGGCGGTGGCGGCCGGACGGAAAATGGCCAGCGCTTCGCCATGGAACGAATCGCTGCCGCTTTTGGTGATGATGTTGATCACGCTACCCGTACTGCCGCCGTATTCGGCCGAGAAGGCATTTTTCAGAATCGTGATTTCTTGCACTGCGGCTATGGGTAGGTTGGTGAAGGCAGTTTGGCGGCCCCAACTATCGTTGCCAGTGCTGCCATCAATCTCAAACCAAGCTTGGCGGCGGCCTGCGCCGTTGGTGGTGAACAGGTTTTGATTCATGAACACGTCGCCCTGATTGATGGCGGGCCGGTTGGCGGAACTCAAGAGCGGCAGATAGCTCACCTTGCGGTTGAGCAGCGGCATTTCGTCAATCTGTGCCGCAATAAACTGGTCACCCAATTGCGGTTGATCGGTGCGAGTTTCGCCGGCAAAACCAATGACGTTGATTTCTGTTTTACCGCCAGCGGCATTGATTTGTAACGAAACGGAGGCGGTGGTACCGCCCGCTAATTCCAAATCGTCCAAGCGAACCTGCGTGAAGCCCTGCTTGTCGGCGGCAACACTATATTGGCCCGCGATAGGCAAGCCCATAAACGAAAAATCGCCATTACTATTGGTGATAGCGTGTCTTTCCAGGCCGTTCTGCTGATTTTTGAGTTGTATTTCTACGCCTTCAACGGCACCCTGGCTGGCGTCTTTTACGGTGCCGCGAAGGGTTGCAGTGTCTGGCGTCTGCGCGACGAGGGGCAGGAGGAAGAAGATGGACGCGATAGAGAGTTTGCCAATTGAGCGCATAGTTAAGGGTAACTTTCGAGTTTTCGAAACAGTCTTCTCATGATACGGGAGTTGCGTTATTCTGAATAGAAAGCCACCCTGCCTACCTGTGGCTTGCTTCCGTCTCAATTTCAAATGTGGATAGTTCATCTAGCGCTTAGGCGACCGTACACCTTCGTAGTTTTTTCGGTACTGGTCATGATTCTTGGAACGGTGGCCGCCATCGTGACGCCCAAGGATATTTTTCCGTACATCAATATTCCAGTTGTGAGCGTGGTTTGGATCTACGACGGCTTGACGCCGGAAGAGATGGCGAACCGCATGGTGACGATTTGCGAGCGCGGTTTGACGACCACGGTCAACGACATTGAGCATTTGGAATCGCAGAGCTATCAGGGCGTGTCGGTGATTCGTGTGTACTTTCAGCCGAACGTGAAGGTTGAACTGGCCGTGGCGCAGATCACCAGCATTACGCAGACGATGTTGCGTGTGATGCCGCCGGGCACGCTGCCACCGAGCGTTATCAAATACGACGTGGCGAGCGTTCCGGTGCTGACGCTGGGGTTGTCGGGCGAAGGGTTGAACGAGCAGGACATTTCGGACTTGGGGCGCAACTTTATTCGGACGCGGCTGGCGACGGTGCAAGGCGCATCGCTGCCGTTGCCATGGGGCGGGAAGGCGCGGCAGATCATGGTGGACCTTGATCCGAACGCGCTGTATGCTAAACATCTTTCGGCCGCGGATGTGTCGGGCGCCTTGGGAGTGCAGAACGTCATTCTGCCGGCGGGCACGGCGCGTGTAGGAAACCTGGAATATGTGGTGAGGACGAATGCGAGTCCTTCTACGTTGGACGCGTTGAACAACCTTCCCATTCGCGCTTCGAACGGTGCGCTGGTTTACATCAAGGATGTGGCGCAAGTGCGCAACGGCTACGCGGTGCAAACGAATGTGGTGCGGCAGAATGGGCGGCGTTCTGCCTTCATGAGCGTGTTGAAGAACGGGCAAGCTTCGACGCTGGATATTGTGAAGGCGGTTAAGAAAGCGCTGCCGAGGGCCATTGCCGATTTGCCGCCGGCGCTGCGTGTGACGCCGTTGTTTGACCAAAGCGTGTTTGTGAGTTCGGCCATCAGCGAAGTGCTGCGAGAAGCTTGCGTGGCGGCCTTCCTGACCGCGATGATGATTCTGCTGTTTCTGGGAAGCTGGCGCAGCACACTGATTGTTTGTATTTCGATTCCGCTTTCGATTCTGACGTCGCTGTGTATTTTGTCGTTTATGGGCGAGACCATCAACGTGATGACGCTGGGTGGTTTGGCGTTGGCGGTGGGCATTTTGGTGGACGATGCGACGGTAGAAATTGAGAATACGCATCGCAACTTGACGCACAAGAACACGTCGTTGGTGCACGCGATTCTGGATAGCGCGAGCCAAGTGGCGATGCCGGCGTTGGTTTCGACGCTGGCGATTTGCGTTGTCTTCGCTCCGGTGCTCTTGCTGACAGGAGCGGCCAAGTTTCTCTTCACACCTTTGGCCGAAGCGGTGGTTTTCGCCATGCTGGCATCGTACTTTCTTTCGCGCACACTGGTGCCGACGATGATGCACTTCCTGTTGCCTATAGAGGTTGTGCTTTACCAGCGGGAAGCAAGCGATGCCGAGCCGGATGCTGCGAAGAGTTTGATTTGGCACATACACGAACGTTTTGACAGACGATTTGAGTGGATGCGCGAACACTATAAAACGTGGCTGGCATGGAGCTTGCACAACCGTGGGATTGTGCTGGGTTTGTTTACGGTGTATGTGGTGGGATCGTGCTTTTTGACAGGCATCATTGGCCGCGATTTCTTTCCGTATGTAGATTCCGGGCAGATGAAATTGCACGTGGAACCGCCGGCCGGTACGCGAATTGAACAATCGGAAATCATTTTTGGTGAGATTGAGGATCAGATTCGAAAGCTGCTGCCGCAAGATGGCATTGAGATGATTCTGGATAACATTGGGCTGCCCAACGGCGGCTTCAATCTGGCGTTCTCCAATAGCGCGACGATCAGTAATTCCGACGGCGACATTCAGATTTCTTTGAAGCCGGGACAGCGAAAGACGCTGGAATACACACGTCTGTTGCGGCAGAAACTGAGCGAGAAGTTCCCGGACGAGACGCTGTTTTTTACCCCGGCCAACATGACGAACCAGATTCTGGATTTCGGTTTGCCCGCGCCGATTGATATACAAATCTCCGGACGCACGCCAGCGGCGAATTACCGCATTGCGCAGGGTTTGTTGAAACAAGTGCGAGAGATTCCGGGCATTGTGGATGCGCATATTCACCAACAAGTGGGCTATCCGACGGTGGAAGTGGATGTGGACCGGTCGCGCGCGGAGCAGTTGGGCTTGACGGCGAACGACGTTACCCGCAATATGCTGATTTCGCTGGCGGGCACGGCGCAGACGAATCCAAACCAGTGGTTGAATCCGTTGAATGGTGTGACTTACCAGGTTGTGGTGCAGAGCCCGCAGTACAAGGTGGACAGCTTTGAGGCGCTGCAACATACGCCCATTACGGGGCCGAGCGGGAACAACAGCCAGTTGTTGGCGAACTTGGCAACGATCAAACGAGACACGTCGAACATTGTGGTGAACCACTACAACATTCAACCGGTTTATGACATCTTTGCCGATGTAGACCGGCGTGATTTGGGCAGCGTGGCCGACGAACTGCACAAAATTATCAACAACACGAAGGGTATGCCATCGGGCACTTTCATTGATCTGCGTGGCGAAGTCACGACGATGGAACAATCGTTTTCGCGTTTGCTGATTGGCATTGGCTTTGCGGTGATTATTGTTTACCTGTTGATGGTGGTGAATTTCCAGAGTTGGCTTGATCCATTCATTATTTTGATGGCGCTGCCGGGCGCGTTTTCGGGCATTCTGTGGATGCTGTACATGACGCACACCACATTCAGCGTGCCGTCTTTGATGGGTTCGATCATGACGATTGGTGTGGCCACGGCGAACTCGATTTTGCTGGTGGTTTTCGCCAATGACCAACGCGCGCATGGCAAGGATGAATTGGAAGCGGCGCTGGAAGCGGGCTACGTACGGCTGCGGCCGGTTTGCATGACGGCGCTGGCGATGATTTTGGGAATGCTGCCGATGGCTTTGTCTTTGGGTGAAGGCGGTGAACAGAACGCGCCGCTGGGCCGCGCGGTGATTGGCGGTTTGATGGTGGCCACAGTAGGAACGCTTTTCATTGTGCCGATTATTTATTCCTTTATGCGCGGTAAACCTCCGGTGGACTACGACGTACGCATTGATCTTGAGTACAAGAATGAGTTTGATCCTTTGAAAGGCGGGGCTTAGGAGATGGCGATTAGCAACGAGCCCATAGCCGGAGTAGCGGCGAATGAAAAGGGACACTCGGTTCGACACTGGGTAGTGTTCCTGGTGCTGCTGTTGGTGGTGGCTGGTTTGATTGTGCGCTTTGTGTGGATGCCGCGGCGCGAAGAAGACCGCGAGGTGATAGCGGCGGCGAAACAGCAGAGCCAGGAAAAACCCAGCGTGGAGGTAGTGAAGTTGGTAGCTGCACCGGGGGCGCGCGATTTGACGGTGCCCGGCACGGCGCTGGCGTATACGGAAGCGTCGATCTATGCGCGGTCGGCGGGTTATGTGAAGCGGCGGCTGGTGGATATTGGCGATCGGGTGCAGAAGGGACAGTTGCTGGCGGTGATTGACGCGCCCGATTTGGACCAGCAAGTGGCGCAGGCGCGGTCGGTGTTGGCGCAAAGTGAAGCTGCGCAAGCACAGATGGAAGCGCAGGCGCATTTGGCGCAACTGCAGTGGGACCGCTACAAAGTGCTGGTGGCGAAGGGTGTTTTTTCCAAGCAGGAAGGCGATAACCAGGAAGCCACGCTGCAAGTGGCGCAGGCGAATGTGAATGCAGCGCGCAGCACGGTGCAGGGGAACCGCGACAACCTGCAGCGGGAAATTGTGATGCAGCAGTATGAGCGCGTGACTGCGCCGTTCAGCGGAATGGTGACGGCGCGGAATGTAGATGTGGGCACATTGATTTCTCCGCAGGGTGGGGGCGGCAGCCAGCTGACGAGTTCGGGGGGCACAGGCAATAACTCGGGCAGTTCGGGGCAAGCGACTTCGGCGGCGAGCCCCACTACCGGCGGAGCGCAAGGCGGCGCTATGTTTACGATTGCCACAATTGAGCCACTGCGGATTTTGGTTTCGGTGCCGGAGCCGTACGCGCCCTTTGTGCATCTGAAACAAAAAGTGGGTTTGACGTTTGAACAGTTTCCGGGTCGAAAGTTCGAAGGTGTAGTAACGCGAACGTCTGGTTCGATTGATCCGAATACGCGCACGCTGTTGGTAGAGGCGCAGACTTCGAATCCGGATGGGCATTTGATGCCGGGTAATTACGTGCTGGCTACATTTGCAGCCGTGCAGGCAGGCGGGGGCGGCGGCGTGTTCATACCGGGCGAAGCGATTGTGATTCGCAATGGCAAGACGGCGGTGGCGACTGTGATGAACAATCGAGTGCAGTTTAAGCAGATTCTGATTGGCCGCGATTATGGCGACCAAACGGAAGTGCTGGACGGACTGAAGCCGGACGATATCATTGTGCGAACGGTAACGGACAAGGTTCAAGAGAACGTGGAGATTGAGCCGCGGTACCGAACAGAAAAGGCGGATACTTCCAAGCATCCATGAGATTGATACTGGCGGTATTTTTAATCCCTTCATTTATTGCGGCGCAAGCCGTTGTTGATTTACAAAGCATTCAGAACAACAAGACGACGCCGAAGAACGAAAGCGCGACACTGCCGCGCAAGCAGTTTCTTTCTTATGGGCCGGCAAGTGCGCAGACTCTGCTGCTGGGGCCTGCCGAGCGGGCGCGGGCGTTGGTGCGTGATGGAGCGATTCAGTTGTCGCTCTATGATGCGATTGCGCTGGCGATTGAGAATAACCTGGCGGTTGAAGTGAGCCGCTATTCGCTTTCGATTGCGGGCTTGGATACGCTACGTGCGAGCGGCGGCGGGAACCTGCGTGGCATTGACTATACGGTGGCAGAAGGGCCGACGGGCGTAGGTGGACCGGGTTCGCCGTTGTTGAATAGTGCGGCGTCATCGGTGACTCCCACTACGCCCACGGTGAATGATATTAGCGCGTTGAATGTTTTAAACGAGACGAACACGAACCTTTCGGAGCAGAGTGCGGCGCCCTTCGTGGCAGGTCCGGCTGTGCCCACGCTGCAGCCCACGTTCGTAGGGCAGGGTTTGTTTTTCCAGCGGGCGAATGGATTGGTGGCGAGCGATCCGCTGCGATTTACGGCCACCAATTTCGCTATTCTGCAGGGTTTTGGAAACGGTACGCAATTGCAGGCGGGAGTGAATAACGAATCGCAAGTTTTGTATGGGGCGAGAGGGAATTACAATCCGTTTTCGCAGCCGAACGTTTCGCTGACACTGAGCCAGCCGTTGCTGCGCGGCGCGGGCCGGAATGTGAATTTGCGGTATCTGAGGATTGGCGCAATCAACCAGCGGATTTCGCGGTTGGTGTTTTACCAACAGTTGATCAGTACGGTTTACGGCGTGGCACGGCTCTACTGGGATTTGGTGAGTTTGCGCGAGAACGCCGCGGTAAAACGGCAGAGTTTGGATACGGCGCGCAAGCTGTTCGATGACGATAAAGCACAGGTGGATCAAGGCACGCTGGCACCGCTGGAATTGACGCGCGCGCAGAGTTTGGTGACGTCGAGCGAATTGGACTTGATTCAGGCCGAAGGGCTGGTGAGGCAGCAAGAAGTGATTCTGAAATCGCAATTGGCGAGGAATGGCAGCGGGGATGCGTTGCTGGCCGATTTGCCGATTGTGACGACGGATTCGATCAACGTTCCGAAGGATGAAGATTTGAAGCCGATTGGCGAGATGGTGGAGACGGCGTTGAAGAGCCGGCCGGATGTGGTGCAGGCGGCGCTGCAGGTGGAAGGGAACGAGATTGCGTCGAAGGCGTCGCGCAATGCTGCGCTGCCGCAGATTGACTTGGTGGGTAATTTTCAAACGCGTGGTGCGAATGAGATACCGATTGAGAGTATTGGTACGGCGGGCACGGCACTGATTGGACCTCCAAGTGATTTGGGAACGGCGGCCACGCGCACTTCGCATGTTTATCAGGCTGGGCTGCAGTTGAATCTGCCGCTGCGTAATAGGGTGGCTGAAGCGGATGCAGCGCGCGATGTGCTGCAACTGCGGCAGGCGGAGGCACGGACGCATTTGCTGACGAATCAGGTGCGTGAGCAAGTGGAGAGTTCGGTGATTGCGTTGCGCACGGCGCGAGGCGCTCTGAATGCGGCGACACAGGCGAGAGAGTACCAGGAGCAGTTGGTGAGTGCCGAGAAAGATAAGTTCAGTGTGGGTGCTTCGACCAATTTTTTGGTGATTCAGCAGCAGACGTATCTGGCTCAGGCGCGGTCGACGGAAGTGGCGACACGGAGTGTGTGGATTAAGGCGCGGATTGCGTTGGACCGGGCGCTGGGCGATTTGTTGGTAAAGAACGGGATCCGTTACGAGCAGGCGGTGAGTGGGGAATTGACGGCCACCAAGCAGTGAGTTTTGATGGCGAGGCGAGTGGCAAAAATTGCGAGAAGAGACGGCGAAAGTGGCGGCATATTTCCCTGCTATTAATCACTACTCTTAGTCGCGGCTCGGTTAGAGCTTGTCGGTGCGATCGAGTCAGTATATGCCTCGAAAATTAAAGTGTCCCACTGAGGGGGACGGTAACGGAGCCGATCATGCCGGAGCCGTAGTCGCGGACGATGACGCGGAGCCGGTAGGCGCTGGGCAAGACTGTGACGGGTTCGCGGACGCCGATGCCATTGGTGAGTATCTTTTGGTAAGTGGCGTCGAGCAGATTTAGTTGCACCGTCTGCATAGTGGGAGTGCCTAGCACTGAGCCGTTTCTATCGAGTTGGGCGAGTAAAAGGTCGATGCGGCCGGAGTGGCGGTCGGCTTTGGTTTCGAGTTGGATGCCCTTGGGATCGAGAGAGACAGCGGCATCCAGGCCTGAGGTAGCAGCGCGCGACAGATGCACGCTCATGCCGATCTCGGTGGCGTCCAGCGGGCTCCATAGGGCGTCGTGCAATTGGACGGAACGGGTACGTTCGTCTCTTGGGATATCGGCAAGATCCAAATAACCGTTGCGGTAATGGAGGGTGATGTGCGGCCTATCGACTTCAACTTTGAGCTTGTGGAAGTCGCGATTCTGTTTTTCATCGTCCGGATAGAAGCCGATGGTGTAGGTTAGCGCAGAGTCCTCGACGGCTTGATGGATGGCGTGGGTCAGATCGTTGGTGTTGTAGTAAGCATGTCCGCCGGTGGCTTGCGCGAGTTCTTGCATGGTAGCGTGGGTGGCGTTTTCATGGGCGTTCGATGAAGCGGCCGGCGGACGCCAATTCTTGCCGGTGCCTCCTGACGCGGCGGATGAGACGCTGGCGTCGAAACCGGCGAGAGTGGTTAGGCCGCGGGCATCGACTGGATAAACCGCTACGTTCGCGTCGCTCAAGGCACGCACGGTGGCATCAAACTCTTCGCTAAATTCTTCGGTGAATTGGCCCATGGGTGCGCCGATTCGAAGAGGAAAGGCGCTGGAGAGCCAGATCAGGTTCTTGCGTCCCGGCACTTGCGCCAGATGAGACGCAATAAACTTCAACACATTGAGGGTGCCCACGACTCGATTGCGCATGTAGAAGGCGCGCTCTTGGGCGTTGCCGCTGCCCGCGTTCATAAATTCAGAAGATGCAGAAAGTTCAGAAGAGTCAATGGCGCCAGCCTGTTCGGTATTGATGACGCTGACGAGTTGGCCATTAGACGCGGCAAGGCGCTGCTGGAACACTTCCATGGTGGAGGTGTAGTCATGCAAAACGCGTAAGCTCCCGTTGAACGAATAGACGGCGATGCGTTCCGTGGGAGGAATGGATTGCAGATATTTGATCATCTGCTGTTGGGCGTAGATGCGATCGGTAAGTTTTGTGTTGACGAGATCGAGCAGCAGAACTGTGACAGCAGTGGCGGCTTGTTCTTTTGAAGCGACGATGTTGCTGAAGGTGTTGGGGGCCATTGGTGTGGCCGGAGCGGAGGGTTGGTTGGGATTGGCGGATACGGCCGAAAAGAAGCTGATCTTCTGCTGGTGGCCATCGACAAAAACTTTGAAATCGTCTTGCGTTAGACCGGCGGCTGGTTCGTCGTGCGATTTGGCGATGACGCTAAGTTGCACGAGACGCGTGGTGGTTTTGATGACTGGTTCTTGAGCGACGACAGGTTTCCCGGCAAGGAGAACTACTAGAAGAGCCGAACAACGTAGCGAAAATGACACAGTGATCTCCAGGCGCACGAATCTCTACTCTTAACAACGTGAGTAACGTAAGGTTGGGTTACGTTTCACTCCTGATATTCTTTTTTGCATGGCGAATTGGGCGGCACAAATCGGCCGGCGCGCGTTTATGGCGGGAGTGGCAGGGCTGGCGCCGCAGGTGCCTGATCCGTTTGCCGGAAAGAAGAAAGTGCTGGCGATTGGGGATGTGCACACGGGATATCAGCACGATTCGGTTTCGCATGCGCTGGCGACGATTGAGCGGTTGGGGCGTGAGACTGGGCTGTTCGTTACGTACATTCGCACGGACACGCAGTTGATCACCAAAAGCAAAGTCTATGGGACGGGGAAGTATTCGGCTCCGCCGCAGGGGACGCGAGGTGTGAACGCGAAGAACCTGGATTATTTCGACGCGATTTTCTTTTATGGGTTAGGAGAAGAAGATTTGTCGGACAAGCAGAAGACGGATTTGCTTTCGTTCGTGCATGACGACGGTAAGGGATTTGTGGGTGCACATTCGGCGATTGATGCGTTTTATAGCTGGCCGGAATATGGCGAGATGGTGGGTGCGTATTTTGACAATCATCCGTGGGGTGTGTTGAATGCGCCGATTATTGTGGAAGAGCCGACGTTCCCGGGGATGAAGCAGTTTGCGAGTGCGTTTGTGGTGCGGGATGAGATTTATGTTCCGACCAGTGCTCCGTATTCGCGGGACAAGGTGGATGTGCTGGCGCGGATGGATGCGAGCAAGGTTGATTTGAAGGTGAAGGATTTGCACCGCACGGATGGCGATTTTCCGGTGGCTTGGGTGAAGAAGTACGGGAAGGGAAGTGTTTTCTATAGCACGTTTGGGCATCCGGATGATTCGTGGGACAAGCCGGAGATGCAGCAGATGTATTTAGAAGCGATCAAGTGGGCGCTGGGATTGACGAGTTATACGCCGCGGCCACATGCGATGGGGAGTTAGCGCGCTACTCCAGGACCTTCAGGTGAATCTGTCCATCTTCTTCCCAGGCCGCCAATACCGAACCGTTGGGTAGGTTCGCCAGCGCAGGAAAGCTGCCAGTAGGAGACAGGCAAACGGGTGTCTTCTCACTCGGCGCATGTACTTCGATGCCAGACTTGCTTACCCAAGCGACATACGGGCCTTTGGGAGAAAGCGCCAAGGCCACGTCTTTGCCTTCGCCTAGAGCTACCTCGGGTTGGCCGGGGTCGTCCAGATAAACGGTCTCATCTCTGCGCCAAGCAGTGACGAGACTCTTGCCGCGCCGGGCAAGACCGCCGCCATCCATGGGGCAGGCGTTCAGGTTCCAAGAACCAACGCCGAGCTTTTGCACTTTAGTGACTGGCATGGAAAGATCCCAATCGGCCAGATACATGTTGCGTGCGCCGCCGAGCACATTGCGAAACATCACTTGGAATTTGCCATTGCCCGTGGAAACGATAGACGGATCACAGCACTGGCAGATGGTTCCCTCGGGGGACTCGTAGAGCAAAACATTTTTGGACCAACTCGCGCCGTTGTCGCGCGAATAGGCCCCATAGAGCTTCGTTCCGGTGGCTCGCAGATCCAACCAAGTGGCCGCAATCTCGCCATGTGGGCCAGCAGCTATGGCATGCAGCCCTTCACGCGCGGCGGCGGGGACGTCGTTGACAACCGTGGGCTGTGACCATGTCATGCCGCCGTCGGTGGATCGCCAAGTGACAAGGTCGCCATCGGACGGCAAGCCATGTGCATGCGGACCCGCCGCTAGCGATTTACCGAGGACCGCACTCACAAGGATGGCGTCTCCGGAGATAGTGACGCGCGGGCCGCGATGCCGGCCTAGCGCAAGCACGGCGCCTTGCGTGATTTGGATGGGGGATGAAAAGTTGTGTCCGTTGTCGCGCGACGCCGCAAACCAAATGGAGTTGCCGCTGCCGAAAGCCAGTGCGGTGAGTCCCGGCGCGGCGGCCAATTGCGGCTGTCGATTCGGCTGCGATGGCTGGACCGGAAGAATCGATGTCGACAGTGCTGCTAGAAAGAATAGGTTCATGGAATCCTCGTTTTAGAACGACACTCGCATTGCGAATTGGAAGGCTCTGGGGTCAGCCACCGCGGTGATTTGTTTATAGGTGGGCGACGGATTGGTTGGATAGGCACCGGTGCCAAAGACGCCGTTCAGAGTGACACCGTTGACGTGGTTGGTTAGATTGAATCCTTCCGCTATGGCCTCCAGATGGAGCCTTTCGGAAAGACGGAACGAGCGGCTGAGGCGCGTGTTCAAATTGAAGAAATCGAAACCTGAGCCGGCGTTTCGATTGATAAACGCGCCGTTGATCGTCGGGCGGGCGGCGGTGCCTTGGATGGTGTTAGCGCCGGTCGTTATATTGAACGGCAACGGCGAATAATATTGCAGCATCGTGGTGAAGCGAAAGCCGTGACTCAGGTGCTGCCACACAGTGTTCGCCTTGGCGTCGGAGGTGTGAATAGACCCGTCGAACACGAGACGGTTGCGTTGATCATCGTCGGAACGCCCGTAGTCTTGCCAAATGTTGAAGTTGTTGAGCGGAGCGCTAAAGAAGAACTCGCTCACATCGTCAAGGGCTTTTGAGTATGTATAGGAGACGCGATAACTGCCCCAATGCACCGGACGCTGGAGGAAGGAAACGTGCAGCGCGTCGTAATGCGAATCGGCGAAGGGGGAATACTGGCTATCGTTGCCGTACGTTGGATTGGGGCGGCAGCCGTTGTTGGTTCCGGCAGCAACGCAGGTTGGCACGTTCTCATTTTCGGAGACGATTAAGTGGAGACCTCGCACATGCTGGTAGCCGACCTCCAAGGTGCTTTTTTCGCTCAGTTGTTGCTCAATTTGGAGGCTGCCTTGTTCGGAGTAGGCGTTCTGCATGTTCTTATACATAGTGGAGAAATTGAACAAGACGCCAGGCGGCAGGGTGAGACTGGGCAAGACGTTTGGAAACACCGGCGCGCCGGTTTGGGTGGGTGAAAGACTGACGCTGATCTGGCTCAAATCGGCAGGATTGGTGGTGTTATTGGCGGATAGCAGCGCGTTGGCCAAAGCGCGCAGTGGGACGCGATCGTAGAACAGGCCGTAGCCGCCGCGAATGACAGTCTTTCGAGACGCGAAGGGTGCCCAGGCAAAGCCGGCGCGTGGGGAGACATTGTTCGTGTCGGTAACGATGGTCTTCAGAAATTCGAGATCATACCGGACGCCGATATTGAGCGTGAGGCGATTGTTGACGGTCCACTCATCTTGCGCATAGAAGCCAACGTTGGGATTAGTTTGCGCGATTGTGGTGTTGGCAAATGTTTGCGTGAAGCCGGAATTGCTGTATGTTCCCTTCAAGAAATTGGCCAGCGAAGAGAAAGAATAGCTACCGCGGATGGAGCGCGGAAAAGTGATGGTGTCGTCGTTATAGAGGAAATCGGTACCAACCCGAATGGCGTGCCGCCCTGCCCGGTAAGAGAGATTGTCGGCCACTTCGCCTAACTTGTTGCGCCGCGCGGTGGGCGACCCCGAGAGAGTACCGAAGGAGGCGATACCCGAAATGCTGACGGCTGGGCCGATGGGATCGGAGGGAGGGGCGCTCAAGTTGCTATTCCAGAACTGGCCGCGCGTCTCATTTACCAGGTGCGGGGAGAGAGTAGCAATATTGCTGACGGCGATGACTTGATCTGTGTCGTGCAAGTTGGCCGAGGCAGTGGGCCCACTGAGGCCACCCGCGCCGCGCGAGTTTATGCTTTCGACGTGATAGAGACTGTAGCGAACATTGAATTGATCGCGTTCGCTGAATTGATGATCCACCTTTGCCAGCACATTGCTGCTATGCACGGGGTTCGGGTAGAGGCCGGTGGAAATCAACGAGCCTGGATAGCCAACGGAAAGAAGCCTGCCATTGATGAGCGAAACATTAGCGGGAGCGATAGTGACTAAGCCGGACTGGTTGAGCAAGCGTTGCTCAAAGTTGGCGAAGTAGAAAGTGCGGTTGTGAATGAGAGGTCCTCCGAGGCTCGCGCCGTACTGTGACTGGGTAAGAGGAAGGACTGTGTCGGACAAGGCGTTAGCGGCGTTGAAGCGGCTGTTCTTGAAGTACCCATATAGGTCTCCGTGTAGATCGTTGGTCCCGCTCTTTGTAACAATGTTCACGTAGCCACCCAGGGCGCGCCCAAATTCAGCTTGTGCGCCGGAGGTGAC
>Ga0182012_10002514_pt1 | contig 19792 bp, 15 predicted proteins | sample 612S2SmetaG_FD_120486 | JGI IMG/M metagenome (GOLD analysis project Ga0182012, IMG submission 120486) | Permafrost microbial communities from Stordalen Mire, Sweden - 612S2S metaG | ecosystem: Environmental > Terrestrial > Soil > Wetlands > Permafrost | place: Sweden: Stordalen | collected...
AGGTACCAGGTTCACTCCATGTGGACTCCAACGGGGACTGTGACGATCACGGGAGCGTTTGACGACCTGGAGCGGCGGGACAACCAGACACTGGTCAACCATGTGGATCACAATCGCAGTGCCGGTATAGGCGCGGAAATCTCGCCGAACGAACATTACGGGTTCGACTTGAACTACGGCTATATCGATGCATATACCCGCACGGGTCTGTGCTATTCGTCGACCGCTCCGCTGGCCGGCGCCCAGGCTGCTCCTGCCGACTGTGGGACCAACACCTACCTCGGCACAGGGTATTACGACGAGCCCACTCAATCTGCTTCCATCGATGTCATGCTGTCGCCCAACAAACACGTGACGTCGCATGCCGGGTATCGCATCAATGCAGTCAATGGAACTACGGAGTACCTGAATCCGCTCGCTGTCCCAGGATCGCTGCAGTCGCACTATCAGACGCCATTCTTCAACGTGAAGTGGGCGGTGGCAGCCGGGTGGGGATTGCGCGGGGAGTGGAACCTCTACGACTACAGCGAAGGGGGACCGGTTGGGCCAACGGCGCCGCGAGCCTTCCAAACCAACCTCTGCACGCTTGGATTGCATTACGATTTCTAAATGAACAAAGAGACCCAAGCCGAACCCGCGGAGCAACCCTCCGCGGATTCGCTCTTTTTGCCCAATCGCCTTGGCCAGAGTGAGAATGCGGGCTCTGGTGCAAACATGTGTGAGGGGCGCAACAAGGCCATTGGAGAAGTACCGACTACGCTGCGAGTACCGCATTCCAAATTGCAGGGACGGATTGGTTCTTGAGATGGAGACGCCCCAGGTCGAATTGTCCTTTTCGAATACGGTGGAGCAGTTCGATCCCGGCAACGGTGGTAGCTGCGCGATCAAAGTTCTTGAAGCCGAGCATCGGTCCTGTTCTGGATTTAATACCGCAGTGATCCTGTTCGATCAGATTGTTCAAGTATTTTGACGATTTCAACTTGGTGTGCTTCCATGCCTCGTCTTCTTTTGGCATCTCGCGTACGGCTCGGTGTGATGCAGCGTAGCCCTCCAAGGTGATACTGACTGGTGCGCGCCTTTGGGTTCGAAGCGCCTTGCGGAAAAACGCCTTGGCGGCCGCGACGTCTCTTGTCGGACTGAGTCGGAAGTCGACGGTGTTGCCATCCCGGTCTACCGCGCGATATAGGTAAACCCATCGTCCGCGCACCTTCAGATACGTCTCGTCAACACGCCAGGACCGTTCAACTTTACGCGCGAAACGAGTCCAGCGCTTCTCGAATTCCGGAGCATACCGTTGCACCGAGCGCATGATCGTTATATGCGAAAGATGCAATCCGCGTTCGGCCATCATCTCAACCAAATCGCGAAAGCGAATCTTGCAACAAAGGTACCAGCCACACAAAGGACGATCACATCCCGGTCGAAATGACGCCCTGCAAACAGATTCTTCATGCCTGTTAACTTCCTCATCGTCGGCCGATTTCTTCCAAATCATTGCTGTAACCCACTCGACCTCGCTATTTGCACCAGAGCCGTTGATTCCGATGCGGGTCCGGCGGTGCGCATCGAAGGGGGCCATAGAACGAGGCCGGGCGAAGTGCAGTGATTGCCATCACATTCGAATGCAAGTGAGCAGCGTCACAATCCGACACTACAGAGAATTCAGGCTGTGATTTGGAGCACGGAGGCCCATTCATGATGCGCAAACGGCTTTCTCTACTTTTCCTCGCTGGCTTCGTCGCCCTGTCGCTTTCGCCCTCCGCTATGGCAATTCCTGCCTTTTCGCGTCGATACGGCACCTCTTGCACCACCTGCCACTCGGATTTTCCCAAGCTCAATGACTTCGGCAAGGCTTTCAAGGATGCAGGTTTCAAGTTCCCCAAGGACGACGAGTCCTTCCTGAAACAGCCGCCAACGCTGCTGGGCGCGCCCGCACAGGCGGAGTTGTGGCCGCACACCGTGTATCCGGGCTCCATTCCCGGGCAGTTGCCGGTCGGCCTTCGTTACAACACCTACTACCAGCAGATCGGCGCGAATCGAAACAACTTCAACCAGGTTTTGCCCGCAGGCACAGTCGGCAACTTCATTCCCAAGTCCGATTTTCAGCCTGGGTACTTCAGCATCTTCACAGCGGGCAGCATGGGCACCGGCATTTCTTGGTGGGTGGATGACGACATCAGTGTTGCCGGCGCAAACGCCAATGGAGCACTCGGCGACGGCTACCTGAAATTCAATGACCTTAGCCGCTTTCTCAAACTGCCCAAGGATTCTCTGAACCTGCGCGCCGGCCAATTCGAGCTCGATCTGCCCGTCAGCCAGGCGCGAACATGGAACCTGAGCGGCTGGGACATCTTCTCCGAACAAAATGTCGGCATACAGAACGGGCTGGGGCCGGCGCAGAACGTGACGAATGGGTCGGCGATGGAGGATGCGGCGAACGGCGTTGAATTCAGCGGCGGCCACGCGTACGGGGGGTACCACTATTCGTTTGCGGTGTTCGATCAAAACACAACCGGCGTGAACATTAGCCCACCGAATATCGGGCCACAAAACGCTGTCGCGTTCAACTCCGATGCAAACTTCAAAGACATGTACGGACGGCTCGCCTATCGATTCAACCTGGAAAAAGATCCAGTAAGCCGGAACGACGTGCAGGCCGCAGGCACTACCGGACCGCGCGACCATACCTATCTCACCCTGGGCTCCTTCTACTTCTATGGGCGGACGGCAACGCCTTTCAGCGGCGTGCTTGCCGACGGCGTAACGCCGGCTGTGCTTACCGCGCGAGAGCCCTTCTATCGCATCGGCGGCGACGTCAACTTCAACTACCGCACCTTAAATGTATTTGGCGTCTATTTGGCCGCGCACGACCGTAACGAGTTGCCGGTGACTGCACCCGGAGCAGCGGGGATCACAAGCTTTGCTCCGTCGTCTCCGGTGACATTCAGCGGCGGATTCGCAGAAGCCGATTACCTGGCGCTGCCGTGGGCGATGACGATCATGCGCTGGGACCAGGTAAAGTCCAGTGCCGACAGGATCAACTTTATTGAGTACAATCCAGCCTCGCCGCCAGGGTCCTCGTTCTTCTCTCCGTATTCGGCTACGCGCAACCGGTTCACGCCTGGCGAGCAGTTCCTGATCCACGCCAACATCAAGACCTCGATCGAGTACCAGATCATGCCGCAGCAGATCGTCTACAACCCGGCAACCGGTGCGGTTATCACCGGGCCGTTCCGGACCAATGCGTTAATTGTCGGGCTGGAGTTTCTCTACTAGTTCTGCACGCAACGCTCTCATCAATTTGAACCAGGAGAACACATGAAAAGGATCAATCTCGTAGCCCCCATCGTCATAGCAGCACTCAGCACCGCGGCATTTGCCGGCACCATTCACGGCAAAGTCTCGGGCGTAAGCGGCGAGTCCGTTGTCTATGTTGAAGCAGTCGCAGGCAAAACCTTCCCCGCTCCCACGGCACACGTCACCATCGACCAGAAGGGGCTCATGTTTATGCCCCACGTCACGGCAGTCGCGCTTGGCACAACCGTTGAATTCCTCAACAGCGACAGCGTCGCTCATAACGTGTTCTGGCCTTCGATCAGCGGAAACAAAAAGCTTGGACACAACCTGGGAACATGGCCACAAGGGCAAAGGAAATCCTTCAAGTTCGACGACCCCGGCATCGTGTCGCTGCTTTGCAATGTCCACCCGGAGATGGCGGCCTACGTGATCGTTTCGCCTACGCCCTACTTCGCCGTAACGGATAGTTCCGGCAACTTCAAGATCGATAACGTGCCGGACGGCGCTTACACCGTGACCGCATGGCACGAAGGCGCAAAGAACAAATCCAATCCCGTAAAAGTTGCCGGAGACACCTCGGCTGACTTCACGCTGAGCAAGTAAATCCGCGGGCGGCAGAGTCTTCTCCGGCCGCCCGTTTCTTATTCTCGCCACGGGAGAGGTCCCCGCATGCAGCAGCGATTTGTCGACAAGAAAGTTGACCGGGATTGGCTGAACACCAACTTCCCCTGCATGATGGCCTGCCCGGCGCACACCAACGCTGGCCGCTATGTCGAGCTTATTGCAGAGCGCGAGTTTGAAGAAGCCTACCGCATCGCGCGCGAGCCCAATCCAATGGCCAGCATCTGCGGTCGAGTCTGTGCTCATCCCTGCGAGACAGCCTGCCGCCGCGGAGAGATCGACAAACCGATCGCCATCCGGGCACTCAAGCGCTTTCTTACGGAACGATACGGCCCCGAGTCGCGAAATCCGATCAATGTGAATGCCGGCCGTATACAGCCCAAACTTCCGTTCCGCGTTGCGATTGTGGGTGCGGGGCCGGTGGGCTTGTCTTCAGCGCACGATCTGGCCCTGATGGGCTACGCAGTCACCATCTTTGAAGCTTCCCAGGTGCCGGGCGGCATGCTCTATCTTGGCCTGCCTGAATATCGTTTGCCCCGCGATGTGGTCGAAGCGCAGGTACGCGAGATTCTCGCTACCGGCGATATCACGCTGAAATTGAGCCAGGCAGCGGGTCGCGATTTCACCATCGCCGATCTGCGGCGGGACTTCGATGCCGTTCTGATTGCTGTTGGCGCGCACCGCAGCCGTGACCTCACGATTCCTGGGGTGAATCTGGACGGCGTCTACAAGGGCATCGATTTCCTGCTCAATGTAAACCTCGGCTACAAGTTCACCATTGGCAAAAAAGTTCTCGTGATCGGCGGCGGCAATGTGGCCATGGATGTGGCCAGGTCCGCAGCGCGCGAAGTGTTGCGCCAGCATGCAGGCGGCGTGGAAAACTTCGAGCCTTCGCAAGGAAACATGGATGCGGTTGCTGCCCGCGAGATGATGGACGTCTCTCTTTCTGCCCTTCGACTTGGCGCGCAAGAAGTGCACCTGGTTTGCCTGGAGACGCGCGCCGAAATGCCCGCTGCACTTGAGGAGATTGAAGAAGCGGAGGAAGAAGGCATCATCCTTCATCCCGGCTTTGGCCCGAAACAGATCATCGGTGAAAATGGACGGGCCGTGGCGCTTGAGGTGCTGAAGACCAAGTCCGTATTCGACGCGAATCGCCGGTTCAGTCCAACTTTCTACGAAAACAGTGAGACGCTGCTTGACTGCGACACGATCATCATGGCGATTGGGCAGGCGCCTAATCTGCAGTTTCTTGGTGCGGAAGATGGCGTGGATGTTTCGCCGCGCGGTCTCATCGCCGTGAACCCGCAAACGCTGATGACTTCCGCTGTTGGTGTTTTTGCAGGCGGCGACTGCGTGTTCGGGCCACGCCTCATCATTGACAGCGTTGCCGATGGCAAGCGCGCGGCGGTTGGCATCGATGAGTTCCTGCGTGGAACCGAGCACCCGGCACCGATTGTGGAGGTGGAGGTGCTTGAGCGCCATCGCATGCCGCTGGATCTTCTCGACCTGGTACGGCCGCCGATTCCCATGCTACCCCTCAATCGGCGTACGGGAGTGACTGAAGTTGAAATTGGCTTCGACGAGAAATCCGCAGTGGCCGAAGCACAGCGCTGCCTGCACTGCTGGGTCAACACGGTGCTTGAAGGCAATGCCGCCGATGCGACTTCGTGCATTCTGTGCGGCGGCTGCGTCGATGTTTGCCCCGAGAACTGCCTCGAGCTTATTTCGCTGGACCGGATCTCCTTCGACGAGGGAACAATCGGTCAACTGGCGGAGGTCCGCGATCTCCTCGGTGTGGAGTTAGACGACATCAAGGCAGAGGAACTTGGTGTCATTGCCGGCTCGGCCATGATTAAGAACGAATCGCGCTGCATTCGTTGCGGCTTGTGCGCGGCGCGCTGTCCCGCAGGCACCATCACCATGGAATCCTACAGCCTCGTTTCCACGGATGCTACCGGCTTAATCTCCATCGAATCCATCGACCGTTCAATGCGTGCCATCCAGCCCCTGGCAGGCGCGCAAAAGAGGTAATTCATGCCCGACGAAGCACTGAAAGTGACCCAGACGCTTCCCAAAGAGTTCGACCGCAGAGCCTTCTTCACAAAAATAGGACTTGGCTCGCTAGGTATCGCTGCCGCGGGAACGATCGTTTTCTCCTATGAATACCTCTCGCCAAACGTTCTTTATGAGCCCTCGGCAATCGTCAACGTCGGCAAGCCCGAGAACTTTGCATTGAATTCAGTCACCATGGACGTCAACTCGGGGATCTACCTGGTGCGCGCGGAGGAGGGTTACTTTGCGCTCAATGCCGTATGTACTCATCTGGGTTGTTTGACCGCATGGAATCAGGATCTTGGAATCATTGCGTGCCCATGCCACGGCAGCAAGTTCACGCGCACAGGAGAAAAGATTGAAGGGCCCGCGCCCAAGCCGCTGCCCTGGCTGAAAACATGGGTCAGCGACGAAGGAGACCTGATGGTCGATCGCTCCACCGACATTCCACCGCTGCGGTATTTGAGGATATGAGCATGCCCACGAAGGCCGACCAGATTGTTGACAAAGTGCGCGAAAGCCGCGTGTGGCGATCTGTATTCCGAAGCGGCACGGGCTCGAGTACGCTGCATCGCGCGCTGGCCATCCAGCAGAATATCTTCCTCCATCTGTTCGCGACCAAGGTCCGCAAGCGCATGGTGCGTTTTAGTGCGACATGGTATCTGGGCACACTGACATTTGGGACGTTTCTCATCCTGGTCATCACCGGCATCCTGCTCATGCTGTACTACCATCCTTCCGTCCCACAGGCCTACGCCGACATGAAGGACTTGCAGTTCGTCGTCTCGTCGGGGCTCTTTCTCAGGAACCTGCACCGCTGGTCGGCGCAGCTGATGGTTTTCCTCGTCTTTGCACACATGTTCAAGGTCTTCTATCGTGGCGCGTATCGCACGCCACGCGAATTCAATTGGGTCATTGGCGTATTTCTCCTTCTCATCACGCTACTGCTCAGCTATACCGGCTATTTGCTTCCCTGGGACCAGCTCGCATTCTGGGCCATCACCGTTGGTTCCAACCTGTCTTCATCGGTGCCGCTGGTGGGTAGCAAAATCCATTTCCTCCTGCTGGGCGGCAACCAGGTAAACGCCAATGCGTTGTTGCGCTTTTATGTATTGCACTGCGTCGTTCTGCCCCTGGCGGCCATTCTCTTTATTGCTATACATTTCTGGCGCATCCGCAAGGATGGCGGCCTCTATGTGCAACATTCGGAGCCCAAGGCTCGGGCAATCCCTGAAACTGCGCTTACCGCGAAGGAGGTGAAATGAGCGATCCGAAGGAATTCTTCGCCGGCATCGACTCAGACCAGCGGCGCTCGCCCACGCGCGTTGTGTTCGTCACGCGCCGCACTTCGGCGCAGGTGAAGGTCAACCGGGAAGACCAGGTACAAACCTTCCCGGAAGTGCTCTTCCGCGCAGCCCTGGCCATTGAGCTGCTTGCCATCTCACTCGTTCTATTCTCGCTGCGATTTAACGCACCGCTGGAAGGCATCGCCGATCCAACACACACGCCGAACCCTGCCAAGGCGCCTTGGTATTTCCTCGGCCTCCAGGAACTGCTTCACTACTTCCCGCCTGTCGTTGCAGGAGTGCTGGTTCCCACTCTTCTCATCATCGCCCTGATTGTCATTCCATATTTCAACATCAACATCGAAGCCAACGGGCTGTTTCTGAAGGATCGGACAATACGTCTGCGGCTGTTCTATCTCGCGGCCTTGGGAATGCTGATCTTTTTGCTGGCATTCCACGTCTATGTCGCCGTCGGGCCGACAGTGATTGTAGCGCTGGCGATGATTGTGGCCGCATACAGCTCACCCGATTCACCATCGCGGTTTCGCCGCTATCTCGCGCTCAAGCCGCTGGCCTACTGGATCATGACATGGTTTCTTTTTGAACTGATTGTGCTCACCGCTGTCGGCACATGGTTCCGCGGCCCAGGCTGGTCCTGGGTCCTGCCCTGGAGGAGTTAAGTGCAATCCATGAGAAAGTATCTTTCCTCTGCGTGGCAAAAGCTGTTCGGCGATCCGGTGCGGGCATTCGGTGTGGTCAGTGTCATTCTGCTGTTGTCGCTGGCAATCGCGCCGGCAAAGGAGCACTTCAGCCAGTGGCATAACTATCAGCGGCACTATTTGACGCTGATCCGCGATCGTGGCGATGCTATTAGCCTGCGTCGCCGATTCGAGCCAGGCATTCATCAGATATGGCTGCCCGAACTGGGCGTTGTCGATCGCTGCACGACTTGCCACCTTGGATTGAACGAAGCCAGTTTGAGCGATGTGAGCCAGCAGCCTTTCCGAAAGCACCCTGCGATTCCGCACTCACTGGACGGATTCGGATGCGTAATCTGTCATGGCGGGCAGGGGCAGGCCACGACAGTTGACGAGGCGCACCACAGCGAGAGGGCCGGCGAAGAGCCAATACTTCCGGCCAAATACATCGAGTCCGGCTGCGGCCAATGTCACCAGAATGCACTGACGGGAACACCGCAGCTTAACCTTGGCAGAACAATGCTGACGCGCTATGGTTGCGTTCATTGCCACGCTATTACGCGCCCCGACGGAACGAAGGTGCTTGCTACGGATCATCCTCCGTCGCTCGTGCATATCGCCGACAAGACGACACGTGAGTGGATTTATAGCTGGCTCAAAGATCCCCAGGCCTACGCGGGATCGACGACGATGCCCAATTACAAACTCAGCGACGGGGATGCGAGCGACATATCGGCGTATCTCGTGAGTACCAGCACGCCGCATGCGGGTGACACTGTTGCAGCCGACACCAAGACCGCTGCAAATGCCGACGCAACGGCGGGACCGAGCCTGTATGGCCAATCGTTTTGCGCTTCCTGCCATGCCGTTCAGAATGCGGCGGGCAACCTGGTGGGCGGCGACATCGGCCCTGAGTTGACGCGCATCGGCAACAAGGCCAAGCCTGAGTGGCTAACGGCATGGCTCCAGAATCCCCGCATCTACGATGCAACAACCCCCATGCCGCACTACCGCTTCACGCCGCAGCAGATCACGACCTTGACTGCGTATCTGCAAGGGAAATCGGATTCAGACTACGGCTCGGGCGTTCATCTGGATGCGGCCAGCCCGCAGCAAATTGCTCACGGTCGAAAGCTGATCGTAGAGCTGGGATGCGCGGCATGTCACGAAATCAATGGTGTGCAGAAGCCGGAAAACTTCGCTCCCGATCTCAGCACCATCGGAAGCAAGCCATTGGCACAGATCGTTTTCCTGCCAGGCATGGACCATACGGTGGCGAGTTACATTGTCGCCAAGATCCGTCAGCCACGAGCCTTTGGCGCCAGCGTCAAGATGCCGCAGTTTGCTCTGAGTGCTTCGCAGACAGATGCGTTGACTACGGCACTGCTTGCTCTCACCAACCGCGGCAAGTCCATGCCCGACAATTTGCGCGTCGCCGCCGTTCCCGACACCAACTACCAGCCTGCTGGGCACGCGGGCAAACTGATCACGGAACTCGCGTGCTTCAGTTGCCACCGCATCAATGGCAAGGGCGGCGATATGGCGCCAGACCTCACTTGGGAAGGGAGCGCCGTTCAGCGGCCGTGGCTCACGGACTTCCTGAAGAATCCGAACACACTGCGCCCGTCGCTGATTCGCCGCATGCCGCGCTTCAACATTAGCGATAGCGACAACAAGGAACTCACAGAGTACATTCTTGCCGTCTATCAATCGCCGGCCATCGATGCAGATCTCGCACCATCGGCCACAAATCCACCAGAAGCAGTGGAACATGGGCGGCAGTTGTTTTATTCGAAGTATGCCTGCCAATCGTGCCACATTGCCGACACCAAGAACGATAAAGGCTATATCGGACCGACATTAACGCAGGTCGGCTCGCGGCTGACTCCGGCTTGGGTCTACGCGTGGCTCAAGGATCCGCAGGCGCTACGGCCGGGCACGACAGAGCCGAATCAAAACCTGAGCGATGAAGACGCCCGCGCGCTGACAGCTTTCCTGATGTCGCTGAAAAGTGCAGGCGGGCGAGGAGCCAAGCAATGATGAGGAGATTGAATGAACGCGTGACGCTCCGCAACTTTGCAGGGTTGGTGCTGCTCGCGGCCTTCAGCCTGGCAGGCTGCAAACATCCCGCTCCCCTGAACACGGCCTTGAAGGCCACGGCTGCAGGGACGGCCCTGGTTGAGTCAAGCGGTGGCCACCAGGTTGGTGTCACCGGCACCGCACTGAAAGATCCACTGGTGATACAGGTCAATGACGACCAGGGGACTGCGGTGGCCGGCGCAATGGTTGAGTTTCACGGACCCACGGGCGTCAGCTTCGATCCGGCAGCGATGATTACCGACTCGAGCGGGCAGGCCACCACGTCCGTCATTCTTGGCTCGATTGGAGGCAGGTATCAACTCAGCGCAATGACGCCTGGCAAGTCGAAGCCGGTGTCGCTGGAAATTGTGGAAACGGCGCTTGCTTACCAGCAACGAGTGGGTTCCATTCTTGCCGACAAGTATTGCAACCGCTGCCACGATCCGGAGTCCTCGGCAGAGCGCGTTTCGAACCACGACAATCTCGAGGTTAAGCCCCATGCATTCACAGAGGGCGATACGTTGAACAAGATGAGCGATGCCGATCTGACGTCGATCATCCTGCACGGCGGGCCGGCGCTCAATCGCTCCGCACTCATGCCGCCTTACGGGAACACGTTGACCGCGGCCGACGTGCGCGCTCTCATCGCGTACACGCGCGCAGTGGCCGATCCACCCTATCAACCAGCAGGGACGGTCTATGCGCGCAAATAGAATTGCAATCCTAACAATGTTGCTCCTTGGCGTCCGAATGCTTCCGGCGCAGGTCGTTTCCACGGTTGAGATCGGCGACCCCGCGTTGCGCACACTTCAGCAACAGTCTTTCAACGACCTCAAGACGGTTGGCAAGAGTATCGCCACGTATCCGTTCACTTTTCCCTTCTATCTCAGCCGCACGCTGGATATCGACGAAAAGGCACAGAAACGCACCGACCAGCACTCAATCCGCTTTGAGCATTACAACGGGGATACCGTAATTGCCATCTCCGGCAACTACTACGGCGCGTACGCATCCGACAAATTCAGTGAAGAGCAGCGCGCACGGCAGACGTTTTTGGATGTTGTTGTGCCCATCCTCAAGGCCGTGGTGCCAACGTTCCAAGCCAACGCCGCCGTGCAGGGCTACGCGGTTGAGGTTTCGCACCATGTGATCACCAAGACAATGGGGATGCCGATTGAAAGGCCTGAGAACCTGATGGTCTATTTCCCACAAGCTGCCGCCGGGAAGCTGGTGGCGGCGCAGAATAACCTGGCGCAGCAAGGCGCCCTGCTCGATGCGGATGTGCTGCTCAATGCGAAGCAACTGAACATATGGCTGACAGATGAGGAGCAGCCTTCCACCAAAGAGTCTGCCGCGACTGCGCCGGAAGTTGCAAGAATAGCGGCGCCACCAGTCGCAGCGCACCTCGTGAATACGAGCGTTGCCGTGCCACCGAAGCCAGCGAACGACTCTCCAATTGAGCCTGACCCCAAGACCGTTGCAACTACCTCGGATCCGGCCCCGGCCCCCCCGATCTCACCGCCAGCGCGCGATTCTTCTCCGCAAGCGCTCGCCGGGCTGCAGTCGTCCATCCAGGGCGCCAGCAATCACATGTTGAAGGAACTGGAACCCGAGGCGCATTTTGTAACGTATGCGCCGCCGGCATTCATTCCGTTTCATCACCAGGTGTACCTAGAACTCTCAATGACAACGGCGCTAGCCGAGCCACCGGACAGCTCGCGTTACAAGCTCGCGGCGTTAGCCTTTGACGAACACATTTCGCCACTCATCCGCCGTGTGCTCACTTACTTTCCTGGCGACCAGAACTTTGATGGTGTCAGCTTCAGCACCACGGTCCGTGGCCGCACAAAGCCAGGTGCGCCTGCTGCAAAGCCTTTGTCCGTTGAGTTCTTCTTCCCACTGGCATCGCTGCGACGCTATGAGGCCTACGATTGCACCGGACAGCAACTTATCAATGAGGGCATTGTGCTCATCAACGGAGAACGAGCCGGGCTCGATCTGCAACTCGCCCAAGGCAGTGGCCAGCCGTGAAGAACGTCACGGGAGCGCCTGCGACTCTCGCGGCTCTCTTGGTCGCGGTTGCCTGCTTGACTCCCATGACGGCTCAGGCTCCTCAAACCGGAGCCACCACCGCTACGCCTCAGCCCTCCTCATTTCCAGCGCCGACCAACCTCAAGGTACTGCCGAAAGACCTTACCGGGCAACAGGTCCACGACCTGATGGAGAAGTGGGGAACCGGGCTAGGTATGAGTTGCGCTGCGTGCCATGCCGTGGATAAAGAAAAGGTGGGCCGGGATGGCCGGCCTCTTCTCAACTTTGCCAGCGATTCCAAACCGGAAAAGGCCGTCGCGCGGTTGATGTACACCATGACGGAAGAGATCAACCAAAGGTACATTGCCAAGATCGACGGCTCGGGAATGCCGGTCACTTGTGGCACCTGCCATCACGGGCATGTGGGCCCCGAACCGTTCTTCGCGCCATCCAATGAGATACGGCCTGTGCCTCAACGCCCTGCGCACTCGGGCGAGAATCAGCCGTCGCTCGAGCACCGAAGCGCGGTCGAAGATGTGGATTACGCTTCGCCGCTTGAACTTCTGTTGTCGGCTGATGGCGCACGACTTTATGTACTGTGCCAGCAGAGCGAGGAGGTGCGGGTGCTGGATGCGTCCAGCTATGCAGTGATTAAGAGCATCGCGGTGGGCCGCGTACCGCGCGGGATGTCGCTTTCACCGGACAACGCGCGACTCTTTGTGACCAACTCGTGGGACGATACTCTTTCGGTGATCGATACGAGCACGCTCGCTGTGGTGGCAACATGGCCAGTGGGCATGGAGCCGTCGAGCGTTGTTTCAGATCGCCACGGCTCACGGCTCTTTGTGGCCAACCGCATCTCGAACGATGTGGCCGTCTTGAACGCCCAGACCGGCGTGGAGGAGAAGCGCCTGTTGGCTGGGCGCGGATCGAGCTATCTCGCGCTTTCTCCCGATGGAAGCCGTATTTACGCGACACACGTGTATCCGAATCCATCTCCACTGCGGACGGGATTGGAGAACCGCACAGCGCCAGAGTCGGAGATTACGGTGATCGATGCAGCGCGCGCGGTAGTGGTGGATCGCATGGCACTGCATCAGATCGCGGGCGCTTTTCACGTGGCGCTCTCCGCGGATGGCCGCCTGGGCGTGGTAGCCGAGTACCACCCCAAGAATCTCTTGCCGCTGGCGCACCTGGAACATGGCGGAGCGTTCGAAGATACGATCACCTTATTTGGCGCGGACGTGGGGAAGCCTGTGGAGGTGCCACTGGACGAGCTGGAGCGCTATGCCTCGCAGCCGTTCGGCGTTGCGATTGCGCCGGACAAGTCGCGGATCTACGTGACAAGCGGCGGCTCGGAGCTTGTGACGGTGGTGGATGTGCCACACCTGATGCGCTTCATCCATATGCATCCCGCACCTTTTGTGCAGGATCTTTCGGCCAGCGCCAACTATGTGGTTACGCGCATTCCGGTGGGGCACAATCCGCGCGGCCTGACGTTGACACGCGATGGGCGCAGGCTGTTTGTGGCCAATCGGCTGGATGACACAGTGAGCGTAATCGACACGCGCACAAACCGCGTGGCTTCGACGATCAAACTGGCCGGCCCGAAGCTCGTCTCCGCGCTGCGCCACGGCGAGCAGACCTTCTATACCTCCCGCTACTCGTTTCAACGAGAGATCGGCTGCGCGAACTGCCATATCGACTCCACGTTCGACGGGCTTGAATGGAACCTGGAACCGGACGGCTTCGGTCGCAACATCGTGGACAACAAGCTGCTTGAAGGCGTCAGGTACACTGAGCCTTATAAGTGGACAGGCACCAATCCCAACATTCCGACCGAGTGCGGAACACGGACGGAAAAATACTTCTGGCGTTCGGAAAATTACGACGACCTGACGTTGGCGGACCTGACCGTCTACATCCGCAGTTTGCAGCCGCGGCCCAACCGGTGGCGGCTACCTGGCCGGGAACTCACGCCGGCGCAGGAACTCGGCAAAGCCATCTTTGAGCGCACGGTAGACAAGTTCCAAAAGCCAATTCCAGAAATCAACCGCTGTTCGTATTGCCACAGCGGGTCCAAAGGGACGAACCAGAAGACTTTCGACGTAGGAACGCGCAAGCCCACCGACAATGCAAGCCTTCTGAAATCGGCGCCGTTGACCAACATTGCGCTGACGGCGCCTTATCTACACAACGGTTCGGCGCGGACGCTGGAAGAGATATGGACCGTCTACAACCCGGACGACAAGCACGGTCGAACGAACGACTTAACAAAGGATGAACTCAACGATCTGATTGAGTACCTTAGAACTCGCTAAGCAGGCCCCGATTCCGGACGTTGCGGGATAATCTTTGCCGTTCGATGGGCATGGCCCAAGCAACACCGATAGTGGATTGAGGTGGCTGGTGAGATCGATTCCGCTGGCGGATAAACGGACGGCATGCTTTGGCCCCACATTCAGGCCCTTGGATACTCTGGCATCCGCTGTAAAGTAGCGCGGAAATCGCGGCTGGGGATAAGAAGAGAAGTCAACGTGGTCCTGCAGAGAATTCGTAGGTTGAACGTACTTGCACACTTTCACGTTGGAGGAGGTTTGCGCATCGCGCTGCAATCGGCAAGCAATTTGCTCTGCTACACAGACGAAAGGCAGCTCTCATGGTTATCTTACGATTTTCAGAATGAACAGCAGAGATCGGTTTGATTACAAATTTGTTATCTGAAAGGCATCGATGAGCAGGCAGTCGTCCGACTCGGTCTGAGATCGTAGATTAAGGGGCGGCATCGCTGTTCTTTTCGGAATGGGCGGTCGTCAACAAGGACTGTGGCTAGGTCTCGTTCGTTCATGCATTGCCATTAAGGCTTGACGGACGACTTGATTCGCATGCCGCGCTGCTACTGTATTTTCAGAAACACTGTGAAGCCGCGCCCCTTCCAAACGTCCCGCTTTCGCAATACTTCCTGTCACAAAACCTCGCCGCTCAGCGTTATAAAGGTGTAAAAGTGATGAGCATGGTCAACCGCTGGGCAGAAGCCGAGTTTGAAACCATTTTTCGTGGCCACTACGAGCGCATTGTGCGCATGACCCGCTCGGTCCTGCGGTCCGATGTGGAGGCCGAAGAGGTTTGCGCGGAGGTGTTTCTGAAGCTCTACCGCAGCGGGCCGGCAGTGCTCGACCGTGGCATGGTGGGCGGATGGCTGTGTCGCGCAGCGACAAGGGCCGCGATCGACATACTGCGCAGGAACAAGCGCCGCCGAGGTGAAGGGGAAATCGACTCGGCACACAGCGCTGTGACAGAAAACGGCTCGGACGACCCGCTCAACCGGCTGCTGATCGGTGAACGCATTGCAGAGGCCCGGTCGGTATTGGCGCGACTGACAGTAGAGAAGGCGCAGATGCTTCTATTGCGCCATAGCGGATTGAGTTACCGCGAGATTGCCGAGGCGATGCAAATACATGCGAACTCGGTGGGAACCATGCTGGCGCGGGCGGAGGCTGAGTTCTGCGCGCTTTACCGGCGGCGGCAATGGCAAAGCGAATCGGCGACACGCCTGGAAACGGCGAAGGAGGGATGATGAATCACAACAGATTCGATACTGGAATATTGCGCTCTTCCATTGATGGCGAAATCGATTCCGCGAAAGCTGCGGAACTCAGAGAGCATGTTGAAAGCTGTGCCGAGTGCCAGGTTGAGCTCAAGACGCTCAAGAAGAATGCGGCCAGCGCTCGCGATGGCCTGGATTGGCTGCCCGGCATGCCGGATGGCTGGAATGCGGGAGCCGCCGCGGTTGCATGGGCCGCGTTTCAAAGACAGAACCTGGCAGGGGAGACCAACGGCTCCTTTTGGAATGTGCGGCGAAGCTGGTCACTGGCCGGCGCGGGAGTTGTCGTCGCAGCGGTGGTCCTGCTGTTCGCGTTGGCTCCGGTGCGCTCATGGGCTGAGAGCTTATTAGCGATCTTTCGCGTTGAGCATTTCACCGTGCTCGAAGTCAATCCGGACACGATGAAAGCGAAGGGGCTCAATGACGGAAGCTTCTTCAACCAGACCGTCGGCCGCGTACTCTCCGACGAGATCACGATCACCGAGGCTCCACGCATGCCGGTGCCTGTCGCCGATGCTGCAATCGCGTCGAAGCTCACGGGTTTCAACGTCCAACTGATTGCCGGCGAGACGCCGTCCGCCCTGCTCTTCCGCGGCGGGGCCACCGCGCAAATGAAGCTGGATCGCGATCGCCTGCAGGCGATTCTCGATGAAGCCGGGAACAACGATGTTCAGATTCCCGAGTCCGCAGATGGCGCTGTTCTCGGCCTGCACGTGCCGGCCGGCATCCTGGCCTTCTACGGCAACTGCGGAGAGATGGCTGAGAGAGCGCAGGGCAAGATCGTAGAGGAGCATGACCAACTGGCGCAGCTGGGCGACGATACTTGCGTTACGCTCCATGAGCTGCGCAGCCCATCGGTCTCCGCTCCACAGCAGCTCGATCCAGCGCAGATCGCGCAAGTCGCGCTACGATTCATGGGCATGAGCGCCAACGACGCAGCCAGCTTTACCCAAACCGTTGACTGGACCTCAACCCTGGTGCTGCCCGTGGTTCGCGGCGAGTCAAGTTATGAGAAAGTCCAAGTTGCCGGTAACGATGGCGTGCTTCTGAGGCCCGGCGGGCAAAAGCCAAATAACCACTTCAATCTTATGTGGGTGGATAGCGGAGTGCTCTATTCGCTCGCAGGAAGCGGCGACGACATCAAAGCGCTTCACCTCGCCTCGCAGTTGGAGTAACCTTGCAAGCTGTACATGAAGGGAAGCATGGCAGCATTGACCATCGATGCGGCGGGATTGAGAAAAGACTACGGAGGCCGAACCGCGGTCCGCGACCTCACGCTCCAGGTGCGCCGCGGAGAAGCCTTCGGTTTCCTTGGTCCCAATGGCGCCGGCAAAAGCACTTCAATCAAGATGCTCCTCGGCCTGGTAAAGCCCACCCAAGGATCGGCGCTGCTGCTGGGCCAGCCGCTGGGCACGCGCGAGGTGCGCGCCCGCATTGGGTTTCTTCCCGAGCACTTCCGTTTCTACGATTGGCTCTCCGCGACCGAGCTGGTCACGTTTCACGGAAGGCTCTGTGGCCTTGCCGAGCGCGTGCTGCGCGAACGCGTTCCCCGCCTGCTGGAGCGCGTAGGTCTCGGCTCGCACCGCTCCAAGCCGCTGCGCAGCTTCTCCAAGGGCATGATGCAGCGCGCAGGCCTGGCTCAGGCCATCGTCAACGAGCCCGATATTCTGTTCCTCGATGAGCCGACCTCGGGACTGGATCCCGGCGGACGAAAGCTGGTCCGCGACGTGATTCGCGAGCAGCGCAACCGCGGAGCGACGGTCTTTCTCAACTCCCATCTTTTGGGCGAAGTGGAGCAAAGCTGCGACCGTATCGCATTCATCCGCAAGGGCGAGATCGTGGGCATGCACGAGATGGGCGACTGGCAGGCGGATCGAGCGGAGGTCGAGATTCATGCCGCCAATTTGAATTCCGCAGCCCTCGCGCGGCTGAGTGCCGTCGGCGGTGTTGCGATTGTCTCGCACGAAGCGCGCAAGCTGCGCCTGCGGGTGCCCAATGAGGATTGCCTGCCCGAAGTAGTGCGGTGCCTCGTCGAGAGCGGTGCCGACATATTCTCGGTAGTCCCACAGCGAGTGAGCCTCGAAGACCTGTTTCTGCAAACCATGGGATCGGACCCTGGCCTATGAACGACGAAACTATCGATCTCCAGATCGCCGCCGACGATCGGAAGCAACTGGCGGTGGAAACCCCGCGGGAAGCGCGATGGGACGCGTCCGCGGAAGCCGATGCACCGCGCGGGCCTGGCATCTTTGGCACCGTGATGCTGATGGCGCGAATCACTTTTCGGGAGGCCGTGCGGCGCAGGATCCTCTGGATCGCGGCCATAGCGGGCGTCGCTTTCCTCGGCCTTTTCGCGGCCGGCCAGCATGCGATGATCCGCTCGATACCGCCCAACGTTCCTGCCATCAACCGCCGCGAAGGCATCGGCGTCATGACCCTGATGGTGCTCTACGCGGGCAGCATGATGACTTCGCTGATGGCCGCGCTCACATCGTGCGATACGCTTGCCGGCGAGATCGAATCCGGCACCATTCATGCCATTGCCACCAAGCCGGTGTGCCGCTGGTGCCTTGTGCTCGGGAAATGGCTGGGCTTCATCTGGCTGCTCACGCTCTACGTGCTCTTCATCGAAGGCGGCACCATTGCCATTAGCTGGATCGAGAGCCGGCATCTTCCTCCGCACACGGCCGGTGCGCTCGGCCTGATCTGGTTGCAGGCCGTTCTGCTTCTGGGCGTCACAATGGCGTTCGGCACACGTTTCTCCGCCCTAACCAGCGGCGCCTGCACACTCGGGCTCTATGGGATGGCGTTTGTTGGTGGGTGGATCGAGCAGATCGGGGCTCTTCGCCGCATTAAGACCTGCGAGGAACTCGGCATAGTTGCCAGCCTCATCATGCCCAGCGATGCGCTCTGGCGGCGCGCGGCTTCCATAATTCAGCCGCCCGTGTTCGGTTCATTGGGCGCTTCGCCCTTCAGCAGCACGACCGAACCCAGCACGGCGATGGTGCTTTACGCCGCCATCTACGCGGTCTTGGCGTTGATTCTCGCGCAGATTTTATTTGAGCGGCGCGACCTGTAGGATTCCCTCATTCCCGTCGAGACCGTTATCAACGCGGGTAACAAAGTACCGTTCGCGCAATGACGATTTAGGGCTGAGGGACAATCCTTCAGGGATCAGATCGGCTAACTCTAAAAGCAGGTAACGGAGCGGGGTAAATGTTTTATGTGGAACGTCTCAGTCACCGGCTATTCGAAGTGTCCCGATTTTCGGCCTGCCGGGAGCCGCCGGCAGGCAAGGCGCAGGGTTAGCGACGGATTGGCGATCGCGCATTGCACATGGTGGAAGGTTCGCCGATCATTGTCGTTGACCGGTTCACGTAGCGCTTGCCAACCCACTTTGCTACAGTCAATGGCATGTGTCTTGGATGGTTGCGTTTCGCTCTTGGATTCCAGGAAACGCATTGCGATGGAACCGCCGCGAAGATACGCTTCTCTAGAAAGTATTTGAGCGGACAATGGCCGCTGCCTCTGCCACGTTCATATCATGAGCGACGGGCTTGAAGCCGTGGTGCGAAAAGTCCACGTCCCGGGAGATCGTCTTCAAAAGCAGGAAGCTTCCATCGAGATGAACGCGGAGTTTTGTGGTTGTCCACTGGCCCCCAGAGACTTCTTCGCGCGCGAGAGATAAGGTGGTCTTGTCCAGTGGCACGCCCAAGATACCAAAGCCAAACTCCACCTTATGCTCGAGATGCGCATCAAGCTTGCACAGTCGCATATCCGGCTTATGGACGATCAACACGCCTGGCATGGCGTGAACCACGCGGTCCCGATAGTTCTCCTCACGAAACGACGGGTTCGGCTGAAAGGCGGTGCGGGTACCGTTTGCGCGCCTTGGACAAAGGCGCCACCGGCAGGCGGATTGTCGATTGGCGGCACACCCTGGACGAGAAATGGGCCTCGCTGCATTTCGGCGCAGTGAAAGTTGAAACTCGTGGCGAGAAGGCTCATCCGCACATTTGGTGAAGTTGTTGCGGGTCTTTGTGTTTGTTAGAACTGGTGCAGTTTCAGGCTGCATGCATGACGCGTATGCGCAGCAGATCGAATTTCGCGCGTCCGTACATGGA